>Ga0310695_10002530_pt1 | contig 38335 bp, 32 predicted proteins | sample RumenRJG_04DNA_FD_203882 | JGI IMG/M metagenome (GOLD analysis project Ga0310695, IMG submission 203882) | Bovine rumen microbial communities from Lethbridge, Alberta, Canada - RJG_04 (v2) (version 2) | ecosystem: Host-associated > Mammals > Digestive system > Stomach > Rumen | place: Canada...
GAGGTCACGCTTCCCAGCGTGACACCAGCCACGTACACTGCCACCTATGTGCTGTTGCGACGCTGGGAAGCGTCGCCTCCTACACCGCCACCTCTGTGCTGTTGCGGACGGAAACGCTGTTCCTCCCCTGCGGCAGCCATCCAATTGTCAAGATAATTCAGAAAACACCCTATGTAAGATTCGCGTATTTGCGCACTGGAAGATGCTTGGCCGCAAATATCGCAAAAATAAGCGATTTGGGTAAATGCTTGAAACAGAGGCGTTTGGAGCGATTCGTTTCCGAGAACTTATGTTTTCTGGATGTAAAGTATGGCATATTGGGTCGCAAAAAGCGTCATATTGGGTTGCAATCTGCGTCGTATTGGCCACCAATTTGCCGCATATTAGGCACCAATATGCGGCAAATAAACGCCAAAAAGGTGGTTCTTGGGCTTCCGAAGAGCAAAAAATGGTCTGGAAAAGGCAGTTTTCTGGTTGTCGCGCTGTGTAGAATGCCAAAAAATGTTGATAATGTTTTGTAAAGATAATTCACATTTTGCGGAAGGGCGTATGATGGTGTCGCACTGACAATCTGTCGCTTTCTGACACGGTTGTGACACGGTCTGGCAGACGGCGCGGTCGTTGGCACAGAGTTTGTCAAGATGTGGGTGGAATTTAAAAACAACCATTAAAAAATATAGTCATTATGAACATCAAACCATTAGCAGACAGAGTTCTGATTGCCCCGGCAGCAGCCGAGGAGAAGATTGGCGGTATCATCATTCCTGATACAGCAAAAGAGAAGCCCTTGCGCGGTAAAGTTGTTGCTACCGGTAACGGCACGAAAGACGAAGAGATGGTCCTCAAGGAGGGCGACGAAGTGCTCTATGGCAAGTATGCCGGCACAGAGTTGGAGTTTGGCGGCGAGAAGTATCTCATGATGCGCCAGTCGGACGTGCTCGCCGTGATCGGGTAGTCTGACAAATCGTCAATATAACCAGAATCGTCAATCAATCATCATTAGAAAACGTAAATAATTATGGCAAAAGATATTAAATTCAATATGGATGCCCGCGATCTGCTAAAGAATGGTGTTGATCAGCTGGCTAACGCAGTGAAGGTAACCCTCGGCCCGAAAGGTCGTAACGTCATTATCGAGAAGAAGTTTGGTGCTCCGCAGATTACGAAGGACGGTGTCACCGTGGCAAAGGAAATCGAACTGGAAGACAAGTTTGAGAACACCGGTGCACAGCTTCTGAAGAGCGTGGCATCGAAGACTGGCGACGATGCCGGCGACGGTACCACAACGGCTACTATCCTGGCTCAGAGCATCATCAACGTTGGTCTGAAGAACGTCACCGCAGGTGCCAACCCGATGGACCTGAAGCGCGGTATCGACAAGGCAGTGAAGGCTGTCGTTGAGTATATCAAGCAGAATGCAGAGGTCGTCGGCGACAACTACGACAAGATTGAGCAGGTGGCTACCGTCAGCGCCAACAACGATCCTGAGATTGGTAAGCTCCTGGCCGACGCTATGCGCAAGGTGTCGAAAGACGGTGTCATCACCATCGAGGAGTCGAAGAGCCGCGACACACATATCGGTGTTGTCGAGGGTATGCAGTTCGACCGTGGCTATCTGAGCAGCTACTTCATGACCGATACAGACAAGATGGAGTGTCTGATGGATCATCCCCGTATCCTCATCTACGACAAGAAGATCTCCAGCCTGAAGGACCTCATGCCCGTGCTGCAGCCTGCTGCCGAGCAGGGTATTCCTCTCCTGATTATTGCTGAAGACGTTGACAGCGAGGCTCTGACAACACTCGTCGTGAACCGTCTGCGTGCCGGCCTGAAGGTATGCGCCGTGAAGGCTCCTGGCTTCGGCGACCGCCGCAAGGCCATGCTCGAAGATATCGCTGTGCTGACGGGCGGTCTCGTCATCAGCGAGGAGAAGGGTCTGAAGCTCGAGCAGGCTACGATGGACATGCTCGGAACGTGCGACAAGGTGGTCATCTCGAAGGACAACACCACCATCGTCAACGGTGGCGGACAGAAGGAAGCCATTGCCGACCGTGTCGCCCAGATCAAGAACGAGATAGAGAAGACCACCAGCTCGTACGACAAGGAGAAGCTGCAGGAGCGTCTGGCCAAGCTGGCCGGTGGCGTGGCTGTGCTCTACGTGGGTGCCAACAGCGAGGTGGAGATGAAGGAGAAGAAAGACCGCGTCGACGATGCCCTGTGCGCCACACGTGCTGCCATCGAGGAAGGTGTCGTTGCCGGAGGCGGTACCACCTATATCCGCGCCATCGAGGCCGTCAAGGCCGTCAAGGGCGAGAATGCCGACGAAGAGACGGGCATCAAGATCGTAGAGCGTGCCATCGAGGAGCCGCTGCGCCAGATTGTCATCAATGCCGGCGGCGAAGGTGCCGTCGTTGTTCAGAAGGTGCGCGAGGGTAAGGGCGACTTCGGTTACAATGCCCGCACCGACGAGTATGAAGACCTCCGCGAGGCAGGTGTCATCGATCCCGCCAAGGTGGCCCGCGTAGCTCTGGAGAACGCTGCCAGCATCGCCGGCATGTTCCTCACAACCGAATGTCTCATCGTCGACAAGCCAGAGCCTGCTCCCGCCATGCCGATGGGCGGCGCTCCTGGAATGGGAGGCATGATGTAATGAATCCATCTCTAAACCATAATCAGCGGGGAGAACCATCCGGCAGGATGGCCTCCCCGCTTTTGGCATCAACGCGTGCCGTGCTGGCTTTCGATGCCGACGACACGCTGTGGGACTGCCAGACCTATTTCGATGAGGCTGAAAGACAGATGAGCCAGCTGCTGAAACGCTTCGGCGAGCGTCGGACGATAGCCGACGAGCTCTACCAGACGGAACGAAAGAACATCCGCCTGACAGGCTTCGGATGCAAGGCCTTCATCCTGTCGATGATAGAGACGGCACTCAGAGTGAGCAATCACCAGCTGAGCGGCGAGGAGATGGCAAAGGTGATGGAGGCCGGACGACAGACCCTCCTGTTGCCGGCAACGCCGCTACCTGGCATCGAGCAGACGCTGCAATATCTCAGCGACACCGGCAAGTTCCGGATGATTCTGTTCACCAAAGGCGAGCTCCTCGACCAGCAGAACAAGCTGCAGCGCTCCGGGCTGGGCCGCTTCTTTGAGGAAGTGTACATTGTCTCTGACAAGACGGAGGAAGAATACCGCCATCTGTGTCGCCAGGAAGGCATACAGCCCGAGCAACTGACGATGGTGGGCAACTCCTTCAAGTCGGACATCCAGCCCGTCTTGCAGCTGGGCGGCCGCGGCTTCTACATCCCCTTCCACGCCACATGGCAGCTGGAGCAGACAGAAGAGTACGACCATCCGCAACTTGTGCGATTACAACAATTTGCCGATTTGCAACACTATTTTTAAAGAAGTTTTGCATCATAGTGACAGAAAAATTCTTGAATGTTTGTTCGGATGACTATTTTTTTGTAATTTTGCACCCGCTTTTAAATAGTTATTCGTAAATTCGTAAATTGTAAATCAATGAATATCTCATACAAATGGCTCAAGGAGTATGTCGACTTCGACTTGACACCGCAGCAGGTGTGCGACGCCTTGACTTCTGAAGGACTGGAAGTAGATGCACTGGAAGAGGTGCAAAGCATTCGTGGCGGACTGAAAGGACTCTATGTGGGCAAGGTGCTCACCTGCGAGATGCACCCCAACAGCGACCACCTGCACGTGACAACCGTCGACCTGGGACGCGACGTACCCTCGCAGATTGTCTGTGGCGCACCCAATGTGGCAGCCGGACAGAAGGTCATCGTGGCCGACCTCGGATGCACGCTCTACGACGGCGACAAGGAGTTCCAGATCAAGAAGTCGAAGCTCCGTGGCATCGACTCGTGCGGCATGATCTGTGCCGAAGACGAGATAGGCATCGGAACGAGCCACGAGGGCATCATGGTGCTGCCCGACGATGCACAGGTGGGACAGCCCGCAGCTGAATATTTCCACTTGGAGAGCGACTGGCTCATCGAGGTGGACATCACTGCCAACCGCGCCGATGCCCTCTCTCATTGGGGCGTGGCTCGCGACCTCTATGCATGGCTCAAGCAGAATGGCTACGAGACATCGCTCCACCGTCCGTCGTGCGACAAGTTCCATGTGGACAACGAAGACCTCAATATCGACGTTGAGATAGAGAACACCGAGGCCTGCAAGCGCTATGCTTGCGTGAGCATCTCGGGCTGCGAGGTGAAGGAAAGCCCCGACTGGCTCAAGAACAAGCTCACCACCATCGGCCTGCGCCCCATCAACAATATCGTTGACATCACCAACTACGTGATGATGGCCTACGGACAGCCGCTCCATTGCTTCGATGCCGACATGGTGACGGGCCGTAAGATTGTCGTCAAAACCATGCCCGAGGGAACACCCTTCGTGACGCTCGACGGTGTGGAGCACAAGCTCTCGGAGCGCGACCTCGCCATCTGCAACGCCGAGGAGTCGATGTGCATAGCCGGTGTGTTCGGCGGCAAGGGCAGTGGCACCTACGATACGACGCACAGCGTTGTCCTGGAAAGTGCTTACTTCCATCCCACATGGATCCGTAAGAGCGCACGTCGCCACGGACTGTCCACCGATGCTTCGTTCCGCTTCGAGCGCGGCATCGACCCTAACGGCACTATCTATGCCCTGAAACAGGCTGCCATCCTTTGTCAGGAACTGGCAGGCGGTAAGGTGAGCATGCAGATAAAGGATGTCTATCCCGATCCGCTGCCCGACTTCGAGGTCGACCTCAGCTACGACTATGTTCACCAGCTCGTAGGCAAGGAGATTCCCGTTGACACTATCAAGAGCATCGTCACCTCGCTCGAGATGCGCATCGTCGAAGAGCGTGAGGACGGGCTGAAGCTCATGGTGCCGGCCTATCGCGTAGACGTGCAGCGCCCGTGTGATGTAGTGGAAGACATCCTTCGCGTGTATGGATATAATAATGTAGAGATACCGACGCAGCTGAAGTCGTCGCTCGTCATCAAGGGCGAGGAAGACCAGAAGCACCAGATGGAGAACCTCGTGGCCGAACAGCTCGTGGGCTGCGGCTTCAACGAGATACTGAACAACTCGCTAAGCAAATCGTCGTACTACGACGAGAATCAAGACATGGTGCGCATCTTCAACCCGCTGTCGTCCGACCTCGGCGTGATGCGCCAGACATTGCTCTATGGCGGACTGGAAAGCATCGCCTATAATGCCAACCGCAAGAACGCCAACCTCCGCTTCTTCGAGTTTGGCAACGTCTATTTCCACAACCAGGAGAAGGCCGACCCCGAGAACCCGATGAATGCCTACAAGGAAGAGAACCATCTGGGACTCTGGGTGACAGGCAAGCGCGTGGAAGGCTCCTGGGCTCATGCCGACGAGCAGAGTTCGTTCTTCGAGCTGAAAGCCTACGTGCTGAACGTGCTGCGCCGCATCGGACTGAGCTTTGGCAGCATCGTCTTCAAGGAGGGGAAGAACCCTGCCTTCAGCAAGTCGATGGCCATCGAGAACCGTGGCGGAAAGCTCTTCGCCGAGATGGGCATCGTCAATGGCGAGCTGCAGAAGAAGTTCGGCATCGCGGGCGAGGTCTATTTCGCCGAGCTCAACTGGACACAGCTCGTCAAGGCTGTGCGCAAGAACCAGGTGCTCTATCACGAAATCAGCAAGTATCCTGCCGTCAGCCGCGACCTCGCCCTGCTGCTCGACAAGAGCGTGGAGTTTGCACAGGTGGAAGCCGTGGCCTATCAGAGCGAGCGCAAGATGCTCAAGAGCGTGGAGCTGTTTGATGTCTATGAGGGCAAGAACCTGCCGGCCGGCAAGAAGTCGTATGCCGTCAACTTCATCCTGCAGGACGAGCAGCGCACGCTCAACGACAAGCAGATAGAGGCCATCATGCAGAAAATCATCAACAACTTGAAGAAGCAACTGGGCGCAGAACTTCGATAGTATTCTGTCGTAACTTCGAAATATCGAAAATCATATAAAAATCAAAAAACAATGGGAAGAGCATTCGAATATCGTAAGGCTGCCAAGCTGAAGCGATGGGGCCACATGGCCAAGACTTTTACAAAAATTGGTAAGCAAATCGCTATCGCCGTGAAGGCTGGTGGTCCGGATCCTGACATGAACCCGGGTCTGCGCGCCATCATCGCCAATGCCAAGCGCGAGAACATGCCGAAGGACAACATCGAGCGCGCCATCAAGAACGCTATGGGCAAGGACCAGAGCGACTACAAAGAGGTAAACTACGAAGGCTACGGACCTCACGGCATCGCCATCTTCGTAGAGACGCTGACCGACAACACCACCCGCACGGTGGGCGATGTACGCTCGGTGTTCAACAAGTTCAACGGCAACCTTGGTACGCAGGGAAGTCTCGCCTTCCTCTTCGACCATAAGGCTGTGTTCACCTTCAAGCGCAAGGACGGCATCGATATGGATGAGCTGATACTTGACCTCATCGACTACAACGTGGAAGACGAGTACGACATCGACGAAGAAGAAGACAGCATCACCATCTATGGCGACCCGCAGAGTTTCGCAGCCATCCAGAAGCATCTGGAGGAGAATGGTTTCGAGGTGACAGGTGCTGAGTTCACCCGTATTCCGAACGACCTGAAGGACGTGACAGAAGAGCAGCGCGAAACCATCGACAAGATGGTGGAGAAGCTGGAAGACTTCGACGATGTGCAGACTGTCTACACCAACATGAAACCCGCCGAAGAATAACGGTCTGATAGCATGAAGCATATCACCTACCAAACGCAGGGTACCTGTTCAAAGCAGATCGACTTCGATATCGACGACGACGGACGTATCCGCAACCTACAGTTCCTTGGAGGATGCCACGGCAACCTCCAGGGAATCAGTCAGCTTGTCAACGGTATGCGTCCGGAAGACGTCAAGCAGCGTCTTGACGGCATCCGCTGCGGATATAAGAACACCAGTTGCCCCGACCAGCTCTGCCGCGCGTTGGACAACATCCCCTCATAAAAAATGCAATAGAGCAATATTGATATTTTTTTGCACCCACATAATCAAATACCTCATAAATCAAAAGTAATGAAAAAAGATCAGGTTATTTTCGACCTTATTGAGAAAGAGCACCAGCGCCAGCTGAAGGGCATGGAGCTCATCGCATCAGAGAACTTTGTTAGCGACCAGGTCATGCAGGCCATGGGGTCGTATTGTACCAACAAGTATGCCGAGGGTTATCCCGGCAAGCGCTACTATGGTGGATGCCAGGTGGTCGACGAGATTGAAAACCTCGCCATCGAGCGTGTATGCAAGCTCTTCGGCGCTGAGTATGCCAATGTGCAGCCTCACTCTGGCGCTCAGGCCAACGCTGCCGTGCTGCTCGCCGTGCTGAAACCCGGCGACACCTTCATGGGTATGAACCTCGACCATGGCGGCCATCTCTCGCATGGTTCGAAGGTGAACACCAGCGGTATTCTCTACAATCCCATCGGCTACAACCTCAACAAGGAGACTGGCCGCGTAGACTACGACGAGATGGAGCGCCTCGCCCTGGAACACAAGCCGAAGCTCATCATCGGTGGAGGTTCGGCCTACAGCCGCGAATGGGACTACAAGCGCATGCGCGAGATCGCTGATAAGGTGGGTGCTCTGTTCATGGTTGACATGGCACACCCCGCCGGACTTATCGCTGCTGGTCTGCTCGACAATCCCGTGAAGTATGCTCACATCGTCACATCGACAACCCATAAGACCCTGCGCGGTCCGCGTGGCGGTATCATCCTTATGGGTAAGGACTTCGAGAATCCTTGGGGACTGAAGACCCCGAAGGGTGTCACGAAGATGATGTCGACCATCCTGAACAGTGCTGTCTTCCCCGGACAGCAGGGCGGTCCGCTGGAACATGTCATCGCCGCCAAGGCTGTCGCTTTCGGCGAGGCTCTGCAGCCTGAGTTCAAGGAGTGGGCCCTGCAGGTGAAGAAGAACGCTGCCGTACTGGCCGAAGAGCTGGTGAAGCGCGGCTTCCACATCGTCAGCGGTGGCACCGATAACCACTCGATGCTCGTCGACCTGCGCACGAAGTATCCCGAACTGACTGGTAAGGTGGCTGAGAACGCCCTCGTGGCTGCCGACATCACGGTGAACAAGAATATGGTTCCGTTCGACACGCGTTCGGCCTTCCAGACTTCTGGTTTGCGTCTTGGCACCCCTGCCATCACCACACGTGGTGCAAAGGAAGACCTGATGGTGCTCATTGCCGAGCTCATCGAGGAAGTTCTCAACGATCCGACCAACGAGGAAGTCATCGCCAAGGTTCGCGCTCGCGTCAACGAGACGATGAAGGATTATCCCCTCTTCGCCTACTAAGCCGCATCGCATATAACCAAAAGCAAGCCCCTGCAAGCGAACTATCTTGCAGGGGCTTGTTATTGTTGTTTTACCATTTGGCTTCAGGCTTTGCTACCTCACTCTGTGCCTGACATACCAGGGATAGACCAAGAGAAGGTAGGACAGCAAGGCAACAGCCAATATCGTAAGGATGATGGTCTGGGCAAACGGACATCCGAACGAAAGAAATACTCCCAAAGCCACTCCTGTCTCCCATGACAGGAAGTAGGAACTCTGTGATGTTCCCCGCTGGCAATGGTTGCTCAGGTTGAGAAAGGTGGTCAGCAGATGGCATCCCGCCACACCAAGCGCAAAGCCTGTCATCAGGCCTGAAAGACATTGGCTCAGAGTTGCTGCGGATGTTGCCAGCAGAGTGGCACCGGCCATGACAATAAAGCCCACGGCGATGGCAATCCTCGGGTGGCCGTCGACTGATACCATCCTCCGTTCAAGCATCGAGCCCGCCACTCCTACGAGCATCATCAGATAAAACAGAATGGGGTGGGGGAGCGTTAAGCTGTAGCCCAATGCTGTACAGAAACTTACCAATATCAAAAACAAAGGCCAGGAGGCTGGTAGCAGAAAACGGTCGAGGCTGAAGTGGGGGTAGCTGTCGGACGGAGCACGGAAAGGGATGGGCACCATTTGGATGAGTACGACGGCCGCCACACACAACAATGCCATGGGCCAATAAGGACAAACCGTCGGAAGATAGCTGCCCATCAGCAATGCCATCAACGGGCCAAGGCACAGGGCTATTCGCCCGAACCACGCCGTGGCATGATTGGCACAGGTGCGCTGGAACGATTCGCAGACGTCGATGACCAAGGTGCTCGAAAGAACCATCTGGGCCAGTCCGAACATCGCACCCACAGCCATGCGCACAAGGGCAAACATCGCTGGTGGGATGTTCCATGACGTGATGTTCTGATGCATCAGGCCGAAAAGCCACACGAAAGCAGCAAGAGACGCCACGGCAAGCTCGCAGACATGGTTGCGGCGATAGCGTTCGACGAGAAAGCTGCAAAGCGGACCAAGCAGGAACAGCCCGATGCCGTAGGCTCCCATGATACATCCCTTGGCGAAAGGGCTGAGTGGTTCGCTGCGCAGCCAACCCGCTGCTACGGCCATCATCATGTAGACAGCCGTCGTGAGCAGTACGTTGGCAAGACTCAGCGCCGCAAAACCCTTGTGCCACAAGGTGTTGTGCGTGGGGGTTGTCTGTGCATCCATTTGTTAGTAGGATTCCTCTTCAGAGGGGAAGTCGTTGTTCTTCACGTCGCTGACATATTGTCCGATGGCGTTGGTCATGATCTCGTTGAGGTCGCAGTAGCGGCGCAGGAAACGAGGGCTGAAACCACGCGTCTTGCCCAGCATGTCGTCGACAACGAGAATCTGGCCGTCGGTATGCCCCCCTGCTCCGATACCGATGGTGGGGATGTGCAGATGGCGCGTCACCTGGTCGCCCAATGTGGCTGGTATCTTCTCTAAGACAACGGCGAAGCAACCGACATCGTCCAAGGCCATCGCGTCGGACATCAGTTTGTCGGCCTCGGCTTCTTCCTGAGCCCTGACGGCATATGTGCCAAACTTGTTGATGCTCTGAGGGGTCAGGCCGAGATGGCCCATCACGGGGATGCCGGCATCGAGGATGCCTTTGATGGTGTCGATAATCTCGATGCCGCCCTCCAGCTTCAAGGCGTCGCAACCGCTCTCCTTCATCATTCTGACGGCATTGGCCACACCTTCGTGGCGGTCTACCTGATAGCTGCCGAACGGCATGTCGCACACAACGAGGGCACGCTTCACACCACGCATGACAGAGCGTGCGTGGTAGATCATCTGGTCGACGGTCATAGGCAGCGTCGTGGCATTTCCGGCCATCACGTTGGAGGCGCTGTCGCCCACAAGGATGCCGTCGATGCCTGCACTGTCGACAATGCTTGCTGTGGTGTAGTCGTAGGAGGTGAGCATAGAGATTTTCTCACCGCGTTGTTTCATTTCAATGTAGCGATGTGTCGTCACTTTACGATTGTCGCTGACTAAGTATCCTGACATGTTCTTTTAATATAAAAAATGATTTGGGGTGCAAAGGTACGTAGATTTATTGGAAAGTACCAAAGATATCAATGATTTTCTGCACTTTTGCGTCGTGATAGTCGCTAATGACGTAGTCGCAGAGTGGTTGCAGGGCCTGAATGTCGTTTGTGGTTGCCAGTCCGACCACCGTCATCCCGGCATCGCGGCCCGAGCGGATGCCGTTGAAACTGTCCTCGAAGACGACACACTCTTGCTTCGACACCGACAGGCGTTCGGCTGCTGTCAGATAGCAGTCGGGGAAAGGCTTGCTGCGAGTAAAATCCTCGGCCGTCAAGATAATGTCGAACAGGTTCTTCAGGTGGGGATGGCAGTGGTAGACGTTGGCCATCTTTGCCTGGTTGCTACTGGTGACAATGGCTTTCAGTACACCCTTCGAGGATAACTGCGAAAGGAAATCGACGAACCCAGGAACAAAGGGAAATTCCATATTCCGTTCGAAGGCGTTCAGACGCTCGGTAAGCGCGCCGCGCTCGTCTTCAAGGCTACCGGTGAAATATTTTTCGAAGATCTGTCCTAACGTGCTCCCCTTGATGGCATGGGCCAAACCTTCCTGTTCGGGGAAATAGCGGCGACACTCCGTTTCCCAGAAGATGGTGTATTGCGGCTCTGTGTCGAACACGACACCGTCGAGGTCGAAGAGAGCTGCCTTCTTTCGTTGGTTCATACTGAATCTTTTTCTTTTTACCGGCTGCAAAAGTACATAAAATATATAATAAATACGAATATTTTTGCGTTTTTCAGCACTTTCTATTAACTTTGCACCGAAATTATATGTATTTGCGGATGAAGAAATACCTTTTTGCACTGTTTTTCGTGGCTCTCATCATGGCGTGTGGTGGCAAACACCAAGGGGGCAATAGCACTTCGAACAACCTCAGCTGGGGTCTCGTGGAGCGCGATACGATCATCTTGCTCGGGTCACAGGGCGGGTCGCCGAAGGCTGAGCTGCACCTGAAGATACACTACATCAAGGATAAGGGATTCGAGCAGGTGAACGACTCGCTGCTTCGAGATGGCATGCTGGTACCCGACTATTTGTGGAACAATGACACGATGCTGACAGTGCGTCAGGCTGTCGATACGTACATACGGATGTTTGCCGACGACTATCGGCGCGACTATGGTGCTATGTATCGCAGCGATATGGGGCATGCCGAGTCGTACAATGCGCAATTCTCGTGTCAGACAACCGTCGAGACAAGTCGCGACGGCATTGTCAACTATATGGCCGAGACATTCTATTTTGGTGGCGGGCAGCATGGCGTAGAGATGCTCATGGCGAAGAACATAGACACGCGCAATGGGCATATTCTCAACAAGAACGACCTCTTCGTTCCTGGACATGAGGACAGGCTGGCAGAGATGGTGGTCGAGCAACTATGCCAACAGCTTGGACTCAAGTCGCTCGATGAATTGCATTCCAAGGGCTTCTTCGTGGGCTTGGAACCATATGCCACCGACAACTTCATCGTTGGCCGCCATTCTGTCACATTCGTCTATGGCGACTCTGAGATAGCTCCACATGAAGAGGGCATCGTCCGTGTGGAGATAGCCAACAGTCAGCTCAAGGATCTCTTGCGCTGACCATACAATTAGATACTTTTATCCATACAAAAGAAGATATGCAACAGATACTGAAATACTTTCCTAACCTTGCCAGCGAGCAGATACGGCAATACGAGATGCTCCAAAGTCTCTATGAAGACTGGAATCAGAAGATTAATGTCATCTCTCGAAAAGACATCGATAATCTCTACGAGCACCATGTGCTACACTCGTTGGCCATCGCCAAAGCCGTCAGTTTCAGACCAGGAACAAGCATCCTCGACTTCGGTACCGGCGGGGGCTTCCCCGGCATCCCCCTGGCCATCATGTTTCCTGAATGCCAGTTTAAGCTGATTGACGGAACAGGAAAGAAAATCCGTGTGGCCACCGAAGTGGCTCAAGCCATAGGGTTGAAGAATTGCTATCCCGAACAACGTCGTGGCGAAGATGAGCATGGGAAATACAACTATGTGGTGAGCCGAGCCGTTATGCCATTGCCCGATCTGGTGAAGATTGTGCGCAAGAACATCAGCAGTAAGCAGCTTAACGCCTTGCCAAACGGTGTCATCGTCTTGAAGGGGGGTGACGTACAGGCTGAAACCAACCCGTTCAAAAAACTTGTAGAGATCAACGATATCCATGCTTGGTTCGACGAGGAATGGTTTAAGGAGAAGCATCTCATCTACTTGCCCCTCTGAAAAAATTGGCTGACACCAACTCTTCCATCATCATCCATAACTACAAACTCAGAAAAATGCTGAACATCAAACGATTTGTGGTCAACCCCTTGCAGGAAAACTGCTTTGTGGTAAGCGACGAAACGCACCAGTGCGTCATTATCGACTGCGGCGCCTGTTATGCCGATGAGTATGCGTCGATAGAAAAGTATATTTCCGACGAGCAGCTGATGCCACAACACCTGCTCTGTACACACGCCCACTTCGACCATTGCATGGGCAATGCATGGGTCGGTGAGACGTACGGGCTACGACCGGAGCTCGGAGCCGACGACGAGTCATTGCTCAAAAAGCTCGGCAGCCAGGTGGAGATGTTGCTCGGTGTGAGGTTCGATGTCGAGATGCCGCAACCCGAAAGACTGCTTCACGACGGCGATACCATCAGCTTCGGTTCGCATCAGCTGGTGGTGAAAGCCACACCAGGACACACTCCGGGTGGACTCTGTTTCTACTGCGAGGCCGAGAAGGTGGTCTTCACAGGCGATACGCTCTTCCGGATGAGTATGGGTCGCACCGATCTTGAGGGCGGCAACTGGAACGACATACTGAACTCGCTCAACAACGTTATTGCTACGTTGCCCCCCGATGTTACTGCCTATTGCGGACATGGACCGGAAACCACCATCGGCTTTGAGCTGAGATATAATCCCATCTTGCGCTGATAGAGAAAAATCGAGTTGACGAATGAACGATATTTTTTTAGGACATCAATGAGAGTAGCTAACATACATCCTACGGAGAAAATCGTGCTCGGTATCGACCCCGGTACCAATGTCATGGGCTATGGTGTCATCAGTGTCGTAGGGCAGAAGGCGCGGATGGTGGCTATGGGGGTCATCGACATGCGTCGCGAGAACGATCCTTACCTCCGACTGGGGAAAATCTTCGAACGCGTCACCGGCATCATCGACGAATATCTGCCCGACGAGATGGCCATCGAGGCACCCTTCTTCGGCAAAAACGTACAGTCGATGCTCAAGCTCGGACGTGCACAGGGCGTGGCCATCGCTGCCGCCATCCACCATAGTGTGCCTATCCATGAGTATGCTCCGATGAAGATCAAGATGGCCATCACCGGCAACGGTTCGGCTTCAAAAGAGCAGGTGGCAGGCATGTTGGAACGACTCTTGAACCTCGACAAGCAGGACATGCCCAAGTTTATGGACGCCACCGATGCCTTGGGTGCTGCCTATTGCCACTTCATGCAGATGGGACGCCCCGAACGGCAGGCTCACTACAGCAGCTGGAAAGACTTTGCCAACAAGAACAGAGACAAAGTGTCAGGGCAGTGACACACTGGCACAACCTTTGCAATGTCCATGTGTAAGATGGCGCTTACCTTGGCAGTACATATATATAAATAGGTATTTAATAATATAATGAACAATCAGTTTTCACCAAACGTATCACAGATTCTTGCCTTCAGCAGGGAGGAAGCAGCACGACTCGAAAGTACGACGGTCGGACCAGAGCATCTGCTCCTTGGCATCCTGCGCAACAAGAACGGTGCTGTGCGACAGATGTTGGACATCTATGGCATTGACATTCGGACGATAAAAGGCGAGCTGGAACAGAAGATACGCGAGGATACTAACAAATACGACGTGCTCTACCATGAGTTGGTGCTCAACGAGAAGGCCAGCAATATTCTCAAACTGGCCGTCCTCGAGGCGCGCATGCAGGCCCGAACGTCGATAGAAGAACAACATCTGCTGTTGGCCATCCTTCATGACCAGGTGGGCAACGGCGCAAAAACAGTTTTGGAAATGAACAATATGAACTACGAAGACGCTGTGAAATATTTTTCAAAGAATAAGGAAAACATCCGCACGACCAATGGCATCGGCCTCTCTGACGAGGACGACGAGGAGGACGTGAAAGATGCAGCCGGCGAAAACGCCCAGGCAGGCAGTCAGCAAAAAGGTGGCACGACGACCACCCGTACCCGTCGGGGCGACGGCAAGACACCCGTGCTCGACAACTTCAGCACCGACCTGACAAAGGCTGCTGCCGAGGAGGTGCTTGATCCTGTTGTGGGTCGCGAGAACGAGATACAGCGCGTCATCGAGATTCTTGGGCGCAGAAAGAAGAACAACCCCATCCTCATCGGAGAGCCTGGCGTAGGAAAGAGTGCCATCGTGGAGGGCTTGGCGCAGATGATTGTCAAGCACCGAACATCACCCATCCTCTTCAACAAGCGACTTGTCAATCTCGACATGACGAGCATTGTGGCCGGAACAAAGTATCGCGGACAGTTTGAAGAACGTATGAAAGCGCTGGTCAAAGAACTTGAAGCCAACCCGGACATCATCGTATTCATGGATGAGATTCATACGCTCATCGGAGCCGGGTCGGCTGCCGGTACGATGGATGCTGCCAATATTCTCAAACCCGCCTTGGCGCGAGGCACCATCCAGTGTATCGGTGCTACGACACTCGACGAGTATCGCAACTCCATTGAGAAGGATGGCGCGCTGGAACGCCGATTCCAGAAAGTCATCGTCGAACCCACGACGGCTGAACAGACGCTGGAAATCCTGAACAATATCAAACAGCGCTACGAGGAACATCACCACGTCAGCTACACCGATGATGCCATCAAGGCGTGCGTCAAACTGACAGAGCGGTATGTCACCGACCGCTTCTTCCCTGATAAGGCCATCGACGCCCTCGACGAGGTCGGCTCGAAAGTGCATCTGAAGCATGCTGACGTGCCGCCAGAAATCATCCAGTTGGAGAAGGAAATAGCCTCTATCGTAGAGAAAAAGAAGATGGCGGCCAAGAACCAGAACTTCGAACTCGCAGCCGGACTGCGCGACAAGCAGGCACGCCTTGAGGAGGAACTGAGGCAGCTGCAGGATTCATGGCAGAACGGCAGTGGCAGTCAACGAGACACGGTGACCGAGGATGATGTGGCCAACGTGGTGTCGATGATGACGGGCGTGCCCGTACAACGTGTAGCTCAGGCCGAGGGTATCCAGCTGAAGAACCTTGCCGGCGACCTGAAGAAGGCTGTCATTGCCCAAGATGGTGCCATCGAGAAGATGGTGAAAGCCATCCAGCGCAATCGCGTCGGACTGAAAGACCCGCGGCATCCCATCGGTACATTCATGTTCCTTGGGCCGACAGGTGTCGGTAAGACTTATCTCGCCAAGAAGCTCGCCGAGCGGATGTTCGGCAGCGACGATGCCCTCATCCGCATCGATATGAGCGAATATTCGGAGAGCTTCAACACCTCGCGTCTCATCGGTGCTCCTCCGGGATATGTGGGATATGAAGAGGGAGGACAGCTCACCGAGCGCGTACGCCGCCGTCCTTACTCCATTGTCCTGCTCGACGAGATAGAGAAAGCTCATGGCAACGTGTTCAACATGCTGTTGCAGGTACTCGACGAAGGACGTCTGACCGATGGCAACGGCCGTCTGGTCGACTTCCGCAACACGGTCATCATCATGACCAGTAATGCCGGAACACGCCAGCTGAAAGAGTTCGGGCGTGGCGTAGGCTTCACGGCCGGCAACCGCAACGGGCTGGCACTTGATGAGAGCGACAAGCAGTATGCCCGTAGCATTATACAGAAGAGCCTGAGCAAGCAGTTCGCTCCGGAGTTCCTCAACCGCCTCGACGAGATTATCACCTTCGACCAGCTCGACCTCGCAGCCATCAAGAAGATTATCGACATCGAACTGGTTGGACTCTATCAGCGTGTCGAACAGATGGGCTACCACCTTATGCTGACCGATGCAGCCAAGGAGTTTGTGGCCACGAAAGGCTACGACGTACAGTTCGGCGCACGTCCTCTGAAGCGTGCCATACAGACCTATATCGAGGATGGTGTGTGCGAGATGTTGCTCAACGACGAACTGACTGTCGGCGACACGATTACGGCTGATAAGGTGGCCGACAAAGAGGAGTTGTGCTTTCATCACCAACAGCAACTGCAAGAAGCATGAAAACCTTCCCAACGTATTTTTCCAAGATGGGTTTGATACGGCTTAGCCGCGTCAAACCCATCTTTGTGCCATACTGTATCGTTGCTCTCTTCATGGCTTCTTTCATGACAGCCTGCCACCAGAAAGTAGATGGCACACAAGAGCAACTCGCAGAGACGATAGACAGCTTCGCCTATCACTATTTCAACTACCACCTGCCACAAGCCCTTCGCTTCTGTACGCCAGAGTCGGAAAAATGGTTACGCTATATGGCATCGAATGTCAGACAGGATGATGTTGATGTGCTTCGTGCCCACGAAGAAGAGGCTGAGATTTCTTATGACATGCCAGAAACGCTGGAAACTGACACTTTGGCATTGGTCCACCTGACCGTCAATAACCACTTTGTCAAGGATTCCATTGGCAAGACAGGGCATTTCGCTGGCGAGACGCGCTACGACATCTTGGTGGTGAAACGTCAGGGCAAGTGGGTCGTCAACCTTCCTCAACAGCTTGCCCCCATCAAATAGACAACCGAGAAGTAGAGCTGTGCTGCAGCAATGTAGAGCAGGATGTATGGCGAAGCCGCCGCGATGCCTTGGCAAGCTGCACGATAAGCCGATTCTATGTTGGGCAGTGTGCCCACAATGCCTCCGTATGTGCACGACGCAATACTGACAGCGAAAGCAACGACAGGCACCAGGCAAGCGCTGAAGCTACTGGGAAACAATTCGCCGGAAGCACTGCGCAGGATGGCATTGGGCGTCAATGTCAGGAAAAGCATGACAATGGTGATGACCACCAATTCCGTTAGCACGGCTGCCAGCGCAATGTTGCGCCGGTAGCCGTTTCTGTTTTGTGAATGGCCGGCTGGTATGCCTCTCCTCGGCAGCGACAGCAGTCCGCTCGCCCTGAACAGTCCTGCCGCTACAGCCAAGAGCAGCATCCATGCCAACAAGGGGGTGGACACCATCTCCACGAAATGGCCCATGAACCAACGGATGCCCTCGCTGCTGATGAGCGAGCGCACCTGGGTGTGCTCTACCGTGGCGTTGACCATCCACGAAACGATGACGAGCAGCAGCTGTGCAGCACAGAGGGTGAGGAACAGCCGTCCGGACCATACTGTCTTTTTATTCTTCATCAGGCATCAGGTTGTCAAGGTCGAGGATGCGCAGCTCCAAGGCTTTCACCACCAGACGGGTGGCATTGACTCCCGTGCCGCGGTCGCTGTCGGGGAAGAGTTTCTGGATGAGCTCGTTCTGTCGCTTCTCCAAGCTCTTCACGCCGAAGGGCATACCGCGCAGGTTGGTTATCTGCTCCTTGGTGTAGCCCAAAGCCAGATGGCGCAGGAAGCGTTCGTCGTACTCGTCAATCTCGTAGTTGACCAAGGCTTCTTGCCGCATAAGCTCTGAGCCCACGCTATGCTTGAAGCGGTCGACAATCTTTTCGAGGATGGGTTGGTTGAACACCATCTTCTTGCCTTGCATCACACACGACACGTCGGCCCGTGTCAGCAGTTCGCCGCTCTTGAGGCAGATGCCGTCGCAACCTGCATCGAGCACATCCACCCACAGCTTTTCGTTGAGTACCTCGCCGGTGAAGATGAGCACTTTCACCTTCGGATACGACTCCTTGGTGTGTCGGCAAATCTCGACACCCACAGTGGTGCTGCCGCCCAGACCAAGGTCGAGCAGCACCAGGTCGGGCGTATTGCTCTTGATGAGTCGCCAGTATTGCGTCTCGTTCTCGGCCGTTCCAATGATTTCGGCCTCGGGGATGTCGTTACGGAAGATGCCTTCAGTGCCTTTCAGTTCGAGAGGAACATCCTCCACGATGATGACTTTGAATTTTTCCAGTTTCATTTTTATTGTAGCTTATTTCGTTATTGCGGTATGTTGTGATAGCTCGTTTGAGCCTTTTGCCAGGGTGATGCGGAAGATGGTCGACCCGTCGTCGGCGCGGTCGGCCACGATGCCGCATCCTCTGAGATTGGTGCTCTCGCTGTTGTCACGCAGAATCTGGCGGCATATCAGCAGCGGGATGTTCTGCATCGACGGCACGAAGAAGTCGCGATGGGGTAGGCTCGGCATGGTCAGCAGCACCCTGACATAGCGGTCGTCGGCTGTCTCAACGACGGGTGAGAGCTGCTTCTGGCCCGACTGCCGCTTGAGCAGTTCGAAGAGATAGCGTAGCATGACGTCGTCTCCTCTGACGATGACGCCGTCAGCCTCTGAGCCAATAATCTGTGCTATCTCTATCTTTCGGCATGCCGGACGAATACCCTCCACCTGTCGCATGGCCTGTGCCGAGAGGATGGTGTACAGCTCCTTGTAGTAGGCCAGCAGCTCGCGGATGGCCTGCAGGTGTTGGTCGGTGCCGTCGATGAGCTGTCCGATGCGCGAGGGATAGTACATCGTCTCGTGCTTCAGAGTGCTCAGGCAGTTGTCGAGCACATTGTTGCTGATGTGCAGCTTCAGGTCTTCATATTCGGTTCGGCGCAGCTCATCTTCTGCCAGTTCGATGCTCAGCTGCTGGTCGCGTTCCGTCTCGACGGCACGTTGCAGGGCTTCGCGTATCTGCATGACGATGCCTTGCAGCTGTTGCGGCATGTTGAAGCGTGCGAGTTGCTCGTCGAGTGCGGCAAGCTTCTCTTCGGCATTGAGGTCGCTGAGCAGCATGTTGTTGATGTGCTCCACCTGTTCGACACAGACGCGGAAGAAGATGCGGTGGCGCTCGTAGAGCAGATAGTAGGCCATGACGATGGCTATGAGCAAGCCGATGAGCAGGGCCACGGCGATGGTCTTGTTGGTTTCCTGGCGTTGCAGGGTCTGAACGTATTCTCCAAGATGCTTGTCGGCCGACTTCTCTTTATATAATAAGGTATAGATGCGGTTGTTCTGTTGGTAGACATCCCACAGGTGGAGGGCCAAGGCCGATACGGCTATCTCGTTGCGAAGGAAGACGATGAGGTCGTAGTCGGTGTCGATGCCTTGGTGGAACCACTGCAGTTCGAGCGGTTCGGTCGAGTTGCTGTTGTTTTCCCGAACGGCATCGAGGCCATATTCGTCGGCTACATCCTGGTATATATGTGCCAGAGCCCTGTTGGCAAAGTCGATGGCCTCGCCGTAGCGGTTGGTAATGTTGCATTGATAAGTGCTGTCGGCCAGGATCATGGCCTCCTGCATGTCGGGCGACAGTCGTGGCTCTTGGTCTGTCTCCTGAGCTATAGCAGCCGATGGGTAATTTCCGAAGAGCAGAGCCGAGAAGCTCAGCAGAAGGGCTGTGACGGCCTTGGCGACACCTATGGGCAGGCGGAACGAGAATCGGCTTCCCTTCCCCTTTTGGCTTTCTGCCTGGATGGAGCAGACGCGGAAGAGCTGACTCGTCTTGCGATATTTCTCGATGATGCCCTTGCAGTTGAGCAGTCCGAAGCCATGCCCGCTGTGTATCTTGTGGTCGAAAAGCTCGCCGAGCTGTTCTTCGTCCATCCCTTCGCCGTTGTCTTCTACGGCGATCTCTACATAGTCGGCCGTCTGGTGGCTGCTGACGATCACTCTTCCTCCCCTTGGCGTGAACTTCTGCGCGTTGTCGGCCATCGTGTTGATCATGAAGAGAGTCAGGATGCGGTCGGCCTTCACCACATTGTCGGTGGGTTCAACGATCAGGTCGATGCCCTTCAGCTGGAAGGCCATGCGGCTGCGTGCCACGATGTCGAAGACATCCTGTACGCGGAAACTTTCCACCTTGAGCGACAGCTGTCCCTGCCTGAGCTGTATCCACTCGGTCAGCACGGCGTTGTATTCGTTGATTTTTTCCGTCAGTTCGGTCAGGTATTGGTAACGTGCCTGTCGGGTTTGCGGTGTCTCCTGCCGGTCGATCAGGCAGTTCACCTCGTTGGTCATGCGGTCGATGAGCGGTGTCACACTGTTGACGAGGAACACCTTGGCACGGTTTTCCACATAGCGCCGCTTGTTGTTCTCAACGAGCAGTCGGCCCAGCTGGCAGGTCTCGTTGACCTCTTCGTAGCGTTCGTTCAGGTTGTTGAGGTAGCGCGAGTTCTTCTCTTCCCATTCGCGCAGCGGTTGCAGAAGGTTCTCGATGGGGTTGCGGCGCATTTTCCTTCTGCGCAGATAGTCGAAGAGGAAGATGGACGACACCACGAGCACAATCATCATCAGCACGCCACTAATCATCCAGCTGAGCTGTGTGCTGTTGAGGGCCAGCCGGTCGGCTCGTGCCTCGAGCTGCCGGTCTTGGCGGGTCTGCTCCTGCAGGTCGATGTAGATGGTTCGGTTTTCGTCGCTGTGCTGCTTGTCGTCGATGGCCGAGTATGTGAGCGACAGCTTCTCACGGATGCTTGCCACGAGGTCGGGGGCTTGATAGACGGCGGTGTCGGCCAATGCCTTCTCTAAGTAGTAGCCCGACGCGTTGTAGTCGCCCAGGGCCCAATAGCAGGAGGCCAGTGTGCGGTAGGAACCTGCCACCTGATAGACATCGCCATACTGTTGGAACATGTAGAGCGACTTTTCAGCCAGATAGCCTGCCAGCATCGAGTCGGGAACATGTTCGGGGTTGATGAACTTCATGGCCGGTAGATTGTCTATCATGAGTTGCTGCGCCACCTCCTTGTCGGAAAGATGTTCGCTCATCGCCTGCATCGAATTGGCCTTCCAGTAGGTGATACCGGCTGCCGAGGCGAGCTGGAAGCAGTACATCAGGTAGTCCCACTCTTGCTGGGCTGTCTCCTGTCGGGTCTTTCCGTGAATGATACCGCCGGCTCCCACCTGGTAGAGGTAGTTGAGGTGCTGGGCCGTGTCGCCCTCTATCTCTCTTGTGTCGATGCGCAACAGTTCGTCGGACGAGTTTTGTTCCAGTCCGACATAATAATAATAGGTAGAGACGACGCAAGCCAGCTCGCTCCGTGCGTAGGCCATCCGGTGCTGTTGCCGCTCGCTGAGTCGGTCTTTCTCCTCGTCGATGCGGTTGAGTGCCTGCTTGGCCTGTTCATAGTATTCGTAAAACTCCTTGTTGCGCGACTCGCGCTGACAGAGTCTCATCTGCTGGATAGCACACACCAGCAGCTCTATCTGGTTGCCCGTCAGAGGGCCGATGCTGTCGAGTTGCTGCCGCGCATCGTCATAGCGCATGCGGGCAATGCTGACGAAAGCCAGGTTGTTCAGCGCTTCTGCCTGTCCGTCGTCGTAGCTGTTGTCGCGTGCTATGTCAAGGGCCCGCCGGGCATACAGCTTGGTAGAGTCGAGGCTGCGGTAGTGGAAGTAATACGATTTCTGGTTCAGCTCGTCGACATTCGCCTTCTCGCGTGGTCTGCAAGCTGAAAAAAGAAGCAGGCCCAACAGGCATAATAGTCCTATTGGGCCATGCAGCATACGTTGGTTATGCCTTCGCCTTGGCAATGTATCCGAGTGCCTCCTTGCACTTGTCGGTGACATACTGCCAGTCTTGGGCGGCCACCTTGTCCTTGGGGAACAGCTTCGAGCCCATGCCCACGCAGTAGACGCCGGCTTTGAACCAAGCCTTCAGGTTTTCTTCGTCGGGCGAAACACCACCGGTCACCATAATCTTCGACCAGGGCATCGGTGCCTTCAGGCCCTTCACCATGTTCGGTCCGACAACGTCGCCGGGGAACACTTTCGTCAGGTCGCAACCCAACTCCTGGGCCTTGCCTATCTCGGAGACGGTCATGCAGCCCGGGCAATAGGGCACCAGACGGCGGTTGCAGACGGGTGCTATCTCGGGATTGAAGAGCGGACCCACCACGAAGCAGGCTCCCAGTTGCAGATACATGGCTGCTGTCGGTGCGTCGACGACGGAACCGATGCCTAAAGCCAGTTCGGGACATTCAGCGTCGGCCCACTTCACCAAGCTGCCGAACACCTCTTGGGCGAAGTCGCCGCGGTTGGTAAACTCGAATGCGCGCACACCGCCTTCATAGCAGGCTTTCACCACATTCTTACATACTTCCAAATCTTTGTGATAGAACACCGGCACCATGCCCGTCTGTCCTATTTTGGCCATGACGGCCAGTTTATCGAATTTTGCCATACTTATGCTTTATACTCGCGCTTGAGGTAGAGCGTGCATTGATCTACACCGACCAATTCCCAACCTTCGAAGCCCAGTTCGTTGAGTTTTTTCTCCGTTCCAATCAGCGAAGTCAATACTTTATATTCGTACTGTTTCATACTTTCCTTATGTTAGGTTAACGCTGTACACGTCCGCTGGCATTACCGGCAGCAAGGGCTTCCACCTCGTCGATGCTCACCAGGTTGAAGTCGCCATTGATAGTATGCTTCAGCGCGCTGGCAGCAACGGCAAACTCCAGTGCCTCGCCCTGAGTCGGCTTGGTGAGCAGTCCGTGGATGAGTCCGCCCGAGAACGAGTCGCCACCGCCCACACGGTCGATGATGGGGTTCACCTCGTAGCGCTTCGACTGGTAGAACTCCTTACCGTCGTAGATAAGGGCTTTCCAGCCGTTGAACGTTGCCGAGAAGCTCTCGCGCAGCGTAGATACGACATACTTGAAGCCGAACTCTTCCTTCATCTGGCGGAAAATCTTCTCGTAGCCAGCAGCGTCGGTCTTGCCGCCCTCTACATCGGCATCGGGCTTGAAGCCTAAGCAGAGTTCAGCATCTTCTTCGTTGCCGATACAGACATCGACATATTGCATCAGCGGACGCATGATGCTGATAGCCTTCTCGCTGGTCCATAGCTTCTTGCGGAAGTTCAAGTCGACCGACACCATCACTCCATGACGCTTGGCTGCCTCACAGGCCAGACGGGTCAGCTCGGCAGCATTGTCGCTGATAGCAGGTGTGATGCCGCTCCAGTGGAACCACTGTGCACCCTCCATAATCTTGTCGAAGTCGAACTCTTCTGGCTTTGCCTCGGCAATGGCGCTGTGGGCTCGGTCGTAGATTACCTTCGACGGGCGCATCGATGCTCCTGTCTCGGCATAGTACAGACCTACGCGGTCGCCGCCACGAACGATGTACTGCGTTTCTACACCATAGCGGCGCAGTGCGTTGACGGCTATCTGTCCGATCTCGTGCTTGGGCAGCTTTGACACGAAGCAAGCCTCATGACCATAGTTGGCCACGCTCACTGCCACGTTGGCCTCGCCGCCGCCGGGGATGATACGAAATGAATCACTCTGGATAAAACGGTTGTTTCCCTCGGGGGAAAGGCGAAGCATAATCTCGCCCAATGTGATAATTCTCGACATATTCTTTCAATGATTGATGTATAATTATTTTTTTGTAGGCTACAAAATTACGCTTTCTGCGCCAAATTCCCAAGTCTTTTTCTTTTTTTTATTGATTATTTGGCAAAAAAAACGCTGTGCTTTCGCACAATTCAAAAATTATTACTACATTTGCATGCAAATTCAGCAGGCTGCTGCCTATTTGCTGCAAAATAACTACTCGAATACAATAGGTAAGAATGGTACAGAAAATCAGGATAAAAGATATTGCAGAGAAGTCGGGTGTCTCTGTTGGCACCGTCGACCGCATCTTGCACAACCGCCCCAACGTATCGAAAAAAGCACGCGAGAAGGTGGAACAGGTGATGAAGGAAATCAACTATCGCCCCAACCGCTATGCCAGTGCGCTGGCTTACAACAAGCAGTACACCTTCTTCATCATCATGCCACAGCACGAGCGGGAGGCCTACTGGCAAGAGGTGGAAGAGGGGGCGAAACGGGCATGCGAGGCAATGACCGACTTCCACGTCGACTTGCAGATCAAGTATTTCACGCGGTTCGACGCCGCATCGTATGCCGAAACGTTCCAGCAGGTCATCGACAGCCAGCCTAATGGGGTTGTTGTCGTACCGTCAGAACTGGAGCTCACCAAGCCCTACACCGACATGCTGCACGAGCGCGACATTCCTTTCGTCTTGCTCGACTCGTATTATCCTGAGCTCAAGCCCCTTTCGTTCTTCGGACAAGACCCCATCAGCAGTGGGTCGTTTGCAGCGCGCATCCTCATGCTCATCGCTTATGGAGAAACCGAAATCATGCTCATGAAGCAGACCAAAGACGGCAAGGCGGCCAGCAATCAGCAAGCCCTGCGCGAGGAGGGATTCCGCCAGTATATGGCCGACCACTTTCCCGCCATCCGCATCGTCGACTTCGAGCTGCCGCAGACGTTCGAACAAAGCGAAATCGACAGCCATCTCGACCGCTTCTTTGCCGAACATCCCGACGTCCACCATTGCATCACGATGAGCTCGAGGGCTCATTTCGTGGGCACCTATCTGCTGCGAAACAACCGTCGTGACATACAGATCATGGGCTACGATATGGTCAACCAAAACGCGCGATGCCTGCGCGAAGGCTCCATTTCGTTCCTGATCGCCCAGCATGCCTTCGTGCAAGGTCACGGCTGCGTCGATACGCTCTTCAAGGCTATTGTGCTGAAACAAGAGGTGGCGTCCGTCAACTATATGCCCATCGAACTGCTCACACCCGAGAATGTCGACTTCTATCGTCGTACGCTGATATAGAACATCGTTGCTATCTGCCGCGTTTGGCATCGCTATCTGCCGTGTTTGCCAACGCTAAATGACGCGTTTCGCCATGCAATCTACGGCATATCGCAACACTACATTAATAAAGTAGTCCGACTACATTAATAAAGTAGTCGCACTACATTAATAAGGTAGTCTGACTACATTAATAATGTAGTATCGCCGTCAGACGCATATTGCACACCAAAAAGCATCAAACAACAACATACATCAACAATGGAAACGCAGAAATACATCAAGATCAACCCGGCCGACTCGGTCGTTGTTTGCCTCTCGCCAATGAAGAAGGGTGAGACCGTAGCCGTCGATGGCATAGTGATAACGCTCTTACAGGACACACCCGCAGGACACAAGGTGTTAATAAAGGATACGCGCGCGGGCGAGGACATCATCAAATATGGCTATCCCATCGGTCATGCCACTGAAGACTTGGTGGCTGGCCAGTGGGTCAACGAGCATAATCTCAAGACCAATCTCGCAGGTACGCTCTCCTACGAATACCATCCCGTGCCCGAGGTAGCTGAGGCATCCCAGGGTCGCGTAAGTCGCTGTAGTACAGCGACACCCCCTGCCCCTCCTTCTTTCATGGGCTATCAGCGCAAGAACGGCGAAGTTGGCATCCGCAACGAGATATGGATCGTGCCCACCGTAGGTTGTGTCAATGGCATCGCCGAACGGCTGGTTCACATGCTTCACAATGAGACTCACCTCGAAGGCATCGACGCCATCCATGCTTGGCACCACAACTTCGGTTGCTCGCAGCTCAGCGGCGACCATGAGAACACGCGCAAGGTGCTGCGTGATATCGTGCTGCATCCCAATGCTGGAGCGGTCCTCGTACTCGGTTTAGGATGTGAGAACAACCAGCCGGAAGCCTTTATGGAGACGCTTGGCGACTACGACAAGGAGCGTATCCGCCTGCTCGTCACGCAACAGATAGAGGGTGACGAGACAGAGGCCGCAATGAACATCTTACGCGAGCTCTACAATCTGGCGAAGAACGACCGACGGACGGAATGTCCCATCAGCCGACTGCGCATCGGACTGAAATGCGGAGGCTCCGACGGTCTGAGTGGCATCACGGCCAATCCGCTCGTGGGAGAGTTCTCCGACTATCTCGTCTCTCAGGGTGGAACGACCATTCTCACCGAGGTGCCCGAGATGTTTGGTGCCGAAACCATCCTGATGAACCGTTGTAAGACGCGCGAGCTATTCGACCAGACGGTCAGTCTCATCAACGACTTCAAGGAGTATTTCCTCAGTCACGGCGAGCCTGTTGGCGAGAATCCCTCACCGGGCAACAAGGCTGGCGGTATCTCCACACTCGAAGACAAGGCGCTCGGTTGCACCCAGAAGTGCGGAAAGGCCCTCGTCAGTGGTGTCTTGGCGTATGGCGATCGTCTGCAGACCGACGGTCTGAATCTCCTCTCTGCTCCCGGCAACGACCTCGTGGCTGCCACAGCACTCGCTGCTGCGGGCTGTCAGATGGTGCTCTTCACCACAGGACGCGGCACGCCCTTCGGCACCTTCATCCCCACAATGAAGATTTCCACCAACTCGACGCTCTTCCAGCGTAAGCCCAACTGGATCGACTTCAATGCCGGCCGACTGGCTGAAGGCACACCGATGGCCGATGTGCTGAGTGATTTCATCGCGAAAGTCATCGCCGTCGCCAACGGTGAACCCACTCGCAACGAGGCCAACGGCTATAGCGAGATCGCCATCTTCAAGAACGGCGTCACCCTCTGATTCCCCTCCCTGAGGCTTCATCATGCCTCCCCCAGGTTCAGTACGTCGCTGTTCTGTCCTCTCTGATAGCCTCCCCTAGGTCCAGTACGTCGCTGTCAGCCCCTCTCTTTATGCCTTCCCCAGGTTCAGTACGTCGCTGTATTACAGCGACATAACCCCCAAAAGCCATGCCCAATATCATCAACCGCAACCTCTTCCGTCTGCTCCGCATCGGAGCCTTCCACACCACAGAGACACTGGAGCCCATGTCGGCCTTCAAGTGGCAACGCCTCATCCAGATAGCTGAAAAGCAGGATGTCGTTCCCTTTATCCGTCAGGCAGCTCCACAAGCTCCCCAGTTGTTCACCTCGGCGCTCCCCCCCTTAGGTGGGGTAGGGGGTAATGCCCCCTCTGTCGACGACTATGTCGCAGCCATTGCCGAGGCCGATCCGGAGCTCTCGAACATTCTGTTGAAATGGAAGATGAAGCGGATGAAAAAACATGAAGAGCAGAACCAGGAGTCGACACCCGAAACGTGGCAACTCCTGCAACTGCTCATCAACAATGTCAACCAGACGCTCACGCAGGGCATCTCGCTCAGGGGCATCATCGAGCTGGGCCGCTTTCTCCGGCAGAAAGGGCAGAATGTCGACTTCCTGCAGGTGGAAAACTGGCTCCATCGCCTCGACATGATGCGCATGGCTGCCCTGCAGGGTAGCATCCTTGTCAATCTCTTCAACTTCGACGACGACGAGCTGCCCTTCATGCACCAGCAGGAGAAGGCAGCCATGAAGCTCGTGGAGCGCTCCCTCTCGCATACGGCAGCCGACACGGCCGAGAACTGGCATTTCCGCATGCGCACCAACGGCATGGTTCAGAACAATAGCAAAGTGCTTCGCCGCAACCTCCGCCGCAGCTTCAAGTTCATGCGCTTCAATCCCATCGAGACCACCAGCAACTTCATGGCCAATTTCGCCAAGACCCTCGCCGAGATAGAAGAGTAGCAAGATGTCTTAGCTACAGTCTCCTATCACGAGGTGTTGCTGTGTTCTGATTCGTTTTCTTTGTGTATCGAGGCTGCCTGCTTTTTATTTATTCTGCCGCAGCTTCTCGGTGTATTCGTCTACGTGGCGCATCATCTTGGGGATGTCGATGCGCTGCGGGCAATGAGGCACACAATGGCCGCAACCGATGCAATGGCTGGCCTGGCGAAGCTTGGGAACGGAGCGGTCGTAGCCGATGAGGAAGGCCCGACGGCGACGCCAGTACTCGGGATCGCCCTTGCGCTCCTCAGGATCGCGCTCTACGTTGGCCAGGTTGCCGTCCTTGATACATTTATTATAATGCGCGAAGATGGCCGGGATGTTCAGCCCGTAGGGGCAGGGCATACAGTAGTTGCACTCGTTGCAGGGAATGGTATTGAGGTTATAGATGTCCTCGGCTATCTCCATGAGGAAGGCATCCTCTTCTTTCGAGATGGGTTTCAGCGGAGCGAGCGACGTGATATTGTCGCGCAGGTGCTCCATATAGGTCATGCCGCTGAGCACGGTGAGCACGCCATCGGGGGTACCGGCATAACGGAAAGCCCAGCTGGCCACACTACGTTCCGGCTCGCGCTGCTTCATCTTTGCCACGATAGGATCGGGCACATTGGCCAGTCGGCCGCCAAGCAGAGGCTCCATGATGACGGCTGGTATGCCGCGCTTCTTCAGTTCGCCGTAGAGATAGACGGCATCGGTGTTGTCTTCGTTGATCTCGTTGGCCCATTGCCAGTCGAGGTAGTTGAGCTCTATCTGTACGAAGTCCCAGTGGTAGCGTCCTTCGTCGTGCCACTTCAGCAGCATATCGTAGATTTTAACGTCGCCATGATAGGAGAAGCCGAGGTTGCGGATGCGTCCTGCCTTCTTCTGTTCGACGAGCCAGTCGAGGATGCCGTTGTCCATATAGCGGGCGTTGAACGTCTCTACGGCATCCATCTCTTTCGAGCTGCCGCCGATGGCATGTAGCAGCAGGTAGTCGATATAGTCTACCTGCAGGTATTTCAGCGAGTTCTCGAACATCTGTATCGACTCTTTCCGTGGCCATGTGTCGGGTGAGAAGTTGCTCAGCTTGGTGGCCACGAAATACTTGTCGCGCGGATGGCGATGCAGGGCGATGCCCGTCGACTCTTCCGACATACCGCGGCAGTAGGCGGGTGATGTGTCGAAATAGTTGACACCATGCTCGATGGCATAGTCTACCTCGCGGTTGACCATCTCCTGATCGATGGAGGCATCGGGGTTGTCGCGGAGGCTGAGTCCGCCCTCTACGGGCAGGCGCATCATGCCATAGCCAAGGAGCGACACTTTGTCGCCCGTGTTGGGATTGACGCGCATGGTCATCTTGTCCTTGGGTGGCTCTTGGGTAGATAGGCCAGTCGTATCGACGCCTTTCTTTCCCTTGCAGGCAGCGAGCAATGCCGATGAAGCCACGGCAGCTGCGCCGGCTGTCTTCAGGAAGTTTCTTCTGGATATATCTTTGTTCATGGGTGATGGGTGTTAGGTGATGGATGATGATGGGTCGGGGATTGCAAATCCCCTCCTGCGGGTGATGAGTGTCAGATCTGGTGGTGCTGCTCGTGTCCTTCTACGTAGATGGCGCTGAACGGCCGTGCCGGACAGAGGTTCTCGCAGGCTCCGCAGCCGATGCATTTCGCCTCGTTGACGGCGGGAATAAGAGGCGACAGCTCGTCGTTCTCGTCCATCGGTACCATCTGGATGGCCCCTGAAGGACAGTGGCGTTCGCAGTTGCCGCACTCTACACCGTCGGTCACGACGACGCAGTTTTTCTTCACCCATACGGCGTGGCCTATCTGGGTGCTGGTCTTTTCTTCCAGGCTGATGGGCTTGATGGCTCCCGTGGGACATACCTCCGAGCAACGGTGACACTCGGGGCGGCAGTAGCCCAGCTCGTAGCTCATCGTGGGCTGCATCAGCTTCAGCAGGTCGGTGGAAGGTCGCAGCACGCCGTTGGGACATTCAGAGACACAGAGCTGACAGCCCGTGCAGTGCTGCGCCATGTTGCTGGCAGAGAGCGATCCCGGCGGTGTCAGCGGTGTTTTGCGTGCGGGAGCCACTTTGTCTTCTATCGTTGCCAGACCGCCGTCAACCTTCTTCTTCTCTTGTGCCAATGCTGCAGCCGTCGTCGCCATAGCCGATGCCACGAGGAACGAGCGTCGTCCACCGTCGATGGGTTGCGGCGATTCGGTTTTTGCGGGTGCTGCATGGCTGTAGCTCAAAGCTCCGGACTTACATTTGTCCAAGCAGTTGCCGCAGGTAACGCAGCGGCTGTAGTCGACGGTGTGCGTCTTGTAGTCGATGCACGAAGCCTTGCAGTTCTTTGTGCAGAGACTGCAGTTCTTACACTTGTCGGCATCGAAGCGAATCTTCAGCCACGAGAAGCGTGCAAAGAAGCTGAGCACCGTGCCCACGGGGCAGATGGTGTTGCAATAGGTCCTGCCGCCACGCCATGCCAGAACGGCCACAATGACGAAGGTCACGGCAGCGATGATGAACGTGGGCATGGAGCGAATCCATACGTCGACGTGATAGAAGGCATAGCTCTCGTAGTGCTCGGCTATCGAGGCCAGCACGTTGTTGCCCGATTCGTAGATGGGCTTCAGCAGGTTGGTGACGATGCGGCCGAAGCTGCTGTACGGTGCCAACAAGGCTACCAGCGAGCCGGCACCAGCCACCAAGGCCACGACAAACACGACAAACACGCCATAGCGCAGCCAGCGTTTCTCGCCGGAATAGCTGAAGCGGTTCTTCTTTGTCTTGCCGTGCAGCCACGAGATAAGGTCTTGCATGATGCCTAACGGACAAATCACCGAACAGTAGATGCGCCCGAACACCAGGGTGAGCAACAACAACACGACCACCACCACGAGGTTGAGGGCCAGCACGGCGGGCAAGAACTGAATCTTAGCCAACCACCCGAACCATACGTGCATGGTGCCACTGAAATCAAGGAACAGCAGCGTTATCAATACGAAGACAACGGCTGCTAAAACTCTTCTTATTCGCTTTAAATTCATGTTTAGTAGGATTATTTCCTGCAAAATTACATCAAAAATTGAAAATATACAAGCAAAATATCATCTTTTTTCTTCGCTGAGGCCAATATTTCACAAATAATATGTACTTTTGCAGGCAAAACTGAAAAATAGTAACAAAATGCAACTAATAGACAGAATAGATCAGCTGCTGAAAGAAGTGAGCGAGGCTACTGCTAACAATGCAGAAGAGATAGAACAGCTCAGACTGAAATACCTGAGCAAGAAGGGTGAAATCAACGAGCTGATGAACGACTTCCGCTCTGTTGCCGCTGAGCAGAAGAAAGAGTTAGGTATGCGCATCAACCTGCTGAAGAAGACGGCTCTCGATCGTATCAATGCGCTGCGCGAAGAGAATGCAACGGCAGCAACGACGCAGGAGGACATCGACCTGACACGTACCGCCTATCCCGTAGAGCTGGGAACGCGCCATCCGCTGACCATCGTGCGCAACGAGATCATCGATATCTTCCAGCGTATGGGCTTCGTCCTGGCCGACGGACCCGAGGTGGAAGACGACCTGCATGTGTTCACGAAGATGAACTTTGCCGCCGACCATCCTGCCCGCGACATGCAAGACACCTTCTTCGTGGAGCAGTCGAAGCTGGGCGATGTGACGAAGAACATCCTGCTGCGCAGCCACACCTCGTCGGTGCAGGCTCGTGTGATGGAGCGCCAACAGCCGCCTATCCGCATCATCTGCCCCGGACGCGTCTATCGCAACGAGGCCATCACAGCCCGTGCCCACTGCTTCTTCCACCAGATAGAGGGTCTGTATATCGACAAGAACGTGTCGTTCACCGACCTGAAGCAGGTGCTCCTTTCCTTCGCACGCGAGCTCTTCGGCGAGGATACGAAGATTCGTCTGCGCCCCAGCTACTTCCCCTTCACCGAACCTTCGGCCGAGATGGACATCTCGTGCCATATCTGTGGTGGCAAGGGCTGTGGCTTCTGCAAACACACCGGATGGGTGGAGATACTGGGTTGCGGTATGGTAGACCCCAACGTGCTGGAGCTCTGCGGCATCGATAGCAGCGTCTATAGCGGCTATGCCTTCGGACTGGGCGTGGAGCGCATCACCAATCTGAAGTATCAGGTGAGCGACCTGCGTATGTTCTCGGAGAACGACACCCGCTTCCTGCGCGAGTTCGAGTCGGCCAAGTAGCACATCTACGTCAGGTCTATGAAGACGACCGAGCAACACATCGATCGCCTCTTCAACAAGGCGCTGCGCCAATACGCGCTTGTCGAGGAGGGTGACCACATACTGATAGGGCTGTCGGGTGGAAAAGACTCGATGGCCCTATTGCAGTTGTTGGCCAAGCGTGCCAAGGTGTTCAGACCCCGCTTCACGGTTGAAGCGGCTTTCATACGCATGACCAACATACCTTATCAGAACGACGAAACCTATCTCTCGGGCTTTGCCCAGAAGAATGATGTGCGTCTGCACATCGTGGAAACGGCTTTCGACGAGTCGACCGACCGTCGGCATACCCATTGCTTTCTCTGCTCGTGGATGCGTCGGAAGGCCTTGTTCGACCTTGCCAACGAGCTGGGTTGTAACAAGATAGCCCTCGGACATAATAAGGACGACCTCATGCAGACGGCTCTGATGAACCTTGTCTTCGTGGGACGTTTCGAGACGATGCAGCCGAAGATGCAGATGGACAAGTGGCCCATGCAGATTGTCCGGCCACTGTGCCTCATCCGCGAAGCCGATGTCCAAGCCTTTGCTACGGCACAGGGTTATCGCCGACAGGTGAAGAATTGTCCATACGAAGATGCTTCACGCCGGACCGACATGAAGCATCTTATCTCTCAGTTGCAGAAGATGAACCCCGATTTCGACCGGTCCATCTTCCGCGCCTTACGCTTATGATTCTTTATTTATACTTGTTCAGCTGCTGCTGGCGCTGACGCTGCATCTCTTCGGCCTGCTTCTGCATGGCTTCGAGACGGGCTGCCAGACCCTTGGCCTTCTTCGGGTTCTTCTCATTCTCCTTGCGGCGTTCTTCAAGATAGGCCAGGAGCTTCTCGTCGTTGGTCGTCTTGCGCAGCAGGAACATGATGGCTGCCGAGAAGAAGAGCGAGATGAAGTAGTAGAAGTTCAGGCCCGACGAATAGTCGTTGAAGATGAAGAAGAACATCACGGGCATCAAGAACATCATCCACTGCATAGCCTTCATCTGTTCGGCCTGCGGACCTACCATCTGGTCTTTCTGCTGGCGCATTGTCATGACGCTGTACAGGATGTTGGCCACACAGAACAGTACGCAGGTGAGCGAGATATGGTCGCCGATGGCCCAGATGCTCTTGCTCCATTCGATGATGGGGTCGTAGGTGCTCAGGTCGTTCATCCAGAGGAAGCTCTCGCCGCGCAGCTGGATGGCATTAGGCACATAGTTGAACATGGCTATCCAGATGGGCATCTGTATCAGCATGGGCAGACAGCCACTCAGCGGCGACACACCGTATTTGGCATACATCTGCATCTGTGCCTGCTGCTTCATCATGGCATCTTCGGGCTTGGTGTACTGCTTCGTGGCCTCCTCTATTTTGGGTTTCAGTACGCGCATCTTGGCCGACGACATGTAGCTCTTCTTCACCAATGGATAGGTGATGGCCTTCAGCAGCAAGGTGATGAGGATGAGGACGATACCCATGTTCAGTCCGAACTTCGTGAGCCAGTCGAAGACATAAAGCGTGAAGTAGCGGTTGATGTAGCGGATGAGCGGCCATCCTAAATAGACGAGGCGCTCCATCTGCAGATCCTTGCCGAACTTGCTCTGCTTCTCCATGCGCTGGAGCAGGCGGAAGTCGTTCGGTCCGTAATAGAACTCAAACTCCGATGCCTTCAGGCCCGACGGGTCGAAGGGAGCCTTCAGCTTGGCACCATACTCTTTCAGGTAGTGGGTCTCCTTCTCCTGCGGCATAGAGGTCATCAGACTGTTCTGTGCGAAGTTGTCCTTCGCGATCATCACAGCCGAGAAGTATTGGTTCTTGAAGGCCACCCAGTCGATGGCTTCCTCTATCTGCTTGTCCTTCTGGCTCTTTGTCTCGTTGAGATAGTCGGTGCCGCCGTCGGTGAAGTGGTAGGTCAGTGCCGACCGCTGGTTCTCGAACGTGAATCCTTTCTCTTGCTGGCGGCAACGGTCGGTCCACTCGATGTCCATCTCCTTGTAGGTGGGACTGAACATTCCGTTCATCCCTTCGGCCTTCATGGTCATGTGGAGCATGTAGTCCTTGCCCAGCGTATAGCTCATGGTGAGCTGCTTGCCGGGAGCGGCCACAGCCGTCAGCGTCACGGTGGTGTCGCTCTGGTTAGAGGGAGTGAAGACGAGATCCTGTGTGATGATGTTGACATCCTTTGCTGCGAGGAGGAAGTTCAGCTGCTGGTCTTTCCCGTCGAAGAGGGTCACGTCCTGGTTGCCCTGATGGTCCTTGAAGCCTTTGACAATGGCCTTCGTGACGGTGCCACCCTTCGTAGACAGCGTCAGGGCGAGCTTCTCGTTCTGCAGCACGACGTCCTGAGCCTGACCGGTGAGGGCCGTATGGAACAGGGCCGTAGAGTCCTGAGCTGCGTCGGCCTTGGCCTGCTCGGCCTTCTTCTGTGCGGCTATCTGCGCCATCTTAGCCTTTTCCTCGGCTTTCTTTTGTTCTACTAATGCGATGGAGTCTTGCTTGCGCATCTCCTCCATCTGCTCTTTTGAGGGCTGTTTCCACCAGCTGAAGCCTATCAGCACGGCGGCAATCAGCACAAATCCGATGATGGTGTTCTTATCCACTATTGTTATTGTTTACTTTTTACTATTGATTGATGTTGTTGCTATGAGTTTGCAAAATTACACAAAAAAAACAGAACCTCCGTTGCTTATGCTGAATATTTAAGTTTTCTTTAGAAGAGCCCTAAATTCGCATCCCGATGAAAGCTCGTGCGCGCCATTTGTTCTGGTTGACAATGACGTTGTTGTCGTCGAAGATGGAGTTGTTCATCACGAGTGACAATCCTGCGAAATAGCGCGGCGAGAAGTAGTGGACGATGGCGGCTCGCTCGTTGAAGATCATGTTGAACCGCAGGCGCTGTGCCTTCTGTCGCTCGCCGTTGATGGTCATATTGTTGCGGTTGAACACCACGAAGGTGGGCAGCATTGAGAAGTGGAGCAGCCAACGGCGTTCGATCACCCAGTTGTAGCCATAGCCGCCGCCGATGCCGAAATGCCCCACGTAGATGCGGACGTCCTGAGCGTTAGGGTACCTCGCTGTCAGATGGTCGGTCGTCTTCAGGCTGCCGGCCTGGTAGCTGATGCCTGCAAGCCACGATCCAGCCGATCGACGCTGGATGTAGCTCTGCGTGAAGGCAGCGGGAAAGGAGAATCGGCGGTGGTTGAAGGTGTAGTAACCTGCCAGGTTGAGTATCTTCAGCTCCACATCGTCCGATTGCAGCGTCTGTTTCTCTTCGTCGGTGTCGAAGTCGCCTGAAAGCGATTGTGATATCTGATAACTGGCATCGAGACTGAAGCGGCTGCCGTAGAAGTTGAGGTTCAGTTCGTAGTCCTTGTATGCTCCTCTCCATTTGGCGGGGTTGATGGCCACTCCAAGGCCTATTCCGCGATAGATGGCACCCACCGAGAAGGTGGTCTTGTGGCTGGTGCTGAGGTGCGATTGGAAGTGTTTGCCATTCTCGATTCCACTGGAGTGAAAGTCGTTGCCTGTCTGGTTCAGCCTTGCCTTCAGCGTCAGCTTGCCTTCGGGCCTGACCACGTAGTTGGTGTCGTAGTGCGAACGGAAGTAGCGGTCCGTCAGCAGACTGTCCAGTCTCACTCGCTTTTTGGCCAGACCTCGTGTCTGGGGATAGGCGGCTAAGGTCACGAATACGATGACCAGGAGGGTTGTCAGTCTTGTCAGCAGCGTCGTCTTGGACTGATTCATTCTTCCTTATCCGATGCAAGTCTTGACAAAGTCCATGAAGAGGGGATGCGGACGGAGCACCGTCGACTGATACTCGGGATGGAACTGTGTGCCGATGTACCATTTCAGCCCGGGAATCTCCACAATTTCCACGAGGTCGCTCTCCGGGTTGCGCCCCACGCACATCATGCCGTTGCGCTCGTATTCGGTGATGAAGCGGTTGTTGAACTCGTAGCGGTGGCGGTGGCGTTCCTGGATGTGCTCGCTCTTATATATATTAAAGGTACGCGAGTCCTGACGCAGCACACACTCGTAGGCACCGAGTCGCATCGTGCCACCCATGTTGGTGATGTTCTTCTGCTCCTCCATGATGTCGATCACGTTGTGGTCGGTCTTCTCGTCCATCTCGCGGCTGTTGGCATCGGTATAGCCCAAGACGTTGCGGGCGAACTCGATGACCATCATCTGCATGCCGAGACAGATGCCGAAGGTAGGTATGTCGTGCGTGCGGGTATAGTGGGCAGCGATAATCTTTCCCTCGATGCCACGCTGTCCGAATCCCGGGCAAATCATGATGCCGTCCTGACCTTTGAGCATCTCTTCGACGTTCTGTTCCGTTATCTTCTCCGAGTTGATGAAGGTGAGCACCGTCTTGTGGTCGTTGTAGGTGCCGGCCTGCGAGAGACTCTCGCGGATGCTCTTGTAGGCATCCTGCAGGTCGTACTTTCCGACGAGTCCGATGTGTACCTCCTTCGTGGCCTTCTTCCGGCGGTCCAGGAAATTCTTCCACGGACCCAAGGCAGGCGTCTCGCCAATCTCTAAGCCAAACTTGCGCAGGATGGCTGTGTCGAGTCCTTGGTTCTGCATGTTGACGGGCACCTCGTAGATGCTGGGCAAGTCTTCGCTCTGTACGACGCAGTCTTGCTCGACGTTGCAGAAGCGTGCCACCTTCTCCAGGATGTCCTTGCCCAGATGCTTCTCTGTCCTGAGCACGAGGATGTCGGGCTGAATACCCACGCTCTGCAGCTCCTTCACGGAGTGTTGCGTCGGTTTCGTCTTCAGTTCGCCGGCAGCCTTCAGGTAAGGCACGTAGGTGAGGTGAACACAGACGGCGTTGCGGCCCATCTCCCACTTCATCTGGCGGATGGCCTCCATGAACGGGGCACTCTCGATGTCGCCGATTGTGCCGCCTATCTCGGTGATGACGAAGTCGTAGTGGTATTTCTGTCCGAGCAGCTTGACGTTGCGCTTGATCTCGTCGGTGATGTGTGGCACCACCTGGATGGTCTTGCCCAGATAGTCGCCGCGGCGCTCCTTGTCGATGACAGCCTTATAGATACGCCCAGTGGTGAGCGAGTTGGCCTTCGTCGTCTGGATGCCGGTGAAGCGCTCGTAGTGGCCCAGGTCGAGGTCGGTCTCCATACCGTCGACGGTGACATAGCATTCGCCATGTTCGTAGGGGTTGAGCGTACCGGGGTCGATGTTGATGTAGGGGTCGAACTTCTGGATGGTGATGTTGTAGCCCCTGGCCTGCAGGAGCTTGCCGATTGACGATGAGATAATGCCTTTTCCCAATGAGGAAACGACACCGCCCGTCACGAAGATATACTTTGTTTCTGCCACGATGTTTGGTATTTTCGGTTTGTTGGGTGCAAAGTTACGAATAAGTGAGAACAATACAAAACAAAAAACGATTTTTTTTGTTTTTATTGTCGAACGATAGTACCTTCGGCGAAGCCAAAGTTACGAATAAGCGAGCAAAATACAAAATAAAACGGCTTTTATTTTTATTTTCGAGTGTAAGTAACTTATTTAAAGGTACGAATAAGCGAGCAAAATACAAAACAATTAAAGAGATATAATAACGTTGTGGCTGCAACCGTCTCTGACCTCCTCGCAGACCATCTCTGACCTTCTCATAGACCATCTCTGACCTCCTCGCAGACCATCTCTGACCTTCTCGCAGACCATCTCTGACCTCCTCATAGACCGTCTCTGACCTGCTTAGAGATGGTTCCTGACCATTCCGCAGACCATCTCCGGCCTGCTCGCAGGCGGTTCCATGCTATGAAAAAACTTTTAGCAAAAAAAGATGCCAACACCTCACCAAAAGACTCTGCTTCTCCCTGTTTATCGGCCCTCCCGATGGTGAGGTGTTTCTTCATCACCTCACCATACACCTCACCAGAGCCCTCACCATTCATTGTCACTCCACACTTCCTTTGCGCTAATGTAGAAGGTCACGCCATATGGTAACCATCATCACCCAACACCCATCACCCAACACCCATCATTCAACACCCATCACCCATCACCCATCATTCATCACCCATCACCCATCACCCAATTGG
>Ga0310695_10002531_pt1 | contig 38324 bp, 28 predicted proteins | sample RumenRJG_04DNA_FD_203882 | JGI IMG/M metagenome (GOLD analysis project Ga0310695, IMG submission 203882) | Bovine rumen microbial communities from Lethbridge, Alberta, Canada - RJG_04 (v2) (version 2) | ecosystem: Host-associated > Mammals > Digestive system > Stomach > Rumen | place: Canada...
CGGAAGTTTGAGGTTCGAAACGCTGAAGCCCGTAAGGCCAGCCTTCGGCTTGGAACCCTTACCCGTTGCACCTTCGTCACGGATTTCACCACCACTACCCGTAGCGGCACCCGGGAACGGAGAAATAGCCGTCGGATGGTTGTGGGTTTCGACCTTCATGAGGATGTCGACTTCTTCGTTGTGGAAGTCATACTTGTTGTTACGCGGGTCAGCGTAGAAGCGGCCAGCCGTAGCCCCCTTCATCACAGCGGCGTTATCCTTGTAAGCGCTGAAGATGTTGGAATTGTGGAGCTGGTAAGTGTTCTTGATCATCTGGAACAAGGACTTGTCCTGCTTCACGCCGTCGATGGTCCATTCGGCACCGAACACCTTGTGGCGGCAGTGTTCCGAGTTGGCCTGAGCGAACATGTAAAGTTCAACGTCGGTCGGGTTGCGCTTGAGTTCGGTGAAGTTCTTGACGAGATAATCGATTTCGTCGGCGGAGAGGGCAAGGCCCATTTCCTTATCGGCTTTCACGAGAGCGTTGCGACCTTCGGTAAGCACCGGAATCACATTGAGCGGACGCGGTTCTTCCTTGCTGAATAGCACTTCGAGAGCGGCAGTATCAGCAAACACGGCCTGAGTCATGCGGTCGTGAATCTTGGCAGAAATCTTTTCACGTGCGCCAGCTGGAGCTGCACCTTCAAACTTCACGTAGTAAGCAATAGCGCGTTCGATGCGCTTGATTGCCGGGAGGCCGCAAATGTGAGCGATATCGGTCGCCTTCGAGCTCCACGGGCTGATCGTACCCGGACGCGGGCAGACCACAAAGAGTTCACCTTCGAGCGCCTTGACTTCGCGCATCGGGCCATAATGAAGGACCTTTTCGAGCGTTTCCTTTTCGGAAGCGGTCAGGTCGGCGGACAGATCCACCACATGGAGGAATTCGGCATACACAGATGCAACCGGAATCCCAGCGGCCTTAAAATCAGATGAAAGCTTTTGCAGACGGAAATCCGACAGAGCCGGAGTACCACGAAGAATGAGCATTTTGACCTCTTTTAGCCTAAATATTTACCGCCCCAAATATAGCAATTTGAGGATATTTTCAAACGGAAAAAGCTCCGCAAAATGCGGAGCCGTTTCATAAAATGAAAATAGAACTGTGTAAGGCGATTCCGGCACAGAGGCCGGAATGACAATTCACAATTACAGTCTCTTGAGGACTGCGGCGGCGTGGTGGATGAAGCCTTCTTCGTTCGCCACGACAGCGATTGCCTTTGCGTTCTTCTTGATAGCCTTTTCGCTATACTTGATGATGCTCATGCGCTTGAGAAAATCATAGACGCCAAGCGGGCTGAAGAAGCGACCCGTGCCGTTCGTGGGGAGAACGTGGTTCGGACCAGCAAAGTAGTCGCCCACCGGTTCAGAAGACCACGGACCGATAAACACGGCACCCGCATTTTCAATCTGGGCTGCCATGGATTCGGCTTCGTCCGTCATGATTTCCATGTGTTCCGGAGCAATGGCATTAGCAATGGCCACACCGTCGAACCAATCCTTCACCACGAGGATGCGACCGAAGTTGTCAAGCACCTTCGTGAGGAGTTCCTTCTTCGGGGAATTTTCAACCTGAATGTCCACACATTCGCTAATCATCTGTGCGGTTTCCATGTTGTCCGTAATGCAGATAGCGGCTTCGAAGCCAGAACCGTGTTCTGCCTGGCTCAAGAGGTCAGCAGCGACAAAGTCCGGATCGCAGGTGTTGTCTGCAAGCACGAGCACTTCGGAAGGGCCAGCCACCATGTCGATATCCACAATGCCAAAAACTTCCTTCTTGGCGACAGCGGCAAAGACATTACCCGGGCCCACAATCTTATCGACGCGTTCCACGACAACCTTGCCCTTGCCATCCTTGGCGCCATAAGCGAGCATGCCAATTGCCTGAGCGCCACCGATGTGGTAAACTTCGGTAATGCCGAGTTCGCAAAGCACAAAAGCCACAGCGCGATTGATTTCGCCCTTGATCGGAGTCACGACGACAATGTCCTTGACGCCAGCGACAATAGCCGGGACCGCATTCATAATGACCGTACTCGGGTAAATACCTGCACCACCCGGAACATAAAGACCAACGCGCTTCATCGGGCGGATACGCTGACCGAGAACCACGCCGTCCTTGCCTTCCATGAGCCAGGAATCTTCCATCTGGTTCACGTGGAAATCGCGAACGTTCTTAATCGCCTGCTTCAATGCACGCTGCATTTCGGGCGGGCACTTGGCGGCAGACTTCTTGATTTCGGCTTCGGACACGCGGAGGTTCTTGCCCTTGAGGCCATCGAACTTCTGAGCGTATTCCACAGCCTTGGCATAACCGCCGTTCTTGATGTCGGCGAGGATGTCCATGACCTTGTCGTGAATTTCCTTGCTCGGGGCAACTTCACGACCACAAATTCTTTCGATCTCCTGAGACTTCGGAGTGACTTTTACGATTTTCATTTTAACAGACCTTCTATTTTTAAAACTCTTAAACCCGGCGCGGTTTGGCAATTTGTCGCGGTTCAGCGAATTTAGACGGACGCCACATCGAGATGCTTGTATGCATTCGGGATAACGTTGTCTTCAAGCAAAATCTTGTACGTAAGGCCATCAACAAAAGCAGTCCAGCAGGCCTCAATGATGTTGCTCGAAACGCCGACCATGTTCCAGTAGCCGTGTTCATCGCCAAACGTCGTCCACACGCGAACCGTAGCATCGGATGCCACATTGGAACCGAGTACGCGCACCTTGAAATCGTCCAGGCGCACACTTTCCATGCACGGGAAGAACGGCAAAAGCGCCTTGCGGAGAGCGGCATCAAGAGCGTTCACCGGACCGTCACCTTCGCTCACCTGGTGGCTAATCTTGTCGCCCACCTGGAGTTTGACCGTAGCCTGCGACACAGAAACACCCTGCGGCGTCTTGTCTTCAATCACGCGGTAGTTGAGCACCTTGAACGGTTCCTTGACCATTCCCAAGTGGCGGTACACGAGCAACTTAAAACTCGCTTCTGCACTGTCAAAATGCCAGCCAGCGTTTTCGCGTTCCTTGATTTCCTTGAGGAGGCTTGCCACCACCGGATCCTTCTTGTCGATACCCGGCTTGATTGCCTTGAGCTTTTCGACAACGAGAGATCCACCCGCCTGATCGCTTGTCACGAACACGCGGTCGTTGCCCACGGTATGCGGGTCGATATGTTCAAAGCTGCGGCTGACCTTCATTACGCCATCGATGTGGGCACCACCCTTGTGTGCAAACGCAGCATCCCCCACATACGGAGCATGCACGTCACTCGGCAAATTTACAATCTGGTCGATATTGCTGCTCAGCTGGCGCAAGTGCGAGAGCTTCTTTGCGGCAGTAAAATCGCAGTCCATCTTGAACTTCAAATCGGCGGCAATCGTCGTGAGGTTTGCGTTACCACAGCGTTCGCCGTAGCCATTCACCACGCCCTGCACCATCACGCAACCCGCCTTCACAGCGTAAATCGAGTTCGCCACGGCAAGGCCACTGTCGTTATGCACGTGGATGCCAAGCGGCGTCGAAATACGCTTTTGCACATCCGCAATAATCTGTTCAATCTCCCAGGGCATCGTTCCGCCGTTCGTATCGCAAAGCACGATGCAATCGGCATGGCCAAGTTCGGCCGCCTTGAGCGTTTCGAGCGCATATTCCGGATTCGCCTTGTAGCCATCGAAAAAATGTTCCGCATCGTAAATCACCTCTTCGGAATGTTCCTTGAGGTATGCGACAGAAGACTCGATCATGTCGAGGTTTTCTTCGAGAGTCGTGCGGATAACGTCCGTCACATGCAAATCCCAGCTCTTACCAAAAATCGTCTTGACAGGAGCTTCGGACTTGATGAGCGCCTGCAAAAGCGGGTCGTTCTCGGGCAAAATTCCCGGACGACGCGTAGAACCGAAAGCGGCAATCTTCGCGTGCTTGAGCTTTACATCTTTAATAAGCTTAAAAAATTCTTCGTCAGTCGGATTACTCGGGTTCGGCCAACCGCCCTCGATATAATCAAATCCAAAATGGTCCAAAATTCGTGCAATCTGCACCTTGTCGGCTAAAGAGAGACTTATTTTACGGTCTTGGTTACCGTCACGGAGAGTTGTATCGTATAAAAGGACTTTTTTAGAAGAATTCATGATTGTAAAGATAGAAAAAAAGAGTAGACAGTAGGAAGTAGACGGTAGGAAGTTGTTAGGTGGGGGAAGTCTCCCCCTGATTTCTGTTTCGTCAGGCTAATGACATAGAAAAGGTTGGTGAGCCTGCCGAACCATCCATCACCCTCTCTAGCGGGCTTCAGACGCCAGCCCGCAACGCCCGGCTTATCGCAGTAATCGCTATTCCTTGTCGTCAAAGGCTTCGGCGTCTTCGGGTTCTTCGACGGTCCATTCGCGGATGTGCTTTGCAAGTTCAGTTGCACCGGCGCGTTCCACCTCATCCGAAATCGCATTCAGCTCAGACGCTTCAAGACCCGGCAAATCGCGTTCGTAATGATTCACGTAGCTTTCGAGCAGTTCAAACTTCTTGAGATTTGCAAGGAGCATCATCAAGCTCGTATCGCACTTACCGCTATCGCGGTACTTGATGTGATCGAACAAAAGCTTGTCGACGCCAGCATCGTCCTTGAGCATGCAGAGTCTCGAAAGGTTCATGACCTTCGGATAGCATTCGTACAAGCGCGTGGCGTACTTGAGGCAATCCGTCTTGCGGCCTTCGCGGTCAGCAATAGCTGCCTGCAAATCGAGGAACGCTTCTTCGTCTTCGGCACCCGGATCTTTCACGTCACCGAGCCACTGCTTTGCCATAGAAATGTTGCCTGCGACAAAGTAAGAGTTTGCAATGTCGATGAGCGTTGCATTGCTCTTGTCCGGATCCTTGTAAAGCGAAGCCTTCGCAAAGTTTTCAGTATCCTTGATGGCATCGGCCATATCGCAAATGGCATCGAGAACGTCTTCGCGATTTTCAAGTTCAGTCGCATCGATCACGCCCAGGAGTTCTTCAATCAAAGCCTTCGCGCGCTCAACCGGCATGACGTCTTCAATCGAAAGGAACACGACTTCGCGACCTTCCCCGCCCACATGGCGTACAGCCAAATCGTGGATCAGGTCCGCAATGTAGTCCTTGTCGTCATAAGTCTTCGCGACTTCGATAAAGAACGTTCCGGCATCGTAGAACAAGTCGTTCCACGTATCCATTTCTTCGTCATCAGCCTTGAACGCCAAGAAGTCGCAGCGAAGCGTCCATGCCAAAAGTTCAAGCTGGAGCTTCACATCCTTGATTTTTTCAATATCGTCAAGACCGTTCGCAATCGCCTCGTACAGTTCGTCCGGACGGTGCAACAAACGGCTTTGTCCGTTCACAATTTCGCAAAGAGTCTTGCGAAGACGGTCTTCTTTACCACGAAAAGCCGCCTCGGCAGAAGGCGACTTCCAAAATTTTTTCTTTTTAGCCATGTTCTAAATGTAGAAATTACTCAAGCCAAGAAAAAGCCGGATAACCGCCAAATGTAGCCGAACCCGCTTTCCAGACATTTCCAGAACCATTCAGTGTCGCGATAAACGCAGCAGCCTTCATATCTTCGGTAGAAAGACCACTCGGAACATTTACCAGCATGTGATCGGCAATTTCAAGGCAACCTGCACCAACCGTTTTGTCAAAATAAACATCTTTGATGTCTTCGGTTGCAGAAACTCTACCAATAACAGCTCCAGAATAATTTTCATTAGGAATTTTACCCGCGTTATAACTAGAACTCAACTTGGAATCACTACCGTCAACAATCCCAACAATGCCACCCATTGTTTTTCCATAGACGCTACCCGCAACCTCGCCAATATTGAACATATTTGTAGCGGTCGAATATTTCAAGCTGCCAACAACGCCACCAGCGGCCATAGCCTTCTTTGCAGTAACCGTAGCAACATTGAAGATTTCATTCAAGACGGACTTGCTAGAAGCGACAGCGACAACACCACCGACATTGCTCATCTTATTATCATCTGCAGTTACAGTGCCGTAGTTTCCAGATTTTTCCAATTTGCTGCCAGAAAGCGAGGCGATAACACCGCCAACATCTTTCGATCCAACGACAGCGCCATGGTTGAATGCAGAACTAATCACGCCTTCGCTGCTCACACTTGCAAAAGAACCAACAACACCGCCAACGGTAGATGTTCCCGTTACGCTAGAATTATTCGAAGCATCCGTAATCGAGCCATCCTGAGCAAAGCCCACAAGACCGCCAACAATACTTGAGCCATGAACGGTTCCTGCGCCAGAAACGCCAACAATCTTAGTATGGGCAGCAGCACCGACAAGCCCTCCGACGCGGTCAGCTCCAGAAATTTCAACATTTTCAAACGTACAATTTTCAATCGTTGTCGAATCTACTTTACCAGCAACGGAACCCGCATAGGCTCCCACGCTCATATTGACATTCTTTAAAACAACATTGCTGATATGCGCACCAAGAGTATAGCCGAACAAGCCACTATAGCTTGCCGTATCGGAGATGCTCAAGCCTGTAATTGTCTTGGAACCACCATCAAAGGAGCCGCTAAAGGGACGTTTAGAAAGACCTTCAAGATTTTTGCCCCAAAGGCCAATCGGTTTCCAGGCTTTTTTAAGAACGATATCCGCCGTCTGCTTAAAGAACTTGTCCCTAAAGCTCATCGAAGAATCATCCACATAGAATGAAAGATTCGAAAGGTCTTCTTCGCTTGCAATCTGGTAAGGATTTTCAGCCGTGCCTTCGCCATTCCAAACTTTAGAAAAGTCTCTCGTGATGGGACTCAGCAAGCTATCGGGAATATTTGGAGGAATAGAATCTTTGGGCTGATCCTGTGGATTATCGTCACCAGGAGGTGGCGTAATGTGCATACTGTCACCGCCACAGGCATAGAAAAACATTGGCAAAGTAGCCACTGATAAAATTTTTGCAAAGCGCATATCCAACCTCCAGTGAAAATTCCACAACTCCTTACTTTAAATTAAATAAAAAAAGACCGGAACGTACGTCCGGTTCCAGTCTTTTTTTTCAATTTTTTTGAAGGAGGGCTGTAGACCCAAAGCAAGGCGTTACTTGCCGTGGTGTTCGGCATGGTGTTCGCAGCCGCAACCGCCATTGCCATCGCAGTTTTCCTTGTTGCCATGGCCGCCACATTCGCATTCGTGGCCTTCTTCACCGCACTTGCATTCATGGTCTTCGCCATCGTGACCACCGCAGCAGCAGTGGTGTTCGAACGGCTTGAGGTCTTCTTCGGAAGCTTCACGAACAGAGACAACTTCAATCGCAAAGTTGAGGTTCTTGCCTGCAAGTTCGTGGTTGGCATCGATGACAGCAGTCTTTTCGCCAACGGACTTGATGCGAATCGGCATCGGGCCATTCGGAGTCTGAGCATAGAACATCATGCCAGCTTCAACATGATCGACACCCTGGAAAACGTTCAGCGGAACTTCCTGAGTCATGCGTTCATCGTATTCGCCGTAACCTTCAGCCGGGATGACGACAACGTCAAACTTGTCGCCCACGTCGTGACCGACCATGGCCTTTTCGAGGCCCGGAACGATCATGTGCATGCCCTGGATGTACTGAAGCGGTTCGCGACCTGCGGAGGAATCGACGACAGCACCTTCGTCAGACTTGAGGGTGTAATGCATCTGGACGACTGTTTTTTCTGCAATTTTCATAAATATCCTTTAGAATCGCGAGCGCACCCGCGGTTGAATCTTGAAGCCCAAATGTAGAAAAATTAGTAGACAGTAGGAAGTAGACTGTAGGAAGTGGTTAGTATACAGGACTAGCCACTTATTTGGCTTTCGCGGTATTCGCCGCCGAAGGCGTGTCCGCTCACCGAAAGAATCGGCGGGAACTGGATGCGCTTTGCCAAGGCAAGTCCCTTGAATCTACGGTACCAGAACCGCATGTCCTCAAGAGCGGCTTCGACCGACGGGAGATGAGCCTTGAAGTAGGCTGCATCCACACCGAGCGTTTCACAAAGCGTACCCACCACTGCAAGTCTTTCTGTATGCGCAAGGCTTACACCCTTCTCGACCCACATCGCAAAGAGCTTGTCGTGGTACGGGTAAAGAATCGGGTCGCCCTTACCTTCATCAACATTCATCGCTTCGGATAGTTCCGCACTCGCCGGAATATCGATCGACGCCTTCGGGATGATTTTGGAATCTCGATTGATGTAACGGGCAAGCGCATAGACCTGCGTTTTCCACAAGTCTCCAAGAGCGCACATCACGCCGCAAGTGTCACCGTACAGAGTGCAGTAACCGACCATCGCCTCGCTCTTGTTGCCGTTGCAAGTCACACCAGCGCCAACAACAGAAGCCACCGTTGAAAGGATCGATGCAGAGCGCGTCCTCGCCTGCAAGTTCTCGTGGTTGATCCCTGCAATTTTCATCACGGTGTCGTTGCGCACAAAGGAGCAACGTTCCAGCGTGTGGCAAACAGATTCAATAATGTCCGAAATTGGAGCGACCATGTACGGCGTTCCGAGGTTCTCGGCCAAGTCACGAGCCGCATTCTTCGTCGTATCCGAATTGAAGCGCGTCGGCATGTTCACGAGATACACATTCTGCGGTCCAATCGCTTCGGCATAAAGTGCTGCAGATACAGCGCTATCGATACCGCCACTTGCGCCAATGACCATGCGCGAGATATGGAACATTTTCAAGTTCTCGCGAATCATGAACACAAGCGCGTCATGAATTTCAGCGATTTCACTCGTGTACGGCTTTGATGATTCCGCATAAACTTGCACATTGCCATCGACAAATTCAACGACCGCCTCGGCCTCGCTAAAGAGAGGCATTTCAAAGACGATTCTTCCATCGCAGTCAAACACACGGCTGCCGCCAGCAAGCGCATAGATGTTCTTACCAGTATTGTCAGTCCCGACTCCGTTCAGGCAAATGACCGGCATAGCGCAGTCCTTCGCCAAGTGCGACAGTTCCTTGTTCTCGACTTCGCGGCGACCGACCACATAAAAGTCGCTGCCATGGGTCACATGAGCCACGTTCAAAAGCGGCGTATCGTCAAGCACGTCACCGCACAAGAAGAACGGCATGTTGCCCGCATACTTGCGGATCTCGGCCCAGTCTACAGGGAGAGCCTTGTTTGAAGGCCCCGTCAAAGCATTTCGTGGAAACACAACGCAATCTACATCGGCAGCCTTAGCGCGGTCAAAAGCGGCCTTCATCGTTTGCATATTCGCCGAGACATTGCCCGGCAAAATTTTCATCTGTACCACATAAAGTTTCATTTGAATAACCTCTGCACTAGAAAATAAAAAAATGCACCGCCCATGAGCGATGCAATTTTTTAAACGCGCGTCCTAAACCCTACTCGTACTGCGGAGCATCGAAAGAGGTCGGGATCTTTGGCGTATCCGTGCCATTATGGATAAACGAGAAGCCACTGATCTTGCCGGTTTCACGATCGACAGGCCCCGTCTGGAGCTGGCCATGAACACTTGTGCATTTTTCCGGATGCAGGCAACCGCTGTTACGCAATATCATATGGTAGCCATAAATATCCCAGAAGCCCGCCTTGGCCTCGACATTCTTGTTACCTTCAAAAGCGGCTAAGTCAAATGTACCATCAGCATTTAAGGTGAATTCCCATTCTATACCATCTTTCGATGCCTGCCATTCACCCACAAAATCGCTTGCCTTTTCGTATTCATATTCGCTGGATTCGGCATTGCAGCTCATAGCCGCGCCATCCGACGGAGCAATCGAGTTATCCGTTCCCACAGAATAAGTATACATGGAGTAAGCGGACTTGCTAAAATAATCCGGGCGCATCAAGAGCGTACTGCGCTGGATATCATAGTGCCCAGCAACCCAGTATGCAAGTTTTTTGCCAGCAGAGACATCAACGATAAACGAATTGTCAAAGAACGTGAACGTCCTTGTCGTATCGCCATCGGAGCATTCGAAAATTTTGTTCTGAATGTCGGCAGCCTTGGATACCTTGCCCTTCTGAACGGCAACGCTAGCCTTTACAGCTTCGCTATATTCCTTCGAGCCGCCGACAGCGTACTTGACCGTACCATTTTCATCGACAACGAACGAAATATTGAAACCATCCTTGAGTTTCCCCAAGATCTTTTTTGTAGCATCTGTTTCAGAATACTGCTTGCCTGTATTGTCATCGTTAAACGACACAATGCCATTTGCAAAATCCGTATAGGTCACCACCCACAGTTCATCCGGGATGCGCAAAGCCACAAAGCCCTGCTTGCTACCGGTCGAAAGGTAGACAGTCTGATCAAAAATCTTGAGTTCATAGTTCTTTTCGAGGTCTGCAAGCTTTGCCGTACGTGTACCCTTGGGAACATCAACAGAAGACGAAGAAGACTTCGGCGCATCGGCGCTAGAAGAGGACTTCGCGTCATTCTTTACAGAAGAGGAAGAGTTTTTATCATCCTTAGCGGAGCTTGAAGAACTCTTCTTGTCCTTGGAGTCAGAAGACTTCTTTTGATTGTCCTTGGAATCAGAGGACTTCTTGTCATTGGATTTTGAGGAAGAGGACTTTGCGTCGCATTCATCGGAATCACAGTCGTCATCTTCGGAAGAAGACGAAATTTCAGTTTCGTTATTGTTTGGAGAAATCGGATCATCCTCATTGCATCCCACAAAAAGGAACGCCGAGGACACTAAAAAGGCAAGCAATTTTTTCTTATTCATGCTTAGTAATATAATTTATTTAGTCCAATTTAGACCAATAAAAGTTTACAATTTACACTCGTAAAAAGCCCCCAAACGCCAAATTTTTGAGGAAATGTATTATATAGACCTGGAAAATGCAAAAACAAGAAACCAGTTGATAGTTACTAGTTATTAGTTAATAGAATATCTTAATAAGAAATTCTCTAGTAACTAGTAACTCAGAACTCTTAACTCAGAAAGGGCAGCCCGGATGGTAGTCGAGGTCATGTTCGGCATCCTCAATGGACGGGGCAGCATCGTACAAAAATCCCGCTAAAGCCTGCTCGGCAGACACGCGCTTGCCTCCAATCCAGTTTTTCAGGACGGCAAGGCGCTTCGAAATCCACCACGGGAGCGGAACCATCAGGTGGTGCATCCCGGCATCCGTCAATACGTGCTTCGCCATCTCCGCCATCGTCATGACCGTCGAACCCGCAAGGGCGTAAGTCTTCCCCACCGCGCTTTTCATAAGCCCAGCAACAGCAATTCCCTTGACCAAGTCCACACTGCGAACCGGGCGTTTTAAGCACTTGCCGCCACCAGGCATAAAATAAACCGGGAAACGCTTGACATAATCGCGGAACATGTTGAACTCGACACCGCCCCCATCGCCAATCACAAGCGTCGGGCGCACAATCGTCCAGTCAAGTCCGGAGGCATGCACCAAAGCCTCGCCCTTCTTTTTGCTTTCGCCATACGGCGTAAGTATCGGGTACGTCACCGAAATACTTGAAACGTAGAGGAAACGGCGGACGTGAGCAAGCTTGCTTGCTTCGAGCACATTTCGCGTGCCGTCCGTATTCACGTGTTCAAAAGCACCGCGTTTTGTCGATAAAAGAATTGCCGCCAAGTGATAGACGACATCGACGTTTTCGAACGCATCTCGGATAGAATCAAAATCAGTCACATCGCCATAACGGACGTCCACCTCGCTCGGTAAGGACTTCGCCAAAGAATCGCCCGGAAGCGTCAAGACGCGGACACACACTCCCCGTGCTATTAGTTCCCGGCACAACGCCTTCCCTACGACGCCGGCGCCACCCGTTAAAAGAGCAATCATGCTAGGCTTCCAGCATATAACGGATATCTTGAACGCGCCTTGCGAGGGACGCATCCGTTTCCATCTGCTTTTTGAGGGAATTAATGGCGGCGATTACAGTGGCATAGTCCCTGCAGAACATCGCACCGATATTCTGGAGCGAATCGGTCGTGAGTTCGCGGCAAAGGAACATCGCCACCTTGCGGGGCATAGAAATCGCGGCAGACTGGCGTTTGGACGAAAGTTCACAGACTTCGACACGGTAATCCAGCGCGACTGCTTCAATAATATTCTTGGCCGTGAGTTCCACATGGCCGCCGTGTTCCGACGGTGCCACGAGGCGCTTCACGCCATTCAAGTTCAAATCAGCCTTGCAGAACATGTTCATCGCGCCGAGGAAGTTCAAAAGACCTTCAATCAGGCGAACGTTCTTGCGCGGCTGCATCGAGAGGTAACGGCAAATTTCTTCACGGTCAGCCTTTGCAAACGGCAAGTCCTCGGACTTCTTGCTGATCAAGTTCATGCGGGTTGCAAGGTCCGGTTCATCAATGCCCACAGCCACACAGGAGGCAAGCGGAGCAAGGAGCTTCTTGGAAATACTCGGAATCGAAGATCTCGAAGAACCGCGGGATTCGTTATCCGTATCGACCACCCTAAACAAGTTCGGATGGCGGTCGCAAGAAATCACGACCTGCTTGCCTTCGGCGCGCAAATGCTTAATCAGAATAGCAAGGCGGTCTTGCGTCCAGAGGCCCTTTTCCAAGAGCTGCACATCGTCGAGCAAAAGTACATCGCAAAGCTCATAGCGTTCACGGAACTTTTCAGCAAGTTCACGCACATTGCCCGTCTTGTTGTGGAGAGCCGACGCCATAGCCGTCGCATCACGCAAAAAGTCATAAGCATGGCAATAGACAATGGAAGCTTCAGGGCGGCTCTTCTGGATTTTTGCGGCAATGGACTGTAGCAAGTGCGTCTTGCCAAGACCGCTCTCGCCATAGACAAAAAGCGGATTCAAAGCCGGGTCGCCCGGATTTTCAGCAACCGCCTGGCAGGCGCGGAAAGCCGTGGAATTGCACTCCCCTTCAACAAAGTTTTCAAAAGTGTAGCGGGCATAAAGAGCCAACGGCTGCTTCGGGCGCTTGACTTCGGCCTTCTTCTTCTCGGGACGCGGAATAACAGGCATCGTGAGCTTGATTTCGGGAATCGGGTCCGAAGGAGCAATTTGACGGATGCGGTAATCGACAAATTCACTACCAAATACAGCCGTAAAGGACTTGCGCAGCAAATCGCCATAGTGGGAATTCACCCAGTTCTCGCGAAGCTCGTCGGGAACAGTGAGCAAGGCATAGCCATTGCACATTCCCTCATAACCAAGAGCGTCGAGAATGACGGCACCAAAAAAGTCCTTACATTCCGAACGCACACGGTCGAGCACCTGTTGCCAGGGCGACGACGCAATATCCAACAAAGAAACAGTATTATCCACGATCTAAAAAACCAGTCAAGAGTATAAAAGAGCAAGCAAAAAATAAGAAAGGATATTTGAAGAAAAAGCACCCCAATAGAAAAAAAATATAAATGTCCATTTTTGGCTCAAAAAAGGCAGAAATCGTGAAAAAATATTTTTTGTCAATATTTTTCCAATTTACACCACCCTTACGAACGCATGTGTAACAAAACTATCACTTATCATCAGCACAAGTTATCAACAGGTATTTTTTCAAACATCCCTTGACAAGATTTTTCTTACATTAAACATACAAAATCTCACACAAATGGCGAAATTCGCTCAAAAACGCCATTTTTTTGTCATAAGAAAAATGTAACTTGATGAAAATCAACAAGTTACATGCAAGCAGTTTTAGTCATTGGTTATTAGTTATTAGTCTATGGTTAATGACTATTGTTCTAATTAGTTTTGGACGTTTTGCGACTCGTTGCTTGGAGTGGACTGAGACTCAGCCTTATTCTCCTCAAGTTTTTCTTGCAGATGGTCGATCCGGTTTTCGAGCAACTTTTCGATTTCTGGGAGCAAGCGGTCCTTCACGCGATCGAGATACAAGCACTGCAGCTGGATCATGCGGTTGCGATGGCGACCAGCAAATTCCTGAATCCAGTGGCTCACGGCCTGCTGGCGGTCCTGAATCTTGTCGTGCAACGAACGCTGGATGAATGTCCTCTGGACTTCCATATAGCGCTGCATGTTGAACGGCATGCGGTAAGTACGAATAAACTGCTTTAGCAATACCAGCAAGCAAAGATGATCATTGCACTGATGATCGTGAATGAACTGCTGCAACTCTTCAAGATGTTTCTGGAAGAATGGCACAATCGCTTTATCATCAATCTGATAAAGTTCAAGTTCATCCTGTTCTTTAGTCGCTTTATCGACAGCCATGTTCCAAATCTATTTTTTTACCGAATCTTATGCTTTTGCCCGCTTCACAAGGAAGCTGAATTTGGCGTTTTTTTCGTTATTTAAGGTACTTTTTCCCAGAAAAACGCGTCCTTCTGTTCCCGGATTCAACCGATCCGCAGCGGCGCCGCGGAAATCTAGCATTTCCTCGACTTCGCACTTCTGCATGCCATCAGGAGTCATCAGCTCCAAGGAATCGTCCATGGAAAACGGATTTTTCACGTTCACGAGGCAGGCTCCCGTTGTTTCATCGAAATCCTTAATCTGGGCTGCCACGCAGCCTCCAGCGGCATCCACATGCGTCGCTTCGTAGTTCTGCGGCAACGGTCCGCGCAAGAATCCCGGCATAAAACCTCGCCCATCGACAAACGTAATCGCACGGCGGCTTTCTTCGGGCACGGGATTTCCTTCTGCCACGGCGTCAATCGCCATGCGGTATGCGCGCACGACCTGGCTCAAGTAGTACACCGAACGCGTACGGCCTTCAATCTTGAAGGAATCGAGCCCGCCAGCTACGAGTTCCGGAATCACGTCCAAGGCGCAAAGGTCTCGGCTACTCATAAAGTACGTGCCCCACGTATCTTCGTCGAGCGCAATCGGGTCAAGTTCCGGGCGGTCGGTGCGCTGGAGCGCAAAAGAGCCTTCATGTTCACGATAGTCCTCGACCTGCGGACCGGAGTTTGCATACAAGCGATAAGGCATACGGCAGCTGTTGTCGCAGGCGCCCTGGTTTGCATCGCGGTGCGTCACCCAGTTCGAAAGCATGCAGCGACCGGACATGGCCATACAAACTGCACCATGGACGAACACTTCAAGTTCAAGGTCCGGAACCTGTTTCTTTATCTCCAAAATTTCAGACAAGCGAAGTTCTCGACTCAAGATGATACGGCGTACACCCAAGTTCTTCCAGAACGAGGCTGCAAGATAGTTTGTCGTATTCGCCTGCACGGACAGGTGAACTTCCGTTTCCGGGTGTTCCTTCAAAAGCCAGCCCACAAAGCCCGGATCCGCAACAATCAAGGCGTCTGGCTTGAGTTCAAGCGCCGCATTCAAAGCTCTCTGGAACGATTCGACCTTCACGTTACGCGGAATGACATTACTTGTAAGGTAGAACTTTTTGCCATGTTCATGCGCATACGCAATGCCTTCGGCAAGGTCGTCAAGGTTCTTGAATCCGTTTTCGCGAGCGCGCAGCGAGAACGCCGGCTGCCCAGCATAGACAGCATCAGCCCCGTAGGCAAATGCATACTTCATTCGTACAAGGTCACCCGCAGGTGCTAAAAGTTCAGGCTTTTTCATTTTTAGGTTGTCAGGTATGAGGTTTTAGGTCTTAGAATTTAAATCCCGCGCGTATATACGCTTTTTTATCATCAATCAAAGTCAGTTCACCCAGGAACGAGAAACGCCTACCTTCGTAGCTAACCGCAGGCGTAAGCATGTACTGGAGTTTTGCTCCGCCAAGGAACTTCTTAGGGAGTTTCATATGGTTCGATCCCGGAGTCGTATCGTTCACAGCGCTACCGTAATCCGTTCCCTTCCAGAACCACGTCTGGCGAACAGAAGCAAAGATACAGCCATCCAGACGGGCAAAGACATTCCAGTCAATCGTACGGCTGTTCGGGCCGCCCTGATTGCCTAGCGGGAATCCGAGATGCGCCACCTGGGCCGTATTTTTCTTGAAATGTGAATACACATAAGGTTCTACACGGGCGTATTCAAAAATCGTACCCGTCTCGATCTTGTGCCCCTTGTAATAAAAATCATGGCCCGCCTGGAAACCGGCCATCCAAGCCCACTTGGCTTCAATGTTGTCGTTTCGGATGAGGCTAATCGGGGATTCCATATCGTCCAGAAAAAATTCCGTATAAAGGCGCACCGCGTTAAACAGGCGGTAGTTGAAATCAAATGAAATAGAGCCGTTATTGCTGGGTTCCGAATAATTCCCCTTTTCCATGAACAACGGGGCCGTCGGGACAAACAGCCAAGGTTTCATGTCGTCATAAAGGACCGTCAGTTCGCTGATACCGAACGTCGCATTTCCCACAGCAAGTTCATAACGGTGGCCAAACAGGTTTCGCGTATTATCCTTGTTCGACGAACTCATGCTGTTATAGATGCGCAAGTCCCCATAAAAGCTCATCACGCGGAGAGGCCCAATCATCATGTCAAGACTCAGCATATTGTACGGAAGCGAGAACTGGTTCAAGGACAAGTTATTGTAGTAACCCGGCCCCCAGTGCATCACGTCACGGCCAAAGTCAAGACGCAGCCAGTCGTAGTTAAAAGCGAAATGCGTACGGTAGCGCGCATAGCTTGTATATTCCACGCCGGAATTGTTTTCCTCTCTCTGGACTTCCAGAAATTCACCATCATAGGATTTCGGACACGATATCGAACTTCCATTGCGCAAGCATCTAGCCGAGTGCCCTTCATTGTAAATGCGGGCATCCAACACGAAGTCTACGGAATCTATGTAGCCTCGCAAATAAAGACCTCCATCAATCCCCGGCCAGATCGTATCGCCCATTGATTTTTGATCGACGCGGTAATCACGTCCCGACCAAACCTGATCGCCAAGCGATTCTCCACCTCGATAATCAATACCGCCGACAATACTTGCGGCAATGCCAAAACGAGGAATCACGGTATCAGGAGAACCAAGTCCATTCCCTAAAATGCCGGCACCGCGCTCGCTATCGTAATAAAGCAGTGCATCACTTTCCGTTTTCGTGAAGTTCTTGCGAAAAGTCGTGTCCCTGCGCGGATACGTAAAGTACTGGCGTTCATTGCCCGTCGTCTGGCGATGGTATTCAAACAGCATCGGTGCCATTTCCAGAGTTCGCAAGTTGCGGGAATGTTCAGATTCAATGACCGGAGAGGCCGCAAAAGATCCACTTGCAGCAACAAGGAATGCGCATGATACAAAAAGGAAAGCCTTCTTCAAAATCATTTTGCAAATTTAGCATTTTCGATAGCAAGATTCGCTAAATTGCAGAAATTTGAGCCATTTCGTTCCGTATGAAACTTTTCGTTCCGATTAGACATGTGATAAAAATCTTAAACCGCATTTTGAACATTCAAATATGATCCATCAAATAATAGGTTTTAAGAAAATGTTGAATGGGAGAATTTCTATGAATAAAAAACTTCTGACAATAAGCTGCATTTCAAGCCTTTCATTAACAATGTATACAGGCTGTTCGGATTCAACTTCAGCAGCGGACTTTTACAACGCAGGTGAAGAAATCGACGCCAGCTCCAGGAACGCAAGCGATAACCAGACAACGCCAACATTAGATAGCAGCGATTCAAGTATATCAAGCTCCAGCGAATTACCTCCTGACGATTCAACTCCAGGCAGTTCCGCAAATGTTCCTGCGAGCAGCTCGGAAGCATCCCCCGCAAGCAGCAACAGCAACGGCACAAGCAGTGCAACCATAGCCTACTCGAGCACTCCGGCCGCGCAAAGCTCTTCCAGCGCACAGCCCGAACAAGTTAACAAAAACCCAGGAGATCGCCCCGTCATCGCCTACGCTGCAAGTGGCGCCACAGTCACAAACGCAGGCAACTGCGTCACCGTTACAGGCGGTACCGTCACCATCAAGTGCGGTGGCGAATACGACTTCAGCGGTTCCTACAGCGGAAGCGACGCCCAGATTCTCGTGAACACCGCTAAGACGGACTCCTCCGTTTACCTGAACATGAAGGGCCTCACGCTGACAAACACGGCAGACGCCCCAATCTACATTCAAAAGGCAAGCAAGGCATTCGTTGTCGCCAAGAACGGCACGACCAACACGTTCACGGACGCATCTTCGAGAGCAAAGACTTACTCCTACACCAACGACGCCGGCGAAGCCAAGACCGATACGACTGGCGCATGCATTTACTCCAAGGACGACCTCACCATCAAAGGCGAAGGAACGCTTATCGTCAAGGCGAACTACAACAACGGTATCCATACCAGCAACGACTTGAAGGTGAAAAACGGCCTCATCACCGTGAACGCCAAGAACAACGGCCTCAAGGGTAAAGGCTCCGTCGAAATCAGCGGCGGTACAATCAACATCACAACGACCGAAGGCGACGGCATCAAGAGCGATACCGAGGACGCAACTGATTTGGCATCCGGCAAGGGTTCCATAGAAATCACAGGTGGTACAATCACCGTAACGTCCGCATTCGACGGCATCACGGCAGCAAACGCCGTTGTCGTCGCGAATGGCGAATCCGAAAAACCGACGATTAAGATCATAACTGGCGGCGGACATAGCTGCCTTAGTGACCCCACCACAGCCAGCAGCAGCACTGGTCGCGGCGGGTTCGGCGGCGGTGGATTCCCAGGCGGCATGGGCGGAAGCTCCTGCTCCACAACCGAAAGCATGAAGGGCATCAAGGGCGATTCGAGCATCGCCATTAGCGGTGGCGTCATCGACATCAACAGCCGCGATGACGGTCTCCATAGCGGCGGCACCATCACACTCAGCGGCGGCACAATGACCATCGCTACAGACGACGACGGTGTTCACGCCGAAAAAGCACTCTATGTCAAGGACAACGCCAACGTGAGCGTGACCATCGCATACGAAGGCATGGAATCCCCGGACATGAACTTTGAAGGCGGCATCACGAGCGTCATCACCACGGACGACGGCTGGAATGCGGCTGGCGGCACAAGCACCACAACCGGCGGCAACACTGGTCGCGGCGGCCCTGGTGGTTTCGGCGGTGGCGGTAGCACCGGGAATCTCAAGGTCTCTGGCGGTTACCACTACGTTTACGTGGGCGCAGGCGACACGGACGGCATAGACAGCAATGGCGGCATCAGCATCACCGGCGGCGTCATCATCGTGGAATGCCGCATGAACGGCGGCATGGGCGGCATGGTCGATTCCGACGGAACAACCACCATTTCGGGCAATGCAAAGCTTCTCGGATTTGGGACGAACAATTCCGAAGAAGGTACGCAGTACAGCGTTAGCTTCAACACCAACAGCTACTACGGAACTTCGGATATCGCATTCAAGCCAAGCTTCTCGGGAAGCAAGATGGTCTCTAGCGTAGGCCAGCCGGGCGTCGTAAACAGCGTGAGCGGCATGACCAAGACCTGCTTCGGGAACAGCACCGATCGCTGCGTTTATACGAAGTAGGGAGTAGGAAGTTAGAAGTAGGAAGTAGACAGTAAAAAGCATAAAGGCGAGCACATTTGCTCGCCTTTTTCAAATTCAGAAATCGTGAATTTATTGCTGCAACTTTCTGTCTACTGCCTACTGTCTACTAACCACTGTCTACTAATTACATCCAGCCGCGGTCAGATGTGCCAGAAATACCACGAATCTTAAGATCAAAGTCATCGCGGTTAGTCGCAGCGTTCATGGCCGTTTCAAGCGAAATCTGCTCGTTCTGGTAAAGCTCCAGGAGCGCCTGGTCGAACGTCTGGCTATGGTATTGAATGTGACCTTCAGCAACAGCCTGTTCCACCATGTCAATCTTGTTCTTGTCCTGGATATATTCCTTGATAGCGCCCGTATTCACGAGAATCTCGGCAGCCGGGACTCGCCCCTTGCCATCCTTCGTCGGCAAAAGGCGCAGCGAAATGATGCCAGCCAAGACTTCTGCAAGCAACAAACGCACTTCGTCATGCTGGTGCGGCGGATACATAGAAAGCACACGATGGATCGTTTCCACGGCGTTCGTCGTATGGATTGTCGCAAAGACCATGTGACCCGTATCGGCAGCCGTAAGTGCAATCTGCATCGTTTCAAGGTCACGAATTTCGCCCACGAGGAGCACATCCGGGTCCTGACGGAGAGCCGCACGGAGCGCGTTCGCATAAGAAAGCGTATCCACGCCAATTTCACGCTGCGAGATAATCGCCACGTTATCTTTATAAAGATATTCAATCGGGTCTTCGACGGTAATGACGTTTACGGATTCCTTGTGGTTGATGTAGTCAATCATCGAGGCAAGCGTCGTCGACTTACCAGAACCCGTCGTACCTGTCACAAGCACAAGACCGCGCTTGGTCAAGGCCAAATCGCGAATGACTTCGGGCAAATGCAATTCTTCAAACGGCGGAATCACAGCCTTGATATGACGAATGACAACAGCGATCGATCCACGCTGACGGAACACGTTCACACGGAAACGCCCCATGTCGCGGGCGCCCACGGCAAAGTCGCATTCCTTGTTCGCTTCAAAACGCTGCTTCTGATCGCGATTCATGATATCATCCAAGAATGAATCCATCATGGCGCTATCGATGCGCACGTCAAAAAGCCTCTGTAAAGCACCATTGATACGATAAACAGGCGGAACGCCAACTCGCAAATGCAAGTCAGACGCCTTGCGGTTTACCATTTCACGCAAGAGCTGTTCAATGCGAAGTTCAGCCATATTAGACTTCTCCAAACTTTTCGCGGCAGAGTTTCTTTACTTCTTCCAGACGAGATTGAATTTCAGCATTATCCGGATTTTTCTTGGCGAGATCCGAATAAATATCTAGAGCCTTGTCGTAGACTCCCTGTTCCATGTAAATGTCGGCCAGCGTACGCGTATTCAGACTGTCATCCAGATTAGCTGCGCCACGAGAGAGCGGAGCTTCTGCATTTGCAACAAGGCTTGCTGAAACTTCGTCATCGGAATCGCCGGACATCAGGTAGTCTACGCCGTTGTTGTTGGGTTCATCGGACTCAGGCAGGGAATCGTCTTCGTCAAACAGTCCCTTGAATGCGTTCGAGACTTCGGAATCGATGGAATCGAGTTCAGCAGACGGAGCAGTCTCTTCTACAGCCTGTTCTGCGACGGGAGCTGCAACAGGTTCTTCCGGCAAATCCAAATCATCGTCTTTGCCGAAAATGCTATCAAAGGATTCTTCGACGCCCTTTTCTACATTTTCCTTTACAGCGCTCTCTTCAAGTTCTGCACTTGTCGCTTCCTGGCTCAAAGATTCTTCGGCTGGAGTTTTTTCGACCGAATTTTCAGAAGAAGGAGCAGATTCCGCAAGAGAAGAATCGTCCTTGTCACCGAACATGGAAGCAAAAGCACCACCCATTTCCTGAGCAAGGCTTTCTTCTTTCGGCTGTTCTGCGACAGATTCTTCAGCAACAGGTTCTTCAGCTGGAGCATTTTCTACAGGAGCTTCATCATCGCCAAAAAGCGCATCAAAAGCACCGTCAACGTCTTCGGCAGCCGATTCTTCCGCAGCCGATTCTTCATCCTTTTTTTCAGATTCGCTTGATTCATCCAGATTCAAGACAAAATCATCTTCAGGCTTGGACAGGTCCTCTTCGTCCGAGAAATCCATATGAGAAGTCGGAACTAGACCTTCTGCCGGAGCAATATTCTCGGCAGCTTCCGTTGGCGTAAATTCAGGAGCCTTTTCAACAGCGTCATTGCCAGCTGTATCAGACAAAGTATCCTGGTCCATGCTAAAGTCGGCATCGGCAGACTTTTCGAACAAGCCCCCCAAAGATTCCCCAGAAGCAGGTTTTTCCAGCGGTTCCGTTTCAGGAGCCTTTTCATCAGAGGATGCTGCTACAGAACCCGTTGTTTCCGTCGAAACATCATCGTTCATGTTGAAGTCGGCATCGGCGGATTTTTCGAACAAGCTCCCAAACGAATTTTCATCGGACTCTGGAGCTACAGAAGCATGTTCTTCAGGGAGTTCATCATCACCCAAAAGCGACGAGAAAGCATCATCAACATTCGTTCCGGCATCTTCAGTCTTTGGCGCCACCTCTTCCGGTTTTTCATCTAGATTAAGATCATCCGACTCGACGGCATCGGCTTCATCCGAGAAATCCATATGCGATGTCGGAATGCCACTTTCAGAAGATTCACCAACGAGATTTTCCTTTTCTGTCGGATGTTCTTCTGGCGCATCCAAGCTTTCTTCAAGCGGCTTCTCTTCATTTAACTCAGAGCTGGACGAAGTGTCAGCCGTAGACTCTTCCGGGAGTTCATCGTCGCCAAGCAGAGAAGAGAAAGCATCGTCAACATTCGTTGATTTTTTATCTGCATCCAGCGGTTCATCCAAGCTATCAAGACTAAGTTCGCTATCGTCAAGCTTTTCTTCAGAAATTTTTTCGAGCGGTTCATCAATCAGTTCATCAGAAACGCTTGCCTGCTTGGATTCTTCTTCATCAACCTTTTCATCATCCGAGAAATGAGAGAAGAGAGACGACGTTGCCGGTTCTTCTTCGGCAACAGCCTTCTTGCCTGAATCCACAACATCGAGGTCGTCATCGCCACCCAGAATGCCAGAAATGGCAGAAGAAACTTCCGAGGAATTCAGCACATGATCAAAATCCGGAATCTCAGAACCATCTGGATTCTTGGAAAGATTATCAGAAGCAAAATTCAGGGAATTGCGCAAAGCCTCCATTGAAGAATTGTCTTCTTCATCAGTATTCGGAAGCGATGCCGCAAGGTTTGCAAAGATATTGTCTTCACCGCTGATCTCTGCATTTTCAGCATCATCGTTCACGTCCATCGTAAACGAACTTTCGTCCATCGGTGGCGGCACGAGACTTGCCTGTTCTTCTTCTGGGAGAACATCGTATTCCTCTTTCCAGAACGGATCCAGCGGGTCCATATCGTGAACACGGCGGAAACAGGCATTGCGCTCAGCAACCTTACCAAGCTTATCGTAGGATTCACCCATTCTCTTATGAGCAGAGAGGCAGAACGGATCCTTGGCAAGCACCTTCTTATATTGGGAGATGCTCCCCGCATAATCCTGCTGACCCGCCAAGACCTTTGCACGGACCAACATTGCAGGAACATCGGAAGGTGAAGCCGCAAGAGCCATATCGACAATTTTCAAGGCAGCTTCGTAATCACCCGAAGCACGTTCCATGTCGGCAAGCCAGGCAAGAGCCTGAGAACGCCCCTTATTCTTTTTTACAGCCTTTCTGAGAGAATCCAACGATATAGCCATCATTTCTCCAATGGAAGAAGAACAGCTTCATCCGCCAAAAGTACAGGTATACCGTCACGAACCGGATAGACACGAGAACCATCAGGTGTCGTAAGCGCTTCGGTCAGGGGTTCAGTAATAGCTTCGCCAGCTGCGTTTTTGAGAGAGCCGGCACTAATAGCATTGTTCAAAAGAGCGATGCAATCCTCGCCCGCTTGAGAAAGAGGTTGACGTGTTTCCGGGCAGCAAAGAATACTTAACAATTTAGAATCGAGCATAAGACCTTTTAAATGTGTTATTTCATCAAAAAAATAACACATTTTTACAAAAAAGGGCAAATTTTAACGAAGATATTTAAGGTTTACAAGGGCAAAATTGCCATTTTTACCATTTCCAATAAGCAAATACACACACATTCCCAATTTATCGAGCCAGTTGATGTTGAATTCCTCGCGATAACCCGAGAAATTCGAGACCACCAAAAGCTCACGGCAACCCGTGCGATTGCAAATGGACTCCATGTCCGAAAGCGGTCCAAGGAGATGCTTGCGGTTCTCTTCGGAGAGCTTTTCGGGTTCAGAACTCACGCAGCCGAGAATTTCAATGCCCGGGATCACGTTGTAGCTATCGAACCAGTTATTGAGGGAATCTTCACGACCGCCGAGCAAGATGGAACGGTGGCGCTTTTTCGCAAAGATGCGGTAGAAATAGTTTATCCAGAATGCAACGCGGCGCCAAGCAAGGAGAACAAACGGGATAAAGAGACTGGAACAGACAGCATAGACGCACCACCCAATACTGGGATAGATTGTAGACTTGTCTCCCGGGACATAAGAAAATTGGGCAAAGTAACGGAATACCTCATACCCACCAACAGCAAGAAGGTTCAGTGGCACAAGGTACTGCAAGAACTTTTCGCCCTTGAGGCTGGATTCCGTGTATTCCCCACGGAAAATAAGAAAGACCATATTAACAATGGCGACCAAGCCAACAAGCCACCAGTCTTCAAAAGTCGTTATCACCCCGATGGATTCCTTAATGGATGTAAAAATGCATCCGTCGTTTCCCAAACCGGGCAAAAATACAAGTGCCCACAACGCCACCACGCCCAAATCGAGGAACATCTTCCAGAACTTCGGGATGAGGCGCGAGAACATGCCCACAAAAGCTGCAAAAAGGATACCGAACGACACCAGGAAATTCGGGACAAAATAAAGGTCCTTGTGCTTTTTCACAAAGATCAGCATCGCCTTGTAGAAATCCACATACGAACCCCAACGGCGCGTACGGCAGCTCTGTCCCTTGAAATGCAAAATATTCGTAACCGGCGTGTAATAATTGTGGAGACCCATTTCCTTGGTGCGGAAACAGAGGTCCAAGTCTTCGCCGTACATGAAGAAGTCTTCGTCAAAGCCGTTCAGCTTTTCGTAGACATCGCGGCGGATGCAGAAGAACGAGCCGCTAATGGCATCGACTTCAATCATCTCGTCCGGGTCAGCGTATGTCATGTTATAGCTTGCAAGTGTCTTGCTTTTCGGAAAGAGCGATGCAAGGCCAATTGTCTTGGAAACAGCAGAAACAATCGTCGGGAACGAACGGCGGCATGCCCACTGCAGCGTTCCGTCTTCGTTCAAGATACGGCAACCGACCGTGCCTGCATCCGGATGCTCTTCCATGAACTGGAGCATTTCGCGGAAAGCGTTCTTTGAAATGATCGTATCCGGGTTGATGAAGAACAAGTATGGCTTGGTCGCATGCTTTTCGGCAAGGTTGCAGCCTTTGCCAAAGCCCAGATTTTCCTTGGAGTCAATCCATTCCACTTCCGGGAAGAAGTTCTTGATTTCGGGAATGATCGGCTCGGTAGAACCGTTATCCAGAACGATAATCTGCGAATCGATCCCTTCGCATGCGTCACGGACGGACTTGAGGCATGCCGGAATGAAGTCGCAAGAGTTATAAGCAATGATAATGACAGAACAGGAAAGCATAGGCTAGTTGGAAGTAGGAAGTAGACGGTAGGAAGTGGGCGTTAAGCCAATCCCAATCGCAGTTTCAGCACGAGGAAGAACGCTTCGGAGATGATCCCGCCGCTCATCTTGGAAGTGCCGCGGGTGCGGTCCGTAAAGATGATGGGGATTTCTTTCACGCGGAGGCCCTTCTTCCAAATCTTGAACGTCGTCTCGATCTGGAAGCAGTAACCGTCGCTCTTCATCTTGTCGAGGTTAAGCGCCTGCAACGCTTCACGGCGGAAGCACTTGAAACCGCCCGTCGCATCGCTGATCGGGAGGCCCGTCACAAGTCGCGTATAGACATTCGCGCCATAGCTCAAAATCAGGCGGCGCAAATCCCAGTTCACCACGCTGATGCGGTGATCCTGATAACGGCTACCCAGCACAAGGTCGGCATCTTCGGCAGTTTCCAAAAAGCGATTCAGGTCGGTCGGAGAATGGCTAAAGTCGGCGTCCATTTCGAACACGCGTTCGTAATCGCGTTCGAGCGCCCACTTGAAACCCATCACGTAGGCAGAGCCAAGACCCATCTTGCCCTTGCGGCGGATCAAATGGATTCGCGGATTCTTATCCGCTTCGGCCTGCACGAGATCTCCCGTACCATCCGGGGAGCCATCGTCCACCACCAAAATTTCTAGACATTCATTCTGTTCCAGAATCGCAGACATGATAAGGAGAATATTCTCCTTTTCATTGTAGGTCGGAACAATAACCAAACTCTTAGGAAACGCCATTAAATACCTCTCTAAACACAAATCTACACAAATTACAATTCGCCAATGGTATCAGAAACGGGATAAGAGCGTTTTTTGTTGCCATTCATCATCTCGCCAAGAAGTCCAAGCGAAAAGAACTGAACACTCATGACAAGCGAGAAGGCGCCTGCCAACAGAAGCGGACGCACATGCATCGCCCCGGTCTCACACCATTCATAGCCAAAATAACCGCAAGTGCCAAGACCGAAAAGCATCAAAATAAGCCCAATCAGCCCAAAGAAATGGAGCGGTTTCGAAGAGAAGCTACGCATGAACATGAGGGATACCAAGTCCAAAAAGCCACTCACCAGGCGGGAAACGCCGTACTTCGAGACGCCATGGACGCGGGCACGGTGCGCCACCGGCATTTCCGTAATGCGAAAGCCCTGCCACTTGGCCATCACCGGGATAAAGCGGTGGTAGTCGCCATAGAGCTGGATAAAGCGGACAACAGAGCTGCGGTAAGCCTTGATGCCGCAGTTGAAATCGTGCAGGCGCTTGCCACAGACCATCGACACGGTCAAGTTGAAAAGCTTGGAAGGCATCGTCTTGTGCCAAGGGTCAAGACGGCGAATCTTCCAGCCAGAGACAAGGTCGTAACCGCTTTCGAGGATCTTGATCATCTTCGGGATTTCGAGCGGGTCATCCTGCAAGTCGCCATCAAGCGTAGCGACATACTTGCCACGAGCCTTGGAAAAACCAAGGGCAAGTGCGGCGGCCTTGCCGCAGTTGAACTGGAAACGGAACGCACTCATCGAAGATCCAGGTTTTACACCATATTCCTTGGCGAGACCTTCGACAACTTCCCATGTATTATCGCGGCTACCATCATCAATGATGATCACCTCGAATTCCATACCGGTCGGTTCGATTGCAGCCCAAATTTCCTTCATCAACTCAGGAAGATTTTCACTTTCTTCCTTAACAGGGATAACCAAGCTCAAATCCATGACAATACCTCAAGAACTAATTTGCAGCATCGGCAGCCGGTGCCGGTTCTTCATCAACCTTAAGCGATTCGTCCGTAATAGATTCGATCTGCTGGAGGCTCATCGTAAGGCGGCTCTTACCCGGAGCATCGTAAGCCGGAATGTTTTCGAGACCGCGCTTCACAACATCGATAGCCTTAGCCTTCATGCCCGCAGAAGCATAGACATAGGAAGCAGCCCAGTAGTTGCGCCATTCTCTCGGGAACTGATAAATGCCCAGTTCAAGGTACTTGGCGGCATCGTTGGCAATACGTTCGACTTCAGCCTTGTCTGCCTTGGTGAACGGCTTCTTCGTGATGAGGGCCGAAATCTTTTCACGGGCGTCAAACGAGATCTGCAAATAGAGCGAGACGTAGCTGCTGAGCAAACGTTCCGTTTCGGAATTGATGTACGCAGAGCCATCGCCAAGACCGCGGAACTTATACACGCTATCAATGAGAGCGGCGGTCTTCTGAGCATCAAATGCATTCTGCTTCGGAGTGAGGTCACCCTTTACAAAATTGTAGACCATGCCTTCCTGGACCATGTACTTTTCAAGACCCATGAAGTTCGAAGTTCCGACAGTCGTCGAAATTTCAATCGGCTTGTCCATATTCTGGAGAGCAAGATCAATCACGAGCTTGTACTGCGTGAGCATCATGCTAGAACGGTTTCTCTTCGCCCAATCCAGGAATGCGTCCCAGACCTGGTAGTTCACCTTGAACTGGAGAAGCTTGGCAGAATCAGCCTGGGAGAGATTTCCAGCGGCTTCCATCTGGTCGATGCGTTCCTTGAGCTTGGGCTTCAAGGATTCCGCACGGCGCACCCAAGTCGAAACAAGGTGGTTCGGGTTGTTGGCGCTGCTATTGTCAAGGACCAAGTCGTTATCGATGGTTTCCTTGGTATAGGAAAGCTTGAGAATCGGTTCATTCACGAGCATCTGCTTGATGTACCAATCCGTATTGCCCAAGGAGAGGTTCACCACGCGGACGTCCTTACGAATACCAGCAACTTCCTGAGCAAACCACAGCGGGAACGTGTCGTTATCGCCATTCGTAAAAAGAATTGCATTCGGGCGGCAGCTGTTGAGGAGGTTGTAGGCATAATCCCAGGGAACCCAGAGGCCGGAACGGTCATGTTCCTTGTAGTTCGAAATGCTCGGGACAAGAAGCGAAACAAGTACAAGAGCGGCAGCAATCGGAGAAGCGAAGGCGGCCGTTCCTGCGGCCGTCGCGGCAAGCAGCACGAGAATACCAGCGCCAATACCATAAATCATGCTCATGAAGATAAATGCCGGCGTGTAGAAGTAGTCACGTTCACGGACTTCCATGTGGACCGCTTCCGGGAACGGAGCGCGCTGTCCAAAACGGGCGAAGCTTTCTTCAATCTTCTGCCAGTTTCTCCAGGCAGACGTATTTTCGGCATCGCTAATCTTCTTTTCGAATTCAGCAATTCGGGATGCCGGAGCGTTACGCATGCGAAGACGTTCAATCGCAAGCTTGGAATAATCAATCGTCTGGCGGAGGTCGATGAGTTCGTTCGGATCCGGAAGAGAGGTAATGCCAGCACCGGCATTGTTCAAATCCGCCACGTTGCGAGTCATGGCGCTAACCCAATAGTCACGGTCGCGCTGTTCCATGCGAGTGCCATCGGCAAAGTTGATATAGAACAGGAGGCCAAGCGAGCAAAGGGCGTAAAGCGTCGAGACAAAGATTCCGAGATGCTTGTTACGCTTATAGACATAAACGCAGGTAGCAACAATAAGACCGTTAAACAGCAAGAAGAAGAAAAGCTGCATAAAGGTGTTGTCGCCCATAAACGACATCTGCGTCGGGAACTTGAAGCCCAAACGCTCGACCGGTTCATTTTCGGAAGCGTCAAACGTGTAGACACCATTAGCGTAGTTCACCCCACCGACCTTTGTCGGCAAGTACTGGGCCATCTGGTAACCACCATAGCTCATGCTCGGGAAGGAGAGCACCTGGTGGGCAATGCGGGAACGGCGATAGAAAGCACGGGAAATCATGCTTTCGGAACCGTACTGCTTACGTTCGATAAATGCGTTGAAGGCATCCCAGTTCTTGGCTTCGAAAAGGTTTCCGAGCTGGAGGTTGCCCTGTTCGTCACGGATGTTGAGTTCCGGATCGTTTTCATCAATCGTCGGGTTGAGTTCAGAACGGATCGGGATGTAAAGGTGGGTGCTATAGCCGACCAAAGCAAAGAACGCAAAAGCGAAAGAAAGAAGGAAGCTACGCTTAAAACCAGCTTCACAACGCCTGAATACACCCTGACTAATGCCAGCATAACCCAAACCAGCAACAATCAAAGTACCAATGATCATAATAGGCCAGCTATCCGTAATCATCAACAAGGCGGCAGCGACAAGAATCGACAAACCGGCCACAGCCGTCTGCTGGAACGGGAACCTTTTGCTGAACAGAAGGACAAGCCCCAGAACAAGAACACAAATCAGGGAAATTTCAATAAAGCTAGACACCATGTAGATGACGGAGCAGAGGAGCGTACCCGTAATCCAGATGGGAATGCGTTCGACAATCTTTTTCGGCTGAGCGACAAGGAGGAGCACAAACACAGCCGGGACGGTAAGCATCGTATAGAGGTGTGCGCCCACTCCGAGGAATGCGATATAGCAAATGAAGATGAGAAGCTTATCGCTGCCCGATTCTTCGCGCTTGTTGTACCAGACAAGACCAAAGTAAGAGACGAGCATCAAAATGAGCATCGCAACGCCATAGACTTCAGCTTCGACCGCGTTGAACCAGAACGTATCGGAGAACGTGAGGAGGAATCCGGCCACGAGAGCGGCAGTGCCAAGCACAAACGTGCGCATCTTTTCAGAAATCTTTTCGGCCAAGGCGTCCGTCTTGAGGACCGTTGCCAAAAGTTCCCAGGCAAAGAGAGCCGTCACATAGACCGTCGCGGCAGAACTCACCACGGAGATGTAGTTCACGCGCTTTGCGATTTCACCCACGAACGGCAAAAGAAGAATGACCGCACGGGCAAAGAACACGAAGAACGGCGTTCCAGGAGGATGCGGAATACCAAGCGTGTTAGCGCAAGCGACGAATTCACCGCAGTCCCAGAAAGAGACCGTCGGGGCCATCGTCATCATGTAAACGACCAAAGCAATAAAGCCAGCGATACCGGCAAAGATGTGCTTATGCCACTTCTCGTTAATCTTCATAAAAATTAAGCATCCTTCTTAGTATTGTTTGCAACCATGCCACGCTTCTGCAAGAATCCGGCGAGGAGTCCGTTCACGAACGTACCCGAAGAATCCGTGCTGAACTTGGCAGCCACCTGAACAGCTTCAGAGATGACCACCTTCATCGGGATTTCAGGAACATACAAAAGTTCAACCATCGCGATGCGCAGCACAATCCTGTCGAGAGTCGCCATGCGCTCAATTCCCCAATGAGCGGAGCAGGCTTCGATTTCAGAATCGAGTTCGGCCTTGTGAGCCAGGACCAAGTCGACAAGCTTCATGCCGTACTTTTTCATGTTGTCCTGGAGCGGCTGGGCTTCCAAAACGCCCGGGAGTGCATCAGCGACCGTGCCGCCAGAAATTTCCATTGCGTAAAGCAACTGCATCGCAAAGACGCGAGCAGGTCTAAAACTTACTTGTGCCATAATTATTTCCCAATCTGCTTGTAAAGATTTACCATTTCAACGGCCGTTCTTGCCCAGTTGCAGCCGAGGTTTCCGGCCTTGAGGCCAGCGCGGTTCATCGCCTGGTCAACGGTGTCGGTCGTTAAGATCCCGAGAATCACCGGAACCTTGCCTTCGGCAGCGAGGGAAGCGATACCGCTCGTGGAGTTGTTCACGACGACGTCGTAGTGCCCAGTTTCGCCACGGATAACGGCACCGAGAGCCATCACGGCATCGTACTTGCCGGAATCGACAAACTTGCGGCAAACGCCCGGCAATTCAAAAGCACCCGGAACATGGGCAACGGCAATATCGTCGCTATCGACGCCAAGCGTTTCGAGTTCGCGGACGGCACCTTCGAGGAGCTTGTCAGTCACCACTTCGTTGAAGCGGGCGACTGCAATCGCGACCTTCATACCAGAACCATTGAGGGAATTTTTGAATTCTTTCATCTTATTTTCCTTCATCTAAAACTTCAGCTGCGCCATGATCCGCATTGTCGAGATGGAGTTCGTGGCCCATCTTTTCTTTCTTGGTGCGCAGATAAAAACGGTTGATTTCATTGGGCTTGATTTCGATCGGCACTCGTTCCACGATCTTGAGACCGTAAGCGGAAATGCCAGAAATCTTGCTCGGGTTGTTCGTGAGGAGTCGCATTTCCTTCACGCCGAGGTCCGCCAAAATCTGAGCGCCCGTACCGTACTGGCGGAGGTCCGACTTGAACCCAAGGTGGAGGTTCGCCTCGACCGTGTCGAGACCCTTTTCTTGGAGTTCGTAAGCGCGGAGCTTGTTGCAAAGACCGATGCCACGACCTTCCTGACCGCGCATGTAAAGGAACACGCCACCGTGTTCGCCAATGAACTTCATGGCTGCGGCAAGCTGGTCACCGCAATCGCAACGGAGGCTACCGAAAATGTCGCCCGTGAGGCATTCGCTGTGAACGCGCACATAGACAGGCTTCGAAAAGTCCGGATTACCGGCAACCCAGGCCACATGCTCGACGCCATCGGTCTTGCTGCGGTAGGCATAAGCCGTGAAATCGCCGTACTTGGTCGAAACATGCGGGGCAGCCACGCGCTGCACCAGCTTTTCGTTTTTCAGGCGGTAGTCGATCAAGTCACGGATCGAGATAATCTTGAGGTCGAACTTCTTTGCGACTTCCTGGAGCTGCGGCATACGGGCCATCGTGCCGTCTTCGTTCATGATTTCGATGAGAGCGGCAGCCGGGCGGAGACCGGCGAGCTTGGCGAGGTCCACAGCAGCTTCGGTGTGGCCTGCACGGCGCAAAACACCTTCTTCCTGGGCGTAAAGCGGAGAAATGTGACCCGGACGGCCAAAGTCACTCGGCTTGGAATTCGGATCGGCGAGAGCCTGGATCGTTGCGGCACGGTCGTGGGCAGAAACACCCGTGGTGCAGCCTTCGAGCTTATCGACCATGACGGTGAACGGAGTGCCGAGCATGGAAGTGTTTTCGGCAGTCTGGCGCGTGAGATTCAATTCGCGGCAGCGGGAAATCGGAAGCGGGCAGCAAAGCACACCACGCCCCTCGTGGAGCATGAAGTTCACCTTTTCGGGAGTAATCTTTTCGGCGGCGATAATGAAATCGCCCTCATTTTCACGGTCTTCGTCATCAACCACGACCAAGAACTTACCGTTCTTGAAATCTTCAATGGCCTCTTCAATCGTATTAAGCAAGGTCACGTTCCTTTAGATAGTTTTCAATATATTTGCCGAGCATATCGACTTCCACATTCACCACGGTGCCAGGCACCCAGTTCCTGAGATTCGTGCGGGCTAAGGTCTCGGGGATAATGCAGACGCGGATGTAATCCTCCCCTTTTTCGGCCACCGTAAGGCTAATGCCGTTCAAAGTGATGGATCCACGACGGATGACATAGCGGCGCAAGTCAGCTGGCAGAGCCAAATCGACTTCCACGCCCGTTTCGCGCGGAGTAACGCGCAAAACTTCGGTGGTGCAATCGACATGCCCCATCACAAAGTGACCGCCCATAAAGCTATCGGCACGGCAAGGATACTCGAGATTCACGAGATCCCCGACTTTTGCCTGCTGAAAAGACGTATTCACGACAGTCTGGTGCATGAGACAGAACGTTGCTTCGTCATCGGTACAGTTTTCAACGGAGAGGCATACGCCGTTATTGGCAATGCTGTCGCCCAGTTTGCTGTTTTTGAAGAATCCCGGCGACTTCATGCGCATGGTAAGCGCGTCTCCCCTGTTTTCGAGGGAAATGATTTCGCCGGTTGCTTGAATTATACCCGTAAACATACGCGGGCAAATATAGAAAAGTAGACAGTAGGAAGTAGGAAGTAGGAAGGAAAGTGCAGGTTATTGATAGGGGTAAAAGGCGGATTATTTTTGCTTATTGGTCATTAGCAGTTTATAGGAGTCACCGTCTTTAACGGAGCGCACACGATAGACCTGTTTTTTGCCATCCTTATCCAAGGCTTCCATGGGGCAAACGCCCTCGGCAAAGACAGTCACATTACCCTGATTATCGTTCTTTTTAATAAAGTTGCATTTGATATCGAAATCCTGAAGTTGTTTTTCAACATAATTCAAAATTTCACAATTTGAATGGGAACATTCGCCAAGTGTGAAAAAATTTCTCGTAAAATATTTTTTGATTGGGCGCTGTTGATGACCAATTGATTGAAGAAAGGCTTCTTCTTCATCTATCCAAAACTCTCCCTTTCTCTTTACCACATGAAAATTACCAAATAAAAAAGTCTTTGTACGCTGGCTCCCCATTAAGCCTGCATTCACACGAACTGGGCAAATTCCAGTATCCAAAACTTCAAGGAATGATTTTTTATTATTAAACTTCACAAAATCGCAGCGGAACTCTAAATCTTCACGGGGTATCGGCATATCGTAAAACATGCCTGTATTTTCAGTCTTTTTACTTTGTTCATCACACAAAGATTTACGGTCCTTCAAAGACGGCATCAACTTTTTAGCCTTCGGATCACTGATCGTCTTGCAATAATCTGTTACGTTTTCACAATAGACGTGGAAAGTCGATTGGAAAGGATAATTAACCACGAAAAAATTATTTTCTATTTTTCTAGAATTCAATAAATAAAAAAAGGAAGAAAAGCCCCTCCAACTTACATTTGAGGGATGTACGCATTTCCCATCTTTTATATATCCATAAAGGCAATACGAACAGCCATTTTCATCAGTCCATTCGTATTGTGTATTATCAGAAAATGCGCAAGCCACAAGGAATAAAATTAGGGCTGCGAGAAACTTCATACACTACCCCGGATAATACACGGTCAGCACATCGGGGCCGATGACGGCGGATTCTTTGGCGACGATGTTGGCCGGCAATTCGGGGTATTCGAGGCCAGCCTTGACGGCGCCAGACTCGATGAGATTTTCAAGGGCGATATCGACGGAAGGATCTGTGGAGCGCCAAAGATCGAGGCGGTTCCATAAAGGCTGCGCATTTTGCGTTTGCGAGAGATTGCGAGATTCGTCGTTGAACAGTTCGCGAGCGAGAGCTGCGCCGGGTTCCACCATCAAGCGGTGCATTCCACGAGCAGACAAGTCATCAACCATCGCGCACCAATTTTCAGCAAACGAATCGTGAAGTAACACAACGCAATCGGCAACATTCACCAAATTCGGTTGCGCCACGCACGAAAATACGATTGGCTTAACATCGCTAGCACTGAAGATTTTCAATCGCGAAATTTCATCGGCGCTAAATTCGTGATGACCCGCCCAGACGATTTTCACAGGATTGTTGCCTGCGGCATAACGCACGTCAAGTCCCGGATTATCAGCAAGGAGCGTCCCCGCGCCGACGAGAATCGCATCGCTCATTGCACGGAATTCGTGATTCCAGCAGTTCGCGCCCTGCTTTGTAATCGCAAGCGGCAAACGCTTGTCAGAAGCATCAACGCTGCCCATAAATCCGTCTTGCGAAATAGCAGACTTGACTTCGACAAAGGTGCGTTTGGTGCGTACAAAATAATCATACGCTTCAAAATAGCGTTCCACTTCGGCAAAGACGGCTCGGCCTTCAGCTTCACGAGCAGCCCTGTCTTGAGGTGAAAGACTCGTAAATTCAAAAACGCGGCATTCCGTACAAGATTCACCGTTCGAGCAATCCTCGACGCAAGCGAGAATGCAAGCATCCTCGCCCTCGTGCACCTCAATTCCCGCATCCTCAAGAATCTTGCGAGACTTCCCATGCACAAGAGGATTCGGGTCGGAATGTGCGAAATAGACTTTCTGGATTCCGGCCTCGATAATCGCCTTGGTGCAAGGCGGAGTGCGACCGTAATGGCAGCACGGCTCCAGCGTCACAAAAATGGAGGCTCCGCGAGCAAGTTCTCCCGCATCGCGTAACGCCATCACTTCAGCATGAGCGCTCCCAGGGCGCTGAGTGCGCCCCTTCCCCACGACAATTCCATCTTTGACGACAACGGCACCGACCGCCGGATTCGGGCGGCTCTCGCCTATCGCAAAGAACGCTTGCTCTAAGGCAAACTGCATGTAGTTTGTGATTTCTGGGGGCATTACAAAGCCATTTAAATTTCACTGGATCCAGCTCCTTCGAACCTAAGAATTGTAAGGTAATAAATTACCAACAATTCTATATCAACCCTTACGGGTTTCAGGATGACGAGTCTGGATGACAGGGTTTCAGGATGACATTAACGTTTAGTTCTGCGGCGGGAGAGCGAGGATGCCACCTTCGACGTTGAACACTCGGGTATAGCCATTTTCAACAAGGAACTTGGATGCGGCCATGCTGCGCTTGCCACTACGGCAGTATATCAGCAAGTCCTTATCCTTCGGGAATTCGCTCAAGCGCTGCGGCATTTCCTGAAGCGGGATGTTAATTGCAGTTGCAGCAGCCATGCCCTTAGCCACTTCAGCCGGGGTGCGCACGTCAATGAGGACGGCACCAGCCTTGTGCATATCCAAAGCCTTCTGCCAATCAATCGTCGTAATCGTCGCTACTTTCTGTTCAACAACAGCCGCAGCCGGTTGTACAGCCTCAACCTTCTTTACAGCAGCCTGCGCTTTCTGTTCTTCAGAAGATTCGCAAGCCGTAGCAAGCAACATAGCACAAAAAGAAATCGCCAATAATTTATTCATTTACGTACTCCTTGAAATTTCAAAATAAAAGATAACTGTTTTTTAAAACATCATATAAAATAGACACTGGATTCTTCACCCCTTTGGGGTTCTGAATGACGTAAAGCCTTCAAAATTTAATCTTTCTTCACATGAGCGTCAATAAAGCTAAATGCATCTTGGTATGCCTTGTCGCGAACGTCCTTACGCGAGAGGAACAAATCATGAAGGCCGCCAGGAATCGTCGTCGTCGTTACGGAATCGCCAAGATACGGCGCCCACTCTTCAATATGATCCACATCCAGGACCCCATCGCAATGCAAATAATCATCCGTCCATTCTTCACCTTTTGCGCTACAGTCTCCATGCATAACCAGCACCGGAGACTTGATATTCAACCTAGAGTGGACTCGGCCTTGACCGTTCATAACCGCGCGGAGCCAGCCGAAATACATATCTGGACGGGAGGAACTTTTCAAGGTTTCATTGAACTCCCATTCGCCCTTTTCGCTTTTCAAAAGTGAATAGGCATAATTCGGATCGCCCGTGGAACCTACACAGAAATCAGGCCAGAAAAGCCCCATTTCAGAAACAAGCGGAAGCCCTATTTTTCGCAAGAACCAATTATAGTTCATATCAAAAAAGGGGCTGTTCAACACAAGGGCCGCAAAGCGCTGTTCGCTACGATCATTCGCATAAAGTGCCGATATCAAGCCTCCCAGAGAATGACCAATAATCACAAAAGGAACATGTTCCGCCTCTTCGTAGTCATCTACAGCAATTTTCTTGCTGAGTTCAACAGCAACATCAAGTTCTGCATAAAATTCCTTGATGTTACGCATGTCACTACGGGGTTCATCAGACACAAACGAGCGACCGCAATAATGCAAATCAATCGCAAAGAACGCAAAGCCAGCGGAATCCGCTTTTTCTGCCAATTCCTTCTGAAAGAAATAATCGTTGTAACCATGCACATAAAGGACAATGCCGCGCAAGCTCGTATTCTGCTCGCCAGCACGAGGAGAACTCCCAAACGGGTATTCTATAAGCGTCGAGTGAAAAACAGCATGGCTATCAGGACTCGTCTCTATCGGATAGACCTTAAAAGGTTCACCAAGTTCCATGTCCGTCTGCACCTGGGACATCGATTTTTCAATCACATCAGGATGCACATCGATAATAGAAGTGCTATCTAACTTCACTTCCTGCATAGCTTCGGCGTTCGCAAAATACACATAAACCGCCCATGCGATAAAGAAAAGCACCAGCGGAATAATCATGACGATTATTTTAACCTTTTTCATGCGCTACATAATACAAAAAATTTATTGCGGCGAAGATTACGAAATCAACGCAACGACCTCTTTTGCAACCTGAACTGGATTCAAGTGATTTTTCTCACAGAGATCTGCAAAACTAACCTTGTCGTAGAACTCCTTGGAAAGCCCGCGCACAAGCACCTTCGCACCTGTATCGCCAAGAGCTGCCGCCACCTTCTGGCCAAAACCACCCTCGACCACGCCGTTTTCAAGAGTGACAAACACATCGTGAGTCTTTGCAAGTTCCAAGAGCAAGTCCTTATCGACGCCACTCGCATATCGCGGGTTCACAAGCGTTGCATCAACGCCTTCGCGACGCAGTTCAAGCGCCACAGCTGCGGCACGCTGGTAGAAATCGCCAAGACCAATCAATGCCACACGCTCGCCACGATGAACGACCTTGAACTTGTTGAGGTTAGAATAATCCTTTTCAAAAATGTCGCTGCGGTGGTGCACGGCGTTCGGTATACGAATCGCCACCGGATGTTCCGTCTGGTCAATCGCCCAGTCCGCCATCGTCTTGAATTCCTCAACGCACGTCGGGCACAGATAAACTAGATTCGGAATATTCGAAAGCATCGGGATATCAAAGATGCAGAGGTGCGTCGTATCGTTCATGCCATCGGCACCAGACATCGTCACAAGAATCGTTGCTGGATTGTTATTTGCACACAGATCCTGCGAAAGCTGGTCGTAGGTGCGCTGGATGAACGTGCTGTGCGTACTGTACACAGGTTTTGCGCCACCCTTTGCAAGCCCGGATGCAAGCGCAACCGCATGTTCTTCGGCAATGCCCACGTCGATGTATTGCTTACCCGCCTCCTTACGGCGAGCCGCATGGAATCCAATTCCCGCCGGAACGGCAGAATGGATCACGACAACCTTCGGGTCGCTCTTGATTTTTGCCATGAGGTAGAGCCCGAGAATTTCGCTGTAATTTTCGCCACTACCCCAGTTGATTTCGCCCGTTTCGATGTTGAACGGAGCCGCCCAATGCCAGCCTTCGCGGTTCTGTTCGGCATAGGAATAGCCACGGCCTTTTTGCGTATGCAGATGCACCACGACCGGGCGCGTCGAATTTTTCACGGACTTGAAAATTTCAATGAGCGAAGCGATATCATTACCTTGTTCAAGATACTTGTAATCAAAGCCAAGCGACTTAAAGTAATTGTTTTCAGACTTGCCCGCAGTCGCGCGAAGTTCTGCCAGGGACTTGTAAAGCCCGCCGTGGTTTTCGGCAATGGACATTTCGTTATCGTTTACGACCACAATAAAGTTCGTGGCGTATTCGCCAGCATTATCAAGACCTTCAAACGCTTCGCCACCGCTCAAGGAACCGTCACCAATTACAGCAATCA
>Ga0310695_10002535_pt1 | contig 38309 bp, 54 predicted proteins | sample RumenRJG_04DNA_FD_203882 | JGI IMG/M metagenome (GOLD analysis project Ga0310695, IMG submission 203882) | Bovine rumen microbial communities from Lethbridge, Alberta, Canada - RJG_04 (v2) (version 2) | ecosystem: Host-associated > Mammals > Digestive system > Stomach > Rumen | place: Canada...
GGCAGTGGAGTCAGCTCGTCTGGTGGATATAGTTCTGGCGGATCCTATAGTTCATCGGGTGGATACAATTCATCTGGTGGAACCTATAGTTCGGGTGGTTAATAATTAAAATTACCGTTTTCTTGTATCAATTGTTTTGATTCTTGTTGGAAAGATTCCGCAAAATATCAAGATGGCTTGGCAGGGATATCCGTTTTCTTTTAAGTGGAAATGGTGGGTGTAAGAGGACTCGAACCTCTGACCTCTACCGTGTGAAGAAAATAAAACGAATGTAAAATAATAAAGATAATCCTTTTATTTTCTTTTGTTTATTAGACAAAATGCCCACATTTTGCCCATGTTTTAGAAAATTAAGAAAACAAAATCCTCAGGAAAAGTATTATATTTTTCTGAGGATTGCCTTCAATATGTCTTACAAGCCAGATTCACTGGATACGACACATGTTATAACATATTTTTTTATTGTCAAGTCTTTGTTATTTTCTATATTCTATTTATGGCATCCACTTCATGCCTTGCCGAAAATGTTGCGTAGCGTTTAACCATATCAAGAGACTTCCATCCCCCCAGCTTTTGAACGGTTAACAGGTCAACTCCGGCCATAACCATACGGGATGCCCAATCGTGCCGCCAATCATGCACCCGCATCTTAATGTCTATCCCATAGCGTTCTTTTAGGCGCTTTAAGGCCAAAAGATGCGCTTTTCTTATTGGGGATCCCCCGCTTATTAATCGTGTATCTTGATAAGGTTGTTTCTTTATATTTAGCCAAACATGCCCTGCAATGGGCTTATCAGATCGTATCCAATGCCTAGCTAGTGTCCAAAATGTCTTTTTATGCATAGGAACTGATCTTGTTTCCCCATTCTTAGATGTTCGAATTATAATTGATTTTTCTTTAAATAAAATATCTTCCCAAAGAAGCTGTAAGCATTCTTGTTCACGAAAACCTTGATAAGCCATAACGGTAAAAATTGGGCGTGCATGGCAAGAGTAACAAGACAAGAGCTTGTCGCGAACATTCTCAGGCATTAGAAAGACAATCCCTTTTCTTTCTTTTTCCATTTTTATTTTTGGTGGGATAATTGATAAATCCTCGGAAACGCTGTTTGTGATGGCATTTAGGACGCTAGCGTAACGGTTAAGCGTTGATTGCGCAAGACCATTCTTTTTTTCACAAAAAGATACCCATGCTTCTTTTAATTCAGAAACCATCCGCCCCTCAAAATATGGCAATAAGATATTTATTTTTGTTAATTCCCCAATTTTTAGGCGTTTTTTAGCAATATATTGCCGGACACAGTCATCAAACGTTGTCTTTTTTGTCCTATCTGCGTTGGGATTAAGGGCTTGTTCCCGGATATCTGTTTCTAACTTATTCGCATACTCTCGCGCATCTTTGAGCTTATCAAATCCCGTAGACTGTTCTTTGACATCGTAGGTCTCTTTTCCCACACGAACCGTCCCCCGGATGTAGTAGAATTTCCCTCTTTTCCTAATTGTAAGCATTCTGACCTTCTTTCTAATAATCTTTCAAATTGTTCTCTCACATATTTTCCAGTTGAAAATTGCTTCAATCCGTATTTATACAGCCAACGCCGAGCAAGTTTTTCAGCATCTTCCCCTGTATAAAGTAGAATATCGGCTATTTCCTTTAATGAGATTAAATAATTTGTCATGCATTTTCCTTTCTTTTAACCATTTTTAGCTTTTAAATAATCAGCGGATGTTATTTGATGTTGCTTAGGTTCTACAATACCGGAAAGATATTGTTTCCCATCTTGAGTGTGACTATTAAAGATGGAGACCCAATATTCCTTACCTTCAAGTTTTAAGCTTCCATTAAAATAAATATTTCCCTTTTTGCTTTGCTTTTTAAAACAAGAAAAGGTTCCGCCTTTATATTCCATCTGTTGATCCTTTTGTAAAATAATCTTCTAAAAAGTAATATAACCGCACAAAACATCCATAAATCCCCATAAAAAGGGAGAATATTAACAAAATAATAGGGATAAAAACGTATATAATAAAAACGTAAGTTAGAATGCAGTTAAGAATGATAATCATTTTTCCCACCTTGATTTTTCAGGGAACATCTCTTCTAGTTTTTTAAGGACGTTGTCACATTTATCAGAAGATGAAATACAGCCTGTTTCTGTTTCCAAAAACTCATCTTCATGCATTTTAGGATCCTTTACTGTCAAACCGTGTTTTACAAACATATTCCCATAAAGATTCCTTATTGAATAGCCAACATATGTATGTAAAACACTTTCCCCTATGTTTTTTAGCTTTTTGAATGTTTTTTTATTGTAGATTATCGGGCTATGAACTGAATAATTGAGTAAATCTGTATACCCATTATCTTTTAAGAAATCATAGGTTTTATTTATGACTTTAAAATAGAGTGAATCTCCTTTTTGTTTTAAAAGGGGCCCACGGACAAAAAAAGGATATTGTTCAATGTCAAAAGGTTTTAACATGTAAAAATCGTCATTCATTAGAAGAAAATTTTCAGAAATATCGCTTTCACAAGCTTTAAATACTTTTATAAAGTGATTTTGGGCAAAATAGTAGGTGTCTTCTGCCGGTATATGGACAACATTTTGTATCCATTCTGGGCAATTCCCGACTATAAAAACCCTATCAAGATTTTTAGCGTATTTCCCAATGGTTCTGAGCGATAACCTTATTTCCATGTCGTCATGCTTTGATCCACGCCCCAATATATACAAAATATCCATTATTTATCCCCTTCCTCATCCTTCATAAACAAATCTTTAAGCCCCTTTGATTTCCCAATGTATTCACTTTTATCTATTTGATATTGCCAAATAACCGATATTGACTGTCCTGTGCTTCTTATTGCATACCACATACAATTTTCAATACTTCTTCGTATTGTTCTGCCAACAATTACAAAGTGATATTTCATCTTTTTGTTGTAATAGATATTCCCAATTTCAACTTTCATCTGACCTCATTTATATCCTTGATGGCTTTTGCACATTGAACGGCATCCGTCTTATCACTTGAAAACATCGCTATCTGACCCAAAACCGATAAAGCTATTTCCAACTTCTTTTTTAATCTCTTATGCTCATCATAGCTAGGCACAGAACCTTTTATAGTCATAAGGTCAATATCATCTCCATACAAATGCCTATTAACAATAATCCCATCCATATACATCCGACCGTCTTTTATCTCAACTTTTATTTCTTGCGTATCATAATCAAGATAATACCAACCATCTCCAAGCGTTCCCTCACGCCATTGTTTTGTAAGTGTCTTTGTCATTTTAACCACCCAATTTCTTTTACTGTATCATATACAATCCACCAAGTAAGACATCCAAAAAAACCCATTACATATTGATTAGATTCTTTTTCCCAAAACCCACACCAAAATCCATACAAAAAATTAAACGAACACAAAGAAAAACAACCTATACAAATGCTAAAAAATAAATCTTTCATTCTTCATCCTTATAACCTTTATTAGTGAATGGCTGTCGTTGCTCACCAGAGCAGATTTCTCTGTATTGGAATTGAACCAACCTAATCCAGTACCCACCTCAGCCAACGAGCAGGACTCGAACCTGCGTGCAACTTGTTTCATTTGGACTCCTTTAATAGTTCTTGGTTCTGGTGTATGTTGCTGATTACTGTGCTTCTTTCTGGACAAACAGCATAATGATAATAATGGCTACCAGTTGGTTTGCCTTTTTCAATAGGTTCTACATAAAAAGCCGGAGATTCCCAACGGTAAATATACTTATCAAGTTCAACGCCATTGTAATCCGTTTGAATAATATCCCCTTCATATATGAGATTTCCGTTCTTATCTTTTAATCCCGTGCATTGTTCAACGATATATTTACCACTTGTGTTTAATTGCCCATCTTCATCAATATAGTGGTCGTCTGGGCTATAACATTTTTGCATATCGTTCCAAACCCTAAACTTTAATCTATCACTCATCTTCCACCTCTTCATCCTTTGGCTCAATCTTAAATGAAACTTTATAAGACTTTGTATTAAAACTAATACCCACATCCTGTGGTTCTGAATCTAAAATATCTTGCATTAATTGTGCATTAACCATTCTCGCACATTGTAAAGCTAAATCAACCACTTGTTCTTTTTTAATTTTCATCTTCTTTATCCTTTCTTTATTGTAGTGCTTCCATAATCTGCCACATTTGGTCGGGTGTTCTTCCTATTGCGAAAGTTTCATAAGCAAAAGTCATTAAACCATCATTACAACAACTCAATCCCTTATAATCTATCCTTTCAAAGCCATCCCCATAAGGACTGATATAAATTGTAGCTTCTTTAAGTTCTTTTGCTTTTTGTTTCAATTCTTCCCAAGTCATTTTTCCACCTCGTTTATTTCCTTTATTTCCATAGTCATTTTTTTAAAATCTTCTTCCGCATACATTGAAAAATAATGACACGCCTCACAAAGACAATCATCTTTTTCAGGTGCTTCCCCGCTTGCAACTTTTAGGCCATCCTGAATAATCTTAAAATACAAAGTCATCCCTTGTCCTTTCATACTTTTGTAAAGCATCATCCCAATATTCTTTAAAAGTCGTTTTGATCTTAGATGTGTTTACTGGATCAGCGTGGTCTAGTGCTTCAGCTAATGACGAACAAAACGAACCACCAAATCTTTTCCAAACACAGGAAACGATATATTTTTCTTCTTCATTTTTTAAAAATTCGGAGATGCTTAGTGTCATTTTGCCATCCAATTTCTTTCAAAAGCTTGTGAAAAATCAGGTGTTTTATTGATAAAATTTACCATAGTATTAATTTTACCAAGTAGGATTTGCATGTTATTAGGTTGTTTAAAATAAGATTCAGACCAAACTTCTTTGCGATCGCTGACCAAATATTCAAATTCTTCAATTGGCGTGCATTCCATATAAAGCAAATGTTGAATACTACCTTCGAATTTTCCAATATCGTAATGGTTTGTGTATTTAATATCGTAGATTTTGTTTTTCTTAATAACATCAGCTTTTCCATAAAGAAGGTAGTCGCCAACACGTTTTTTGATAACCTGTTGCCAATATCCGCCTTTTACAATTTCCGCGATTTCACGGACACAAGGGTCTTGACTTTCTACACCTTTGTTGGTCATGTCATAGATTTCATTTTCAAAGTCAATTCCCTTTTGGATGGCTTCGGTTGGGGGAACCGGGACTTTGTTCAGCACATTCAGGAAGTCCTGACGGGCCTTCAAGTCGCTTTCCGGTGTCCCCTCAAAGGAAGATTCCGCGTAATAGCGATATGCATTGTAAAGACTGGCCGTAATTAAAAATGCCATCTTATGCCCCCAATTTTTGAATGAATACTTTTGCAACCTTGTCGTATGTTGCGCCAACCTCGGATGCTTTTGAGTTCAGTTCATGCTTCCAAAAGAATTCACTATCCCAAATCTTTTCAATGTTTTTCAATTCCTCAAATACTTCGTTCAGTGTGGCCAAATCTTTGATTGCGGAGATCTTCTCGGTAATGACATCTTTCAAAGCGTTGTATTGATCCAACATTTCACTTTCTTTGGTCCGGCGTGCATTCACAGCTGAGATAATACAATCCTGAAAGAAAGTATTTCCTTTGTCCGTGTTTGGAATTTCAATCACGGGTTTCAATCCTAATGAATTTTTAGCATAGTGGCTTTCTGTTGGTGAAAATGAAATTGTGCGTGTGTTGCCTTTCATTTCAATGTATCCCATCAAGTCCAATTCTTTCACAATATCTTTTCCGGAAGAACCGGCCACATCAGGACGGACAAAACGGACATCGCCGTCTTTATCTTCCTTTTCGTGAGCAACAAAGATGATGGACTTGTTTTTAGATGCAATCAATTTTAATAAGTTTTGGAATTGAATCTTAACAGCCCCCCATCCTTGCATTGACAAATTGCCGTTTCCCTGTTTCAATTTAGGGTTGTCTTTGGCCACATAGTCGCCGATGCGGTCAATACATTTTCCTAATGTGTCAATGACGATTGTTTCAAAAGGATCGAGTTCGTTACTATTTAACAGGTCAAGCACTTCATTGAAGTTATTGACTGGTAATGATGGACAGCGAAAGCGTGCTTCTACACGCCCAATACCACGATCAAAGTCAATTAGTGCTGGGCGGTTTGCAGACAAAGCGGCTGTCGTTTTACCGGTCCCAGGTTGCCCATAAATTAAGCATGAAATCGGGGCGTTGTTTTGGATTTCATTAGGTTGTTTTAATAACATTTTATACTCCTTTCATTATTGAGGGCAGGGGGCGGAGTGCGGCATGATGAAATATACAAAGAAGTCCGCACTTTGATATTCGCCCAAATATTCTCAAAGACCCCCTTTTTGTTAGTCTCCGTAATATGAACAGTATGAGCGACACCAATTTGGGTCTCTGTCATGGCTTTCACCATTCCAGCTATCAACACAATCGTGATAGCAAGTTTCATTCCTGGCGCATCCCATTAGTGTTTGCATAAGGATGAAAGTTAAAAAAAGCATTATAAGTTTCATAGTTCCCCCCTTTATTTATAAAACGTTTGAAGAACATCGTTCATGTTCTTACATTTTGAAAAATCGCGTTCTTTTTCGTCGGCCATGTCTTCAAAAACACCACCCAGGATTTGACGTTCTGTTGAATCCATGTGTGGAATTCCTTCCCGTTCATCTTTTAGAAATGCGGCCATTTCCCTAAAATATTGTTTTTCTTCTTGTGTAAATTCGCTCATTGTTTCCTCCTTTTTTATCTCAACCAATCTGGTTTTGATACATAAAATATACAAAACATATATTTAAAAGTCAATAAAAAAATATATGTTTAGTATATTTTTTTTATAAGTTAATGAAAAATAAGAAAACTTTTTTGTTTTTTTTGTGATTTTTTAGGTAAAAATAAGATTTTTTAGGAGGATTTAAGTATTAAAATATCTAGATAATGAGAGATATGGAAATTGATGTTGACAATTTATTTTATTATAGTATAATATAATTGCAATGCCACTTCGATCTTAACGGGTTCCTTTGTGTTCACCTAAATTCCAACTAGGAATGGAAAGAAGTGGCGACTTTTTTTATTCAAAACGCCAAATATTTAATTTTTCTTTATCTATAAGTTCAGTATATTTTCGGTTATTGTTCTTAAAACCCCATGCGACGGCCCCTGTCACAATATCAGCAACTTGTAAAAGAACTTCTTTTTCAGAATCCTTTAATGTAAAATCTTTTATTTGGTCAGTAGCTGCTTTCCTTAAATAAGATTTAAGTTCTTTAATAAAATGTTTATTCCCCTTCCCATCCAAAATAACTTTTGCATCCTTAATTTTAGAATGTTCTAAAATTTGTTTTAAAAAAAAATTATAAAAATTTCTTGGTTTAGTCCTTAGAAAGTGATTTATTATGAGTTCCTTATCAACGACAAGAACTTTACTGTAAAAAGGATACTTATTAATTTCATGAAGATATGTATTTCTTTCAATTTGCGTTGCTTTCGAAAATTTAAGTTCTTTTTTATGTAATTTATCCCTTAACTTTTTAATTCCATCTTCCATTTCTAAAGCATCTTTTTTAACAGAAAAGATAATAATGCCTAGTGTAAAATACCTAGAGGCACCATGTTCAAAATCAAAGCCAGGATCACCGCTTTCATCAATAAATATAATTTGCTTAGTCATTTTTTTATGATACTATTTTATGACTAAAAAGGCAACAAAAAAGTTATTCTAAAATAGTGGTAAATAAAGAAATAACTCACAGATTTGATATATTTTCAAATTAGTTGCATTTTGCCTCAAACATTTGGGCGTATCCTTTTTTTATCTTTCCAACTTTTGCATAAAATATTTTATGTTCATCTTTACTTATAAGGTAAGTTCCAGAGGCGATAGTTCCATGGCAAACAGCGACAACTTCATCTATGGTGTTTTTTATTGTATGGCATTCCTCTACTGGTTTATTATCACAAACTATTGTGAATTTTTTATCATCAACGTAATATGCGCACCCATTTTCGTATATCGAAGTAGAATTTGCGGGAGAATTACAGATTTTCTGTTTTATCGTCTTATCTGAAATCCCATCTGTTGCCCAACCCGTTAACTTGGCGCAAGAAAAAACCTCTGATCTTGCACTAAAAGATATTAGAGCTAGGGATAAGAATAATATCTTCTTCATTTATAGCCTTTCTTTTTGAGAAGGTATCTGTATTTGTTTGTCAGTATTTTTAGTATCTTGCTCAGAGTTTCTTTCTTTTTCGACAGCCGATTTTACATATCTTAATATTTGCCGATCAGATTCTGTTATATCGTCTTCAAACCCCATTAAGTAATTAGGGGTTGTATCAAATACCTCACAAAACTTTTTTACATCTTCAGCTTTTATATTGTTTCTTCCTACGAACCAGTGGCTCATTTCGCCTGGGGTTATTCCTAGCATCTTGGCCGCTTCTTTTTGCAGGATTCCACGCTTTTTAAGAACTTCTTTCATTTTTTCTTCAATCATGTGTGCATTATACTGTTATTTATACAAAACGTAAAGAAAAATAAAAAATATACAAATCGTAAAATTATCTCTTGACTTTTAAATATATGTTTTGTATATTCACACCAGAAAGGAGAAAACATGCTTTCAGTATTTAAAAAAATTGGTGGATATGACAAGAGCTATAAGGTCTTAAGAGAGTCTGGGTGGAATGGTGCTAAATCTAGTCTATTTATCCAAAGTTATCGTGGAGCCACATCTGCAAAAGTTGCCCTTATTCTTTGGGACCATTGCCAAAAGAACAATATACCGGTCAATATATCTGATTTTCAAAAAAAGGAGGGGGAATGAGAGAAAATTTCATATTTTATGCGAATTATGCTCTAGCGGCGTCTACTTTAGGAGACAAGGCGCGTTTAAAATTATATGATGCGATTGTAAAATTGGGTCTGACTTGTGTTGAAAATGTGACAGAATTGGAACGACTTTGTTCCGAAATTGAATCAAATTTGGAACAAAATCGGAACGTTTTTGCGCAATTTTTGCTCATAAAAAAGCAAATTTTGACCAGTCTAAAGAATCAAATAAACGGTGCGAAAGGCAAGGAATATGGCCGTTTAGGTGGGGCACCAGATGGGAATAAAAATGCAGTAAAAAAACAACCCCCAAAACAACCCCAAAACAACCCCCGGGGGTTGAATAAAAACAACCCCCCCCCGTTGTTTAAAAAAGAAAAAGAACAAGAAAAAGAAAGAACCAAAGAAAAAGAAGAAGAAAATATAAAAAATTATATACCCCCCTATATCCCCCCAACGATAGAAGAAAAAACTGTTGAAGAGGTCCCTTTGTTTGTAGGACCAACGTTTGATGAGGTAATTTCCCGTTGGGAGGCTTATAAGCGACAGCGGCGACAGACATATACACCGATGGGGCGAGAAGCTATGATCAAAAACCTTAGGATCTTATCTGGAGGGAATCCTGATCTTGCTATGAGGATTGTTAATCAATCTATTGCTAATAATTGGAGTGGTTTATTCCCGTTGAAAGATAGTAGATTACAACCCTTGTTTAAGCCACCTCCACAACCCCAAAATGAACTAACAGTCCAGGAACGTATTGCAAAGTTGCCTGAATTACCTTCTGCAAAGGAAGAAACAATTGATGAAATGATTGCTAGGTTCGATAAACAACGTGAAGAGAGGAGACTACATGGTGAACGAACAGGCACAAACTGCCATTAACATATTTACAGATTATTATGGGACGCCTAAATGGCTTGATAATCCAAAAGTAGGACAAAAGCCCGAAGAAATTATGGGTGTATGGTCACAAGAGCTTAAGGGGTATACAACCGGTCAAATCCGTGAAGCTTGCAATTGGATTGTTCGGCGGCGTAGGGTTATGACTTTTCCATCAATCGATACGCTGTTGTGTGAGCTATCTGATCGAGAAAAGCAAAAAGATACTTTAACGCCTGAAGAGGCTATCAAAAGTGACTTAAATTTCTGGTTAAACACGAAATTTGCTGATAATGACGACTTTATCGGAAAAATGATGTGGGAAAAGCATCATTACAATTACAAGGGGTATGTCCAAAAACTTAAAAAACAAGCGGAAGAAGCAAAGATGCGGGATGCTGAATCCAAGTTATTTTTTGATTTTTTCAAAAAATACGGGATTGAAAAAATATATGCGACAGCTTTTTCCGATCCTGGAAAATACAAAAAAGTTTTCAGTCTTTGGAAAGAATTTAAAAAAACTGATGAATTTAAAAAAGCTTTGGGGGAGACAAAGGATGTTACTGAAAATTAAAAATCTTACTGCTAAAGAAAGAGAACGCCTTAACGAATTTAACGAGATTTTATCTGTTTTAAGGGAACAGGTTGATGTTTGTTTTAATCGAATGGCCCGTATTTTAGAGGTCTATGGGAACTTGAATTATTCGTTGGAAGAAAAAGAGGAAAAAATAAAAAATACCGTTCTTTTGTTCCAGGATGAAATTGAACGGATAGGATTTAAAAATCCAGATATGAATGTTTCTGCGAAGATAAAAAATCCTGTTTTATTACGTAAAATGGCTTTAGCAAAGGGGGATATGAATGTTGAGAAATGAAGTCATACAAGCACTTTTAAAGGAACACTGTGTCATTTTCCCAAAGGCAGATATTAAATCTCAATTATTAAAACTTGCCGATGAAATAGATGAAATGCATGCTTCTAAGGGGTGTTTAAATTACCTAGAAGAAAAGGCAGATTGCGTTATTTGTATGATTGGATTGGGGCGTTGGTGCCCAAGACTTTCAAAAGAGCTTATTAGATACTTTTTCGCTTTTTATTGTAAGAATGCTATGGAACGCAGGATATTGCGTAAGGCAATCTTTAAAAAATGGGAAAAAAACAAAAAAAGAAACTGGATCATGATTAATGGCATCTATCAACACAAAGAAAAAGAGGTGTTATGAGCAAGAGAGACTACGTTATTCAAACGATTCAAGGGGCTATTTACGTCAAAAATCGCTTAGATCATCAAGAATATCCGAAAGGGGCTGTTTCAATGTTGTCTGGTCACGTCATAATACCAGATGAAGAGCGTTCTTCAGACGACATTTTAGAAGATATTGAAAAAAATAACTTAATGAAGCACCCAGAAATAGTAGATGAGGTCTATAAAAAATGGTTTTCTGTTCTTTCAAAAAGAGAAAAAGTAATTGTCAAGCTACGTTGCAGACCTATGGGGTGGAAAAGAGTAAGCGCTATGGCGTTAAAAATAACCTATCGTTGCTATTCCAAAAAGCACCTGAGGCGTATTTTTGATGAAGCGATTGATAAAATAGGAAAAGTTTTTTTAAAATAAAAACAATGCGTTATTTTAAAAAATGGTTAGAATTTAAAAAAGTCAAAAATTTATGTCCCTTTTTTACCTAAAAAAAGCTATATTTTTGATAGAATTTGGAAAATGTTATGCCTGAGGTAAAACTTCAGGCTTTTTTTATGGGTGCTTAAATGAAAATTTATTCTGATGGAAAAAACAGAAATTTAACCGGTGAATTTCCTAAGCGGTTTAAATTAAAACAGGGAGAAAAAGATATCCCCTATATTCGGACAGGAGCTAACCGGATCAGAATTTCTGGGGATATTCCTTTTGGTGATTTAGATATTGAGGAAATTATCCAAGAAAAAACACCTGTTCCGGCAAAAATAAAATCTTTAACTTTCTCAATGATTGATCAGGCAGATATTGATCGTTTGGATGTTTTGAATCAAAAATTAGCACTAAGCCAAGCTAAAATGTCTGAACAGCTTCTTTATATGCAAGAACACGAGGGTGTCATTGCAGAGCTTGAAACAAAAAATGCTCAAGAAATACAAGAAACAAAAGAAAAAATACAGGAATTAGCGGCATCAGTCGCAAATGAAATCCAAACCGATCGTGAAAACGTTCAAACGATCACCCGTGACATTGTTTTCTCCCTACAACAAACGGGTAGTAACTTAGTCTCCAAAATAGAAGATCATGAACGTGCCGATAACCCGCATGGCATTAATAAAGATTCGATCGGTTTGGGCCTTGTAGATAATACACCAGATTTAAAAAAGCCAGTATCATTGAAAGTTCAAGAAAAGCTTGATTTAAAAGCTGATAAGTCAGAACTCAAAGAACTTGAAACAAAAATTCTTGAAGAAACAGACAAATCAAACAAAAATCTGTTGAATTCAATAAATTATTATGGTGGCGCTACTGGTAGAGAATTACCAATTGGCGGGAAAAAAGACCAAGTCTTAACAAAGGCATCAAATAAAGATGGGGATTATAAATGGTCAGATTCTTCCGGCGGTTCATCTGTTACGGTTCATAACAATTTAAGCGGACGTTCTGATTTTAATGCTCACCCAATTTCAGCAATCACAAACTTACAGTCAGAATTGAATGCTAAACAAGGCTCTTTAACAGAAGAACAGCTTACAGCTGTTAATTCTGGTGTGACGGCCGTTGATGTAGAGGCTATTTCAACAAACACATCAAACATTTCAACAATAGCATCAAAAATACCTTCGGCCGCCACTTCTTCAAATAAATTAGCTGATAAAGCGTTTGTAAATAGTTCAATTAATAATGTGGCGGCATATTATATCACGTCTAATGCAGATGGTGATGCATTTGGAAGTAAATCTGCTCTTGATACTGGTCCGTGGTATTTTAATGGGGCTTCAAGAACACCAACAACAAACGACTATGCTCTTGTTGAAGAAGATGAAACCCATGATGATAAGACGACACGATATACATACACCGGCAGTCAGTGGGCATACCAATATACACTTAACAACACACCTTTTACACAAGCCCAGTTAGATGCTTTAAACTCTGGGATTGATTCTAATCTTGTGTCAGATTACAGTACCCACGTTGCCGATACGGACATACACGTTACAACCGCTGAAAAGACCACTTGGAACGGTAAACAGAATGCCATATCTGATCTGAACACCATTCGGTCAGGTGCTAGTGCTGGTTCTACAGCTGTTCAGCCAGCGGATCTAGCAAGTTATGTGCCAACAAGTCGTAAAATTAATGGAAAGAATTTAACAACTGACATAACGTTAACATCTACTGATGTTGGTGTAAATGACGGAACATTAACAATAAATAATTATGGGACGGCATTAGGGACTTTTTCTGCTAATCAATCATCAAATAATATGATAGATATTGAAGTCCCAGAAATTATTGCCGGAACGGATATTAGTATAGATGATACTATTCAAACAACGGAGACTGGGACGAAAGAGGTCCTGTTGGAAAATTCTTCTCAAAATGGCCTTATAAATATTAAGGTGTTTGGTAAAGCTGAAACGCTTAACTTTATAAACAAAAACACTATGACACCTAACTGTTATATCAATACGAGTGGAACTATTGTTACTAAAAACCAGAACCTAGATATAACCGATTACATTGAGGTAGAAGTTGGTAAGACATATCACTATACTGCAATAAATTATGGGACAAGTCCTTGCTTAGCGTATTATGATGAAAACCAGGATTTACTTGGAACAATAGTTATGAACAATGTTAGGGATTATACACCAACAACAGGCACAAAATATGTCAGGTTGAGTGTGTATAAGACATCATTAGAAATTGCAACATTTACCGAGGAAATGTCTCCGACAAATCCAGTTCCTATCATGTGCAACAATGGGGCTGTTGGGCGTTCTGGCGGTGGAACTATTGAAACAATTTCAATGAATGGTCAGACAGCTACGGCTCAAGACCTATTGAGTTGTGAAGATGCTGTGGATGAACAAAACATAACAACGGGTGAAATTACAAGGAACGTTGGGTATAGAATTATTAAAGGTGATGAGGCAGATTGGGCCACATATTCGGGTTCTTCTTCCACTGGATATATGTATCGGTTACCAAACGAAGAACAGACAACTGAAACATTTACTGGTATATCAACTCATTTTAAATTTCAGAGAAGTAACTATGCTATTGCAAACATGGTTATAGGTGATTGTAAAGGTATGTCCACCGGACAGTTATACTTCTGTTCTTCTGAATCCACATTAGAAGATTTTAAGACTTGGTTAGCCACTCAATACACTAATGGGAATCCTGTTGTAATTGTCTATCCGTTAGCTACACCTACAACAGAGACAGTTACTCCGCAGACTAACATACAAACAGTTGCCGGTAACAACACGTTAAGTATAGTTCAGGCATCAGTTGATTATTTATCTCTAAGTGCAACCTATAATAAAAATGGTGTTGCCATTATTAACTTTAATAATAGTACTGGCTATATAACAGGAATTAACAGCTCTGATGTTACAGCGGCACTTGGATACACGCCAGTAAATCCAACATCATTAGCTACGGTGGCAACAACAGGTGCATACAGCGACCTTAGTGGAACCCCAACTATCCCAACAGTTAATAATCCGACAATTACTATCACACAAGGTGGTGTAACAAAGGGCAGTTTCACGCTTAACCAGTCAAGTGGGGATACGATAGCCTTAGATGCCGGTGGTGGCAGTTCATTACCAAGCCAAACCGGCAATGCTGGAAAATTCTTAACAACAGATGGAACAGATGCAAGTTGGGGTAAGGTTAAAACTCACAATTTGTTTGATTTTAAGCCGAGCGACCATTTACTTAATGACCAAAACTGGCTAAGAGCTGATACATTTAGCTGGCAAGATGGAACGGTATATTCTGATGCATACGACCATTTAGAAAATGATATAGATGGGATAACAGCATCTACTGAAACAATCGGTGGTTATACGGTAACATATTACCTTGCAACAGACGGCCATAAGATTGTATTACCAGACCAAGAAACAACTATATCCAATATATTCACAGCTACTGGTATCGCTTGGTATTATGTGTTAGACACAGTAAATAAAAGGTTTAAACTACCTAGAACAAAGTATGGTTTCGTAGGGTTAAGAGATATTGTTGGGAAGTATGTGCCTGAGAGTTTGCCTAATATTAAAGGATACCCTGACTATAATGATGACAATACGACAAATTATAGAATTAGAAGTTTAAATCCAACTGGAGCATTTGTTAAAAGCACACAAACTAATGTATGTCCATTTTCTAGTCAAGGGACGAGTGCAACTAGCTTGGATGTAGCGAGTTTTGATGCGAGTGCTTCTTGCTCTACATATCAAGATAATGCACCTGTTCAGCAGCGTGCAACACAGATGTATCTTTACTTTTATGTAGGACAATTCTCACAATCAGCCACAGAACAAACAGCTGGGATTACAACTGAGACTTTAAATGGTAAAGCTGATACTGATTTAGGTAATATTGATTCTGCTGGGGAAAATGTAATAAAAACAATATTTGATACAAAACTTGTTCTTGTTAATTCATTGCCAGCAACACCAGATAATGATGTTTGGTATGCTATACCAGAATAAGGGGAAAATATGGCACTTTACAAAGGAAATACAAAGATAAAGTCATTATATCTTGGTGGAACAAAGATACAAAAGCTCTATAAAGGAAGCACGTTAGTTTATTCAAGTGGCTATCCATCTGGCACGGTCTTATTTGAAAATGCAACAGCTGGGACTTATACATTGGTTGTAGAATATGATTGCACAGTTTCTGTTGATTTGGTTGGTGCAGGAAGTGGGGCTTGTTATTGGTATACAAGAGCAGAAAAAGGTGGTAGCGGAGCATATATTTCAGGGACAACAACAATAACAGCTGGGACTTATAGTATTGAAGTAGGTGCTGGAAGTGCTGGTGTACTTAATCCGAGTAATGTCGTTTCTGCTGGTGGTAATTCTACGTTTAATAGTAATATAGCTGGTGGTGCACCTTCTTGGAGACCAAATAGTATAACAAGCGTAGGTGGAACAGCAACTGTTGTAAGTCCAGGACTATCAGGTCAAAATGGAAATAGTCAAGATTCAACTGGTTGGATTAGCGGATACGGAGCTGGAGGTAACACGACAAACAATCAGGCTGCTACTATAAAAGGTAAAGACGGATATTGTAAAATTACTGTTGCTTAGAAGGGATGTTTAAATGGCATATTTTACATTATTGTTTGGTTTTGTTATGGCGGTTATGCGCCGGTGGCTCGGTGGTGGTTTTTTTAAGTGCTACAGGATATACAAAAACATAGTTTATGTGTCTATTTTAGTGTTAATGTATGTCTGTGCTAAGCAATTTCCAAGCAATTTAAAGGAAACATTATGCTTTTTATGGACAATCGGGTGGATGATTCGGTTTTATAACCACACACACGGGGATTATTTCTGGCTTGATAGCACAGAACCAGACGAAGAACGTAGCTGGTGGGTAGGAAAGGTTTTAAAACTAATATACGGGAAAGGAAAGTATTACAACTTTGCAGGTAATTTCCTTGGCCTAATGCTAGGGTATTTAGTTCCGGCCATACTAGCTAGCATAACCATGCCAACACATTGGTTCTGGTTGGCCGGTATTGCAACCCCATGTAGCTATGTAATATGTGAGTTTACATTGCAATTTACAGGGAGAAAGATGAATTTCTCAGAATATCTGAGTGGATTTACGACCGGTATAATCTTCTTTTTAAGTTTGTGCGGAATCTAAAAAAACAAAGTAAAATTGTCGTGAGTTAGGAAAATGCCAAATCCAGAAAATTTGAGGAACTTTACATACGAAGAAAGGGCAATAAATGGCCGTAAAGGTGGGCTTAAGCTCGGTGAGAATAACAGAAAACGGCGGGCTATTAAGGAAGCACTTATTGCCTATCTTGACCAAAAAGATCCTAATAGTAAAGATTGTCAAGATAAAGAAATAACAAATGCGGTTAGTATTGCAATTGCTTTAATTAATAAAGCAAAGGCAGGTGATGTTCAAGCCGCAACTTTTGTAAGGGATTCATCTGGTGAAAAGCCGGTTGATGAACAAATTATTGACGCAGGTGAATTAAAAAAACTAGTTGTTGAAATAGTGGAATGAAATTTTATAAGAAATACAGACCTTTATTAGAATTAAATCATTCTAAGTATGATTTTATTATTTTAACAGGTGGCCGTGGTTCCATGAAAACAGGTCATTGTTTAAGAGGGGTCCTAAAATGTGCCGGTGAAGAACCTAAAAGGGTTTGTTTTTTTAGGGAAACAAAGGATACACTTGATGATTCGTTGAAAGCAGAGTTACATTCTTTAATAGACACAGAATTTGATGGTATGGGATTTAGCTATACGAAAGAAGCTATTCGTCATATTAACGGTTCTTATATGTTTTTTAAAGGGTTAAAGGAAATTAACACAGCCTCTGTTGAAAATTTAAAGGGTGTTGCAACTTCGACAGATATTTTTGTTGTTGATGAGGCACAGGCAGTTTCTAAGCCGGTTTGGGATGTTTTAATTCCTACTTTAAGAAAGGAAGGATGTGTTCTTATAGCGATTTATAACAGGATTTCAAAGAATTTACCTATTGAAGAGGCATTTTTTATAGATTACGATCACAAAAAAGCCCCTGAAAATACATATTTTGTGGAGGTCAATTATCCAGAAATAGAACATTTAGGGCTTTTAAGCAAGCAATTTATACAACGGGCCGAGCTTGTAAAATTACATAAGCCAGAAGAATATGGTGTAATCTACATGAATCAGCCTCCAGATCAAAGTATGCGGACGGTTGTAAAGTATTTTACTGATGAAAATATAGTCCCTGTAAAATATTTTAAAGATGAAACATTAATTTTGACAATGGATTTTAATGTAGATCCGATGATGTGGTGTGTTTGTCATAAAGATGATGATTGTTTGTATCAATTCGACGAAATTGTCATAGAAAATTGCACAACAGAAGATGCTGTTGGGGAGTTTATAAATAGATATCCTGAACATAAAGGGGATATTTATCTTTGTGGAGATGCAAGCGGAAATTATAGAAAAACACAAAGCAATCAATCTGATTACACAATTGTTAAAAATGCACTTTTAAAACAAGGCTATCCAATTAATAGAATTATTCAATATACGCGTTCATTTAACCCGCCAATTGTTCATAGAGTGAGGGCTTTTAATCAACTTGTCTTTGGAAATGATGGGGTTCGGAGGTTCTATGTTGATCCAAGATGTAAGTGGACAATTTATAACATGAGAAATCTTATGTATAAGGAAGGAACTTCTATTATAGATTTGCCGACCCCAAATAAGATACAAAACAACAAAGAATTGAAGTTTTTAGGGCATATTTTTGACGCTATAAGCTATCCTGCGGAATTTTTCTGGCCCGTTACCCTTGATTATAAGGAAAATTCAAAACTAGTGGATCCGTCTGAGCAATGGACAATGAAAAATATCTTAGAAAGACAATTTAAAAATGAAAGGGAAAATAAATGGTAAAATATTACTTCCAACTGCAAAATGGGGCCTTAAACGCGGTTAAGGTTGAATCTAAGGAAGCTTTAAAAGATAAAATAAAAAATGAATTCGGAGGAGATAAGGCCGAAGCATTAAAAAAAATTAATTCAAATATAGAAGATATGAATAAACAAATTCATGACCTTGAGGATTTAATTAATGGAAAGGTGCGGCCTATATCTTCAAAAGAAGAATTAGAAATTGGTTTAAAGCTTGCAACTCTAAAATACAAGGTGTTCACAGCACACGAAGAGAAAGAACGGGTTGAAAAGCTGGAAGATCCAGATTTAGTGTTTTTTGAATTAACACCTATTGAATTATAAAAAAATAAGTCACTGGCCCGTCTTTAAATGGATGGGCTTTTTTATGGAGGAACAATGAATAAAGATTATCAGTATTGGAAGCAACAAATTGAATCCGCAAAAAGTTCTTTTGAAACATATTTTAAAAATGCTGAAACTTGTGAGAAAGAATATTCTGCTAAGGATAAGAATTATAATATATTTTATTCAAATGTTCAAACGCTTGATGCTAATTTATGTCTAGCTAATCCAAAACCAGATATTCAGAGACGCTTTTTAAAGCAGATGGAAGCACAAAAGATAAAAAGCAATGCTTATGCGGAAGTTGCAAAAATACTTTCATCATCGGTTGAATATATTTCAGATATTTCTGATGTTGATAGCATTATTAAAAAAGATGTCCATAATTGTTCTGTCGTTGGGCGTGGTATAGTATGGGTTGATTATTACCCGCATATAGTAACAAATGCTGATGGAAAAGAAGAAGTTATTTCACGGGAAATTCGTTTAGACAGCTTAAAATATGACGAATATTTATGTTCAACTGCTGAATCAGAGAAAGATGTATGGTGGAAGGCAAGGAGACACTTGCTGACCAGGAAAGATATCTACGATCGTTTTGGGTATTCCGCTGGTGATTTTGAATTGCAATTTAAACCATACGACAAAAACGAAACAGTTTTAAAACGTGGGGAAGTATGGGAAATTTGGGATAAAAATAGTAAAAAACGCATATTTTTACTAATGAATCATCAAAACCATGAACTTTTGGAAGAAAAAGATGATCCTTATAAGCTAGAATGCTTTTTCCCGTGCGATGAAATTTGTTTTGTCACAGAAAATAACTCGGTAATTCCAGTCCCTGAATATCTTGTTTATAAAAAACAAGCTGATTTATTAGAGACGGTTTCTAAAAAAATTGCCTTAATTAGTGATGAAATTAAATATGTTGTTATTTCTGGGTCTCAAGATAAATCTGTCGCTGATAAAATAGGGCGTGCAAGCAATGGCTCTTTTATCACAATTCAATCAAATGATGTGACGGCTAATATTGCACAAATGTTGACGACACTTCCTGTGGAATCGGCGACGAATATGATTGAATATTTAAACGGTTTAAAGGATAGAATAAGACAGAATATTTATGATATTACCGGTATTTCAGATTTGATGCGTGGGGCATCAGATCCAAGGGAAACAGCAAAAGCACAACAAATAAAAGGATTGTTTGGATCTTTGCGGTTTCAAGCGCGTCAAACGGCTGTCCAGCAACATCGTAAACGTATTTACAGGATTATTGCTGAAATTATTGCCGAACATTATGATAAGGATACTTTATCTGAAATGACGGGGACATATTTGCCAGATATTGAAGAAAAAGCCAGAATGGAAGCAGAAATAAAAAACGTTGCCCCAGAAAACGTCCCTGAAGACTTGATACAACGTTATAACGAAGTTGTAAACCTTCCAACATGGGGTGATGTTATTCAGATTTTACGTTCTGATCGTTTGAGAAATTATACAGTGGACATTGAAACAACAGCAACCGCATTTGATGACCATGAATCACAAACAGAAGCTATTGATAAGATAACACAAACTTATATTACAATGGCTAAAATGGCTTCGGAACTAAGTCCTGAACTTGTTAAAGGTTTTGTCCCAATCATTAAAATGAATCTATCAAATTGTAAATTAAGTTCAGCAATTACGCGGCAACTTGAAGAAGCTATGGATGCGGCTTATAGAGAGGTAGAACAATCTGCCAAACAACCCCCACAGCCGACACCAGAACAACAACGTATTCAAGCTAATATGCAACTTGAAAATGCTAAATTACAAACTGAAAAAGAAAAACATGTTCTTAATCATCAAGTTGAATTGAAACGTTTAGAAATAGAGGCCAGCAAACTTCAAAATGAAAGGTTCTATAAAGATGCAGAAATCGCCCTTAAAAAAGAGGAAGAAGACAGGAAAAACGCAGAATTACAAGCTCAGATCTATCTTGAACAGGAAAAACTTGATAAAGAAAATACTTCAGAAATTAACATCGCCGGGGATGTGAAAGATTTGGTGTAAAAAAATAAGATTTATCAAACCCATACAAGATGTGTGGTTTTTTTTACTATTCCGGCAATAAAGCCGGTTTAGGTGTATTTGGCCAACCACCTTTAAGCGGGCCATAAACAAAAGGAAAAATTCATGGAAGACACTCAACAACAAGAGCAAGTCACACAAACAGAAGCCTTAACACAGCCTCAAGAAACCGGACAGGAACCTCAGATAGAGGAAATCCAAGTTCCCGATAATTGGGAGCCTGATTTAAAAGACTTCATTACAGGGATTAAGGACCAAGCTGGAAAGAAAGCGGTCTTTGATAAGATTAATAACTATGAAAAGGGATATCAGAAAAAATTTCAAGACCTTGCAGATGAAAGAAAAGCGTATGAAGCGGATAAACAAGCATTTGATGCGAATAAGTCGCTTTTTGATACATACAGTGGTTTTGATAAAAGCATTGAACCATCGATGCGTTCTGAAATCATATCCCGTTATGGCAATATACCAAATTATATGCAGGCGCTACATCAAATGGATTTAATGGCTAGTCGCCAGCCTATGGATTTTATAAAAAATTATTGCTTAAATAATGGGATTACCGCCGAAAAATTTAGTCAGTTTTTGGGTGGAGCGGATTATACAAATGCTTATCAAGAGAATATATCATCCAGAAGTCAAGAAGTCCTAAAAGCCGAAATCATGAAGGAACTAGAGGAAAAACACAAAGCGGAACGCTTAGCTGAGGAAGCGCAACGATTTGCAAGCGCTAAAAATGATGCCGGTGAGTTGTTGCATCCACTGCTGAGTGACGATTCCTTTCTTCAGGATATGGATGCACTTCAAACAGCTTTTCCAAACAAGACATTGGATGAGTTGTATCAAATGACATTAAATCTAAGGCCAGAACTTAGACAAAAATCTATTGATGAAGAAGTGCGAAAAGCCATGGAGCTTAAAGATCTTGAAAAAGCTAAATCTGCCGTTGGTGTTAAAACTCAAATTCCTACACGTGGTTCACAACCAAAAAAGAACTGGCGCCAAACTGTTTATGAACAAATTGACGCTATGGAAGATTAACTTTAACGAAAGGATTTAAAAATGTCAGGTGCTGAAAGCTTACTGAATGTAATTACGACGACCTTAAACACTTGGTCGCCTGAAGTCAAAGATAATGTCATTGCGAATAACGCTCTTTTGTATTTCTTTAAGAAATATGGGCGTGGTGGGCTCTATGGGGAGGGAAATGTCCCTATGGGCTCTATTGAAACTCGTGGTGGTGGTAAACAGATTGAAGAAGATATCTCACTCGTCGCTAATACCAATGTTGGATTCGTCGCATATGACGAAACAGTTGGGACAGATGCCGTTGATGTCCTTCAAATGGCTGTTTATGATTGGAAATATTGCTATGGGAATGCCGTATTATACGGTCCACAAATCGCGATGAATTCCGATAGTAAGTTCAAAAAACATCGTCTAGTTGAAGCTGTGATTCAAAATGCCGAATCTTCAATGGTGAATGCAATTGGGGCAGGTTTATTTAATACGGCAAATGCTAAAAGTATTGATGGGTTACCTAAACTCATTACAGATGATGGAACCGGAACCGTTGGCGGAATTTCCACTACAACGTATGAGAATTGGAAAAACCAATACGAAACTGTATCGGCTGATCCGACACCTTCACAATTATTGGAAGGAATGGCAAAACTTTACCGGAAATGCACACGGGGTCGTTCTACGGTTGATTTGATTGTGACCCATCCAGATTTGTATGGCACATATGAATCGGCATTAACTCCGTTACAACGTTTCACGGACCCGCGTCTTGCTGATGCTGGATTTGAAGCGTTAAAATATCACGGTGCTGCTGTGATTTTTGATGAAAATTGCCCAGTTAACCGTATGTATTTCTTAAATACGCGGTCTATTAAGTTCAATTTCCATCGTGATCAGATGTTTAAAGTCGGTGAACGTGAAAAATTGTTCGGTCAAGAAAAATATGCGTGGCCTATTACAGCTATGTGTAACTTTTCCGTGTCCGCACGGCGTGATTTGGGTGTTTTAGTTGTTGGAACAGCTTCTTCATCTTCATCATAAAATTAGTGCTGGGGGAAAATCCCCCAGCATTCTTTGAAAGGATTTTAAATGAATAAATTTATTAACAAAGAGACAAAAACAAAAAGAAGCCCCAAAAAAGCGAATTTTAAAGAAAAGGCTAAAGAGCAAAAAGAGGAAACTTATATTGAATGTCCAAAATGCGGCTGGATACATGGTTCAGAAACTATCCGTTGTCGTTTTTGTGGCCAAAAATTGAAAGGATAATTTATGAAAGTCCTAGATATTGCTAATCAATGTTGCATACGTTCTTCGGATCCGACATTACGTTCCTTATTTTCAAATGAAGATAATTCCCTGGAATGGCGTGGATATATTTCACAGGCGGCGGCCGCTATTCAAGATGTTCATAATTGGTCGGCACTTACAAAAGATTACACGTTTGAAACAAACGGAAATACAGACAAATACCCATTACCGGAAGATTTTGACGATATAGGGACATACGCCATTTACAATATGACAAATCAACGTTTTATTCCATGTGCCGGTAACGATGGGGAATTATGGAAACAAGCAATGCATGATAAAAGCCAAACTTCTATTCGTTTTAGGATTATGGGGGATAAAATCGTGTTTACATATCCAATAGAAGATGGACAGACCCTAAAATTTACTTATACTTCGAGTTATCCTGTAAAAAACATAGACACAAATGGCGTTGTGACATATAAACAAACTTTTACACATGATGATGACACTTATCTTTTGGATGATGAATTACTGATTTTAAAAGCCTTAAGCCTAAGGGCTGTTAACCTTGGTCTTCAAGAAGCCCCTGCTAGGGAAGCAGATTATCAATCTAGACTTGAAAGCCGTATGGTTAAAGATGGTGGAAACATAGAATTTAATATGTTTGAATATCCTGTTATTAATAAAACAACCCCTTTAGATTGGAATAAAAACATATGACTTTAAAATTAAACCTTGGAACGTCCTTTGGTGGCCTCAACGTTGCAGATCCATTAGATAATATGGCCCCACAATATGCTTTACAAATGGACAATGTTATACCTGACCCAGATGGGGATAAAATAAGAAGTGGTTTTGTTTCTCGAGTTCAGGGAGTATTTAAAAAAATAATTCCTGTTCCTATTAGTGGTCACGAAAGGATTATTGTAGCAAAAAATGATACATTATATATCTATGATCCTACAAATTGGGCAACTAACCCAACAACAAAAGATGGTTTTTTGTCGGATAATTGGTGTTCTTGTTCATTTGTGGATGGGAGTGGAACACAACATGTTTTTTTAGCAAATGGGACAGATACTCCGCAAGATTATACTGTGAATGGTGGCTTACTTGACACAACATTTACGACGACGGGGCTTTCTTTAGATTCCCCACTCGCTTTTAAAAACACAATGTATTTTGTTGGTGGGGATTTTGATATTTATTATGGTGGAACACAGGCTATTTCAGGAACTTTAACGAAATTCCCCATGGGAAGCTTTTTTAAAAAAGGCGGCAAAATATTAACTATTCAAAACTGGACACAAGATGCCGGGCAGGGGATGGATGATATTTTTGTTATTATATCAACAGAAGGCGAGGTTATGCTCTATCAGGGGTCAAATCCAAGTGAATCTGATTGGTCAAGCTTAGGCGTGTTTAATATACCGCGCCCAATAGGAAAAAATTGTTGTGCAATGGTGGGGGCTGATCTTATTATTATCACAGAAAATGGATATTTGCCACTTTCTTCTGTTTTAAGCGACCTAAGAGCAAACAGAACAGCTATTAGTGCTTCAATTAATCCAATTGTGCATGGCCGAAACTTTACACTTCCATGGGAAATTCACTTTTTTTCTAAAAAAGGCTGGTTGTTAATTAATGCCCCGTCGTTGCTTTCTGGATATGCATACGAACAACATGTCTTAAATTTAAACACAAATGCTTGGTGTCGTTTTGTTGGAATGGATGCTCAAAGTTGGTGTGTTTTATTTGATAAATTGTTTTTTTGTAATTCATCCGGTATTTTTCAAGCAGACGTTGGGACAACAGATAATGGAGAATGGATAACATTTTGTGTCCAAAAAGCCTATAATACATTCGGAACTCCTGAAAAGAAACAAGTTATGCGAATGGTCCCTAGGTTTTCTTCATACAACAAAAACACCATTTACAAAAAAATAAATAGTGATTTCAAAGAGGGGAATAACAGAATTATTTTAACACAAAATCAAGTTGGATATGCTTCTTATTGGGATACATCTATTTGGGATGAAGCTTTTTGGTCAGAAGAATATACTGCTTATACAACCAGAGCGTCAGTCGTTTCTAAAGCCGGTTCTTTTATAAGTGTTGGTTATTATGGCAGAACAAAAGAAGAATTAACCTTTTTATCAACAGGATTAATATTAAAAGTTTGTAACGGTCATATTTAAATATAAATATTTTTTTATTTTCAGAACGTTATAAAGATTTTTGTCTTAATTAATATTTTTTAATTTTTTCTATAAAAGAAAGTGATAACATAATGATAACAAATGGGAATTTGTGTTATTTGCCCGGCGGGGAACTCATAACATGCATTCGTTATCATAAAACGAAAGGAGTATGAAATGGGTTTCTTAAAAAAAACAGTTGGGGCTTTACTTGGGACAGGCACACCAAAATATAATCAAGATAAAAGTGCTTTAACGCAACAATACGGAGTTCAGTCGGACCTTGGGAATGTTAATTTGGTTAAAAATTCCGATGGCACATATAGTAAACAATATACATCTAGTGCCGCAGACCAGGCACGTAATAATTTGATATCTCAAGGGTTGGGAGCGCTAACATTAGACCCAACACAAACACAACAAGCTTATTATGATCAGGCAACGCGCCTTTTAAACGACCAATTTGACCGGCAACGGACAAGTGCAGATACAAACTTGATTAATAGAGGTATTCAAGTTGGGACCAAACAATATAGCGATACGATGGGAGATCTGATTAATAATCAAAACGGGACTTTACAAGATATTGCAAATCAAGCCGTTTATATGGGGCAACAAGACCTTGGTCAACGGATAGGGAATATCAATTCCCTTTCTTCTGGACGAGATATCTATGCGTTGCCAAGTATGGGTGGAAGCAATAATGCTTATGATAACTCTTATGAAGCAAAACAATACCAATACAACACAAGAGCAAATGCTATGAATAATTTGGTTAATGCTGGAGCAAGTTTGGCAGGTTTATTTGCTATGTCTGATAGAAAACTAAAAGAAAACTTACATAAAGTCGGAGCATTAGCCAACGGGCTGAATGTTTATATTGGGAATTATAAAAAAGAAACAGGCCTTGATACTACCCCACAATTGTTTTTAATCGCTCAAGAAGTTCAAAAAAAGCATCCTGAGGCTGTAAAAAGACAATTTGGGGCTTTAGCTGTTGATTATAAAAAGGCTGTAAAATAGGAGGTTATATGGTTATTGCATACAATACAAATCCTGGGGCCGGTTTGGTTTCTGGAATTTCAAACGGAATGGGACTAAGGGAAGCTTACGATGCTATGCAACGGCGTAAAGGCCTCGCCGCCGGTATGAAGACGGTCGCTAATGGGGATGAAACTGGGTGGGGACAGGTTGCCGAAAATGCCCCTGAAATGTATATGAAGAAGCTACAACAGGACCAAATCTTACAACAAAAACAAGAAGGTGGTGGTTGGACGACAGATTTAGGTCGTATGTGGAGCATAGCAAATGATCCTAATCAAACAGAACAAAACAGACAATTAGCGTCTCAATATTTAAATTATATTGCCAGAAATCCTCAAGCAAATGCTGATTGGAGTGGCGCAGGAAGGATTGGAACTTTACAAGCAGATTTAGCGTTAGGTGGTCAAATTGAAGCTCAAAAAACATTAGCTAGGGAACAGGCAAAGGGAGAAATAGAAAACACAAAAAAAGCCCAAAATTTACAAAGAAATATGGAATCTTTTAATGAAATGGCAAACGAACTTATTAATTTAGCTGATAAAGCAACATATACAAAAGCCGGTCAATTAAGGGATTCATTTCTGAGACAAACTGGGCAACCTATGAGCGAAGGTGGTATTGCACGTGAAAAATACAATGAAATTGTCAAAAACGAATTATTACCAAAGTTAAGAGAAACATTTGGTGGCCAATTATCAGATTCTGAACGTGAAGCGTTACTTGGAACATTAGGGAATGTTAATTTATCCCCAGAAGAAAAGAAACAAGCTGTTCAAGCCTTTATTGAAGCAAAAGAACGGCAATTAAGATCCTATGGTGTAACCCCTAGAGATATTTTAAAAAACGAATCACAAGAAAAAATCTATGATTGGAGGGATATTTAATGCCAATTGTAAGAATGCCAGATGAAAGGCTCGTAAGGTTTCCTGACGATATGCCAAAAGAGAAAATAAAAGCATTTATTAATGAAAAATTCCCTCAAACACAACAAAAGCCAGTTCAATTGACACCACAACAAATGGATGATGTTGAACAAAAGGCGCTTGAATTAAGGAAAAATAATGGATGGGATACATCCGGTATAAGTGTTGCAAAGGATGCACTTAAAGGGGCTTTAAAAGGTGGATTAGTTGGCGCAGAACGTGTTGCCAATGGGGCTAGTTTTGGTTTGTATGATTGGACTGGAAATAAAGTTGCAAATAAAACCGGTCAAGAATGGCTAAATCCTAGAACAAGGAAAAAGGAGCTTGAAAAAGACAGTGGTTTAATTAAAGTCGCTAATATCGGTTTTGATATTGCGGGGAGCATACCAACAGGTGGCGCTATTTATAAAGGTGTATTTGGGGGCTTAAAAGCTGTTCCCAAAGCCGGAAAAGCACTAAAATATTTAGCCCCAGAAGTTACAGGGGCTACTTTAGGTGGGGCTTATTCTGGATTTGAGAATGATTCCTTATCATCTGCTGGGTATGGTGCGGCTTTAGGTGGTTTAACAGCAGGAGTTTTTGATCTAGGAAGTAGGGGCTTAAGTAGAGTTTTTAGCGCGGCAGGAAAAGTAAAAAATGTTCCGAGGGGATTTGAACATGCCGCCGGAACTAAGGAAGGCTCTAGAATACTTAATAGAGCCGTAAGAGAAAGTGATAAAATTGCCGATGAGGTATATGGGAAAGCCCCTGAGGCGTTGGAAAAATTAAACGCACGTGCTATGGATAAACTTGATGATGCTGTTCGTGGTGGTGTGGATGTTAAGGGCCGTATAGCGTCTACAAAACAAGCTTATGGAAACTTTATAGAACAAAATTCTGGTAAACAAATTATTGGTAATCCAGAAGTTACAAGATATGTTGAACCAGATGGAAAATATACACCTATTTTGAAAAGCATCAAAAGGCATATGGAAAAGACAACTCCCGATTTTAAGCTAGCTAAAAAAGATGGGAACATAGATTATACTCATTTTTTAAAAGATTCTCAAAGAAGGGAGTATATTGGGACATTACCTTCAACCTATAATAATCCAAATGAAGTGTTTACAGGGGTAAATAAAGGGCAAGCAAGAAAATATTTGTATAGTAAATACAATAATTCTCAAAAAGGAATAGATGTTCATGATTTATTGGTAAAATCAGACGATGGAACCCTTATAAATAAATTTGCTAGGGAAGGTAGAAAAGGCGACGATTACATAAAGGGGTTACGACGCACCAGTGTCGGTGGCCATACCCTCAAGCAGACTCTAACGGGGAACACTCCCTTGTCTAACTTGCGCCATACCAATAATATATCACAAAATACAGGTAATGTCAAGCAAAATCTTTCTGCTTCCGATTTAGGAATTAAAGGTTTAACAGAAAACCAGCAAAATTGGCTAAATCAAGCATGGACGGCGGGGAAGAAAAACACACTAGAAAAAGCTGGTTCTTTAGGGCATTTGGATGAAATGAGTAAGGAATTGAATAGGATGGTTCAAGCTTCCAGGTTATCAAATCCAAATGGCGTTGGAACCATTGCTACACCTGAAACAGTTGCTTTGCAGGGATTAAAAGATAAGGTTGATGATATTATTACTGGTGCTGGCTTGAAGGGGATAAAAGCACAATATGCAAAAGCAAAAAGTCTAGAAGATGCCTATAATATAGGGTTAAAATTTAATCCTAATAGCGTAAAAACACGGAATTTGAACTTCAAAACACCAGAAGATAGAAGTGCTTTTGCTCAAGGATTGATTGAACAAATTAAGATGAATCCAGATTCGAAGAATATTGCAGGAAAAGCCCGTGATTTGAGAGGAGCTTTACGGGTTGCCCTTGGTGATAAAGCTGAAAGTGTTTTTAAGGAAACAGATTCTATCAATAAAGCCTATAAAAATGTCGAAAAAATTCTAAGAAATGCAGAACGGAAGATGAGTGTTCCTGAACCAATTACTGGGAAGGTTGGTCTTTTAAGAGAGTTAATAGAAAGCCCTGGATCATTGGTTGGTGGGACCGCTGACACAATTCATCGGTGGACAACAGCAAAATCAGCCGAAAGAGCCGCCAAATACCTATTGAATGCGGACAAAGCGGTTAAGAAGCCACTTAGAGAATTATTGGCTCCATATTTGCCGTCTGTCGCTGGAAATACTTCTGGTTCATTAATAAAACTTATGAAAGGGGAATAATATGGCATTTGATGGAAATGGAAACTGGGTAAGTGATTTTAGTGCCGTTGCAGATAGAGATGCGGATATTAAGATACTAGCCACTCGATTCGATGGAATCCTGTTAGCTGATATTTCGGCTTCTTTTGAAAATTGCCTAACAAAGGATGGTCAGATTAAACCGGCACAGAATTTCAATGTCAATAATTATCGTGTGGTTAATGTTGCGGATCCTGTTAACAATAAAGATGCGGTCAATTTGGAATATCTAACAACAAACTTAACAGCTTTCTTGTCTGGAAATAACACATGGTCCGGGAACAATGTATTTAGTGGGGATAACACATTTTCAGGGACAACAACAGGGGTAACACCGGCAGTATCTGATAATTCAACAAAGCTTGCTACTACGGCTTGGGTTATTGGATATCTTGGAAATTCAACAAATAAGGCAAGTATAGTTTCATGGGGAATGCCGGATTATAGTTCTGGGGTTAGTTTTGCAAGTGGAAGCACAACAAGTTCCAATGGTTTTTTAAAACTACGTTTCCATGAAACGGCAAAAGCAACTGTTAATGTTGATGGTGTAAAGGTATATGACCATGGTTGGGGTGGTGGCGATTACGGATCTCAATATCAAGTGAGCTATCTTCCGGTTGCTAAGGGGGCTTTAGTAACATATTCATCTATGGAATCTGTTGTGTTTTATCCATGTATAGGGGGTTAAAATGAAAAAATACGCACAAATTGCTAATGAAAAAACTAAACAATGTAATGTTGGGATTGGGACAAACACGGATTTTTATAGATCCATAGGAATGAGTGAAATGGATGTTGAAGAAGGGTATGATGGTCAATGGTATTTAGAAGGGTATGCACCTGAAAAACCGTCCCCAACATGGGAAGAGGTTGATCAAGAACGAATACAATACAGAAAAACACACATTGACGACAGGACATTGGCGCGTCAACGAAAACAGGCGAATGGGACTTGGACACCAGAAGATGAACAAGCTTATTTAGCGCTTGATGCTGAAGTTACGGCCTATATTGAAGAACATTTCCCATATCCTGAGGTATAGCATATAATGAAAAACACGAATAACGAACTTTTAGTAAAGGTTATTGAAGAATCGGCGGCTCAAAAGAAAAGCACCGAGAATATATTGATGCAATTAAAGGATATGTCGGCCGACTTAAAGCGTGTTGTAAGTATATCAGAAAAGTTGCATAACACAGTTTATGGGAATGGTCAAGCTGGTCTTATTGATCGAGTTGTTGCGCTTGAAGAATGGCGAGAAAGTGTTAATGAAGCAATACATGAGGCAAAAGGAGGCGGTAAAGTTATCGCCTTTTTGTTTGGGACTGTTGCCACAATTGCTGGTTTTTTAGCTGAAAGGCTTTTAAATGACTGATGAAAAACTGATAAAACGGGTTATCCTTCATGAGGGAATGGTCCTAAAACCATATAAATGTCCAGCAGGGAAATTAACGATAGGTGTTGGAAGAAATTTAGAAGATATAGGAATAAGTCAAGATGAAGCTTTATTCTTATTAGAAAATGATCTTAATCGATGCCATCAAGAATGTTTACGGTCCTTTTTTTGGTATAAGGATTTGGATACGGACCGACAAGGTGTTATTCAAGAAATGTGCTTCAATTTGGGATTGGCCAGATTAAAGACATTTAAAAAAATGTTGCGAGCTTGTGAAGTAGGAAACTATGAGCTTGCGGCGCATGAAATGCTTTCCAGTCGTTGGTCGGCACAGGTTGGAAAGCGTGCTGAAACATTGGCCGACATCATGAAAGGGAAAACGACATGTTATGGATAATTGAACACGGACAAACTATTTTACAATGGATTGGGGGAATTGTATTTTGTGCCTCTACAATTGTTGGGTTGACACCGACTACAAAGGATGATACCATCCTTGATAGTGTGATAAAGGTTTTAGATCATTTTTCTATTCTTCAAACCGCAAACAATCGCCAAAAATTAAAGGATTACTAAATGACAGACCAAGAAATATTAGAACAGAACAAAGAACAACGGCAACCTGTTGAATGTTGGACACGGGTCATGGGGTATTTTCGGCCAGTTAGCCACTTCAATAAAGGGAAACTATCCGAATTTGAGGATAGGGTTTGGTTTACAGAAGAAAAAGCTTGCCATTGTTCTTGTTCCTGTGAGGATGTCGCCGTTTAATTTTTGTTCGTTTGGTGCGGAGCGGGCTGAAAAAGCTGTTCGGGTTTGCCACCGAAAGCAAGATATTGGCAAAATCATTCCGTTAAATGATGCACGAAGACCTGGTTAGGCATCAGCCAATTTTATCGCGGTGGTGGAGCAGTCTGGTAGCTCGCTGGTTTCATAAGCCAGAGGTCGGTGGTTCGAATCCACCCCCCGCAACCATTTAGAGGTGCTTATGAATAAAAAAGAACGTTTAAAATTACAAAGAGCAATAAGACGAGGCGATAAAGCTATTGATGAATGGATTGACAAGGCTTTAGAATCGGGAGATTATACACGCAATATTATCTTTAAATGTGTAGTCCATGTCATTGCTAAACAAAACGAATATATCAAAAAGAGTATTGACGCAGAACACAAGAGATAAACTGAAAAATACCCCCCAAAACTTTGCCCAGATTTTGCCCAGATACCGATAAAAAATACTCTATTTTTTATGCTTTTTTGAGTTTTTTTGTCTAAATTGTAGGGTGAGGATTTTAAGTAAAAAATCTTTATTTTAAAGTGGGTTAGTATGGTGGGTGTAAGAGGACTCGAACCTCTGACCTCTACCGTGTGAAGGTAGCGCTCTAACCACCTGAGCTACACACCCAATAGGTGCTATTATATAGACACCTTTTAAAAAAAGCAAGCTCTTTTTTAAACTTTCCCAAATCGCCTTGTACGGGATTCATAAACTTCTAAGGCTTTATCTAGCTCCGCTGGGGTAAAGTCAGGCCATAAGACAGTTGGAAAATAAAGTTCTGCATATGCGTTTTCCCAAAGTAAGAAATTACTAAGGCGTTGTTCCCCACTGGTACGAATAATGAAATCCGGATCTGGAATATCATGTGTAGAAAGGTATTTTTTAAAGGTATCTTCCGATAGTTCTTCCACATTCTTCCCTGCCTTTATCAGGGCTTGGATGGCGTGGATAATATCGGCACGGGCACCATAACTTAGGGCCAAGATGACCGTTCCTTTGACAGGGGAATGAAGGGGGGCTTCTAACAGGGTCATTTTTTCTTGAACATCTTCTGGAAAGCGATGCTTATCCCCAATAAAACGAATTTGGATGCCCTTGTCTTTAAGGGCCTTAATATCCCCCGATAAATATTCCCGAAATAAGTTTATTAAAGTATCCACTTCATCTTTAGGACGTCCCCAATTTTCGGAAGAAAAGGCGTAAAGTGTAACAAACTTGACCCCCCGTTTAAAAGCATGTTCCAAAAGGGGTTCCAAGACTTTCGCCCCGACTTTATGGCCAGCCGTTCTAGGAAGCCCGCGGGCTTTTGCCCAGCGTCCATTTCCATCCATGATAAAACCAATATGGGTGGGGATGCTCATATTAAACCTGCTTCATTTCAGCTTCTTTGGATTTTAACGCCTCATCTAGTGCTTTGATCGCGTTATCCACTAAGGTTTGAACTTCGGTTTCATGACGTGAGAGATCATCTTCGGAAATTTCCCCTTTTTTCTTCATTTCTTTTAAGGCATCTAAAGCATCTCGTCTTAATTGCCGAACAGAAACACGCGCCGTTTCTGTATAACGTCCTGCAACCCTAATCAATTCTAGGCGTCGTTCTTCTGATAACGGGGGAATCGCGATACGAATTAAACTGCCATCATTGGTGGGATTTAGCCCTAAATCCGATTCTAAAATGGCCTTTTCTACATGTTTAATTAAGTTTTTATCCCATACTTGAACGGTTAACATACGGGCTTCGGGGACGGAAACGTTTCCAACTTGATTTAAAGGGACTATGGACCCATAGGCATCTACCATAATGGTATCCAATAGACCAGCCGATGCACGTCCCGTTCTTAAGCCCGCAAAATCCTTTTTTAAGGCCTCAGATGTTTTCCCAATTTTTAAAACAAGTTCTTGTTTGATTTCTTGAAATGTTGTCATAAAATATCCTTTCAGTAGATAGAGGATATCCTAGCCCTTTTTATCCCCCCTGTCAAGAATAAGAAAGAAAACACTTGCAAAATCAATAGTTTTGTGTCATACTTTAGAAAAATGATAGTTTGAAAGGATAAGGAAATGGCGAAAAACATCACACGGGCTGATATTGTGGCGGCGATTTATACGAAAGTGGGGTTATCTCACTTGGATTCATTTTGTATTATTGAAGATATTGTTTCTGAAATTATTAAATCGCTAAAAGCCGGGGAAAGTGTTAAAATAGCTAATTTTGCAACGTTTGAAGTGAAACATAAACATTCTAGAATCGGGCGTAATCCTAAAACAAAGCAGGAATTCCCTATTTCCGAACGATATGTTGTGGCCTTTAAACCATCACAGAATTTGAAAAAAACAGTGGCGTAACTCTTTTTTTTATAGAGGGGGAAAAATGAAGGAAGAAACCGCTTATAGAACGATATCAGAAGTGTCAAATTTATTACAGGTTCCCGCATCCGTTTTGCGATTTTGGGAATCTCAGTTCCCCCAAATTACCCCAGTAAAGCGGGCAGGGGGGCGTCGTTTGTATGGGGCAGAAGATGTTATGCTAATCGCCACGATTCGTGATTTACTGTACAAAGAAGGGTTAACGATTAAAGGGGCCTTAAAACGCTTAAAAGAAAACAAAAAAGCCCCTATTGAAAAAGAAAATATCCCAGTACAAGATGATTTTGGATATTTTATTGCAGAACTGAAAAATTTGCGGGCTTATTTGGCCGACTATGTATAATTTTGTGTACTGAAATAAAAAAGCCCCATGAACGGGGCTTTTTTTTTAATTTTCTTCTTCTGCGGTTGGATCTTTTAAAATATAACCTCGTCCCCAACTGGTTCGGATATAATCAGGGGCCCCGTATTCTTCAAATTTTTTACGGATTTTGCATAAAAAGACATCAATAATTTTTATTTCAGGTTCATCCAGTCCCCCGTAAAGTTGATTTAACAGTTGTTCCTTACTAATAGTGGAACCTTTCTTTAAAGCCAAAAGCTCAACAATAGCGTATTCTTTATTAGTCAGAGATAATTCTTTGCCTTTAATGGTAACAATCTTTGTGGTTAAATTAACCTCTAAATCACCGATTTTAAGGATGGAATCAGCGTACCCTTTAGAACGCCGGACAAGGGCGTTGACCCGGGCCACAAGCTCCCCCCGGTCAAACGGTTTTGTTAAATAATCGTCTGCCCCAAATCCAAGACCCCGAATCTTTTTTTCGGTGGCGGCAAAACCAGATAAAATCAAAACGGGGGTTTTTAAGTTAGAAGCCCGTAATTTTTTGAGTACTTCATAACCATCTATGTCAGGAAGCCCTAGGTCTAAAATAATTAAGTCATACTCAGACATTTTAACGGCTTCTAGGGCATCTTCCCCAGTAAAGGTTGCATCTGTAATCATGCCTTCATGTTTTAAAATGAAACAAATATTTTGGCTGATAGTTTGATCATCTTCTATAAGTAAAATACGCATGATAAGCCTCCTTTATTTTGTACGCAAAAACTCTGGTAATTTAAATTGATCATCTTCTATGGAAGAACCTTTGGCATGAGTTGGATCATTTTTTTCTTCCGTTGGCTTGGTAAATCCGGGAATCCAATCAAAAAGACTGGATTTATATTTAACAGAAACGGTTTCTTTTTTCTTTGGTTCTACGATGGTTGGACGAACTTCTACAGGAATATCAACTGTAACTGGTGTTGCTAAAACAGGTTGTTCCTCTGTCAATAAGGGTGGTTCCTTACTTTCTGGAATGTCGGTAAGGACATTGACATCCCCCAAAACAATGGAAGGAGAAATGTTAATAGGGGCTTGCGACGGAGGTGTCTGAATCAAAGTTGGTTGTTCTTCAACAGATTCTGCCGTTGAAATGGGTTGGGGCATAAAAGGGGCATCTACTGTCACAGAAGGTTCTTCCGTCTTTTTAGGTTCCTGGTTAAGCCCCGCTGCCGATTGTACAGGTAAACCCGTCGCAATTAAAGAAATACGAATCTTCCCCGTATCTTCTTCTGAAGAACACGTTCCAAAAATGATATTGGCATCTTCGGCAAGTTCGGCGGTAATCCGTTCGGTGGCAATATCTACTTCTTGTAATGTCATATCGGGTCCCCCAGATACATTGATGAGGATGCTACGTGCCCCCTTAATGGAAGAATCATCTAGTAAGGGGTTTGTAATGGCTTTTTCGGCCGCGATCAAGGCACGGTTTTCTTCCCCACTTGCTTCACCAGTTCCCATCATGGCCCGCCCCATTTGACGGATAACCGTTTGAACATCAGCAAAATCAAGGTTGATAAGACCTGGATTCATGACTAAATCTGTAATACTGCGTACACCTTGGCATAAAACACCATCGGCGACTTTAAAGGCCTCTACCATTGGGGTTTTATCCCCAATGACACGGAAAAGATTTTGATTGGGAATAAGGATTAGGGTATCTACATATTTTTGAAGTTCAGCCGTCCCAGCTTCAGCTGCCTTCATGCGCCTCATCCCTTCAAACTTAAACGGTTTTGAAACGACCCCAACTGTTAAAATCCCCATTTCTTTGGCAATGCGGGCGATAACAGGGGCTGCCCCAGTACCGGTGCCCCCCCCCATACCAGCCGTAATAAATAATAAATGTAGACCCGTCAAATACTCCTTGATTTTATCTTCGGATTCTTCAGCCGCCATTTTCCCAACTTCAGGATTGGCCCCAGCCCCTAGACCCCGTGTTAGAGAAAGCCCTAACTGAATACGTTCGGATGCTAGTGATTTTGTTAAAGCTTGGGCATCAGTATTGGCCACAAAGAATGAAATCCCACCTAAGTTTGATTCAATCATGTTGTTAACGGCGTTTCCCCCAGCCCCACCAACACCAATCACACCGATGTGTGGAGTTAACAAAACCTGCACAGGTTCGGTTGCCAAACCGATAGAGAGAGATTTTTCCTCAGTTCCCAAAGGAGAGGTTTCTAAAAATTCCGAATGATCCATGTCCATACCTTCTTTAAAAAACTAGGTTTCTTTTTCTTTTTTTGAATAGCCGTTGGCATCTGAGCTTCTTGATGCTTCATTATGGCATAGGTTAACAACCCATTGCAAGTGGAAAATGTTTTTTCATCTACCCCTTCGGGTAAATGTGGGAAACGAGTCGTACACAAGCGAGTGCTTCGCCCTTGGGTTTCACTGATTTTTTCACTCAATCCTTCTAAACGGCTGCCACCACCGGTTAAAATCCAACGTAAAGCCCCTTTTTCTGATCCAGAAATGGTTTGTGAAATTTGGGTCAGTAGTTCATCTATACCCTGATTTAACAGAGCCGATAAATCCCGTTTGGATACTTGAACTTCTTCTTGTTCCCCGACAATGGGAACAAAAAAATGTTCATCTATATCGCCTAAAAAAGAGAATAAAGAACCGTACGAAAGCTTAATTTTTTCGGCGGTAGGTAAGGAACAATTGAGTTGTTGGGCAATCCCCCTTGTTAAAGTGTTTCCCCCAAGATCAATTGTATGAAGACCCACAAAAATGCCTTTCATAAAATGGGCAATATGGGTGGCCCCCGCCCCGAAATCAATGACACTGCAACCAATTTCTTTTTCATCAGGGGTGGCCGAAGCTAAAGCAGCCGCATAGGGAGTAGCCACTTTTTCTTCAATGGTTACATGACACCGATCTAGCACAGTAATCAAGTTAGTTAATGTTCCCCTGGGAATTGTGACTAAATGCAATTGAACGGTTAGATGTTTTCCAATTAATCCTAAGGGTTCAGGGGTGTTTTCTTGATCCAAAACATAATTTAAAGGGATGGCATGTAAAATTTCTTCCTGTTTCGTGTCAATAGTTTCTAAGGCCTGTTCAACTAACTTTTTTAAATGAATCGGTGTTACCGGTTGGGGCGTTTCAAAATCCATATCTGCTTGCAAGTAACAGGATTTTAACCCCGTAGATGAAACGTTGACAAAGACCGTTTCAATTTGCCGGTTTGCTTGTTCTTCGGCCTCTTTTAACGCCAATGAAATACATTCTGTCGCTTTTTCAAGTCCAATAATGGCCCCATTTTGGATTCCTTTGGCAGGACAGGTACTTAAACCCAAAATTTCCGGAGCTTGCCCTTTTTTACACCGAACAATAACACAGCGTATTTTACTTGTCCCAATATCCAATAGGTTAACATAAAAACTTTTCTTAGGCGTATTTTTCCACATTATGATTGCCCCGCTAATGACCGGATAATAATTTTTCCTTCTTGGCGTAAATCCAAACGTGCAACCCCTGTTTTTAAAATAGTTTCACGTTCTTTCCAACGTGAAAAACGACTTAACGCTTCTTCGGGTTCTGTATCTGGTAGGTCAATTTCTGTCAGTGTATCCCCAGTTTTAAATAACAGTTTCCACCGCCGGTGATTAACCCAGATCGCCGAACGGACCCTGGGGAATAAATCTGGATAAGCCTGTAACATTTGAATAAGGGCAGGGGTATAAGCGGGGGCCCCATCGCCAACAACCAATAAGATATCTGGAATAAAAGTTTGTGTATCTTGAATGAGAAGTCCTTTTTCATCTAAGGGATAAAACTTCTTTTTATTTTGCCACATAGCAAGGGGCTTTTTTTCTTCAATTTTAATGGTAAGTAAATTAGGTAAAATGCGTTGGATTGTTGCTTCTTTAACCCAAGGTAGAGT
>Ga0310695_10002536_pt1 | contig 38279 bp, 30 predicted proteins | sample RumenRJG_04DNA_FD_203882 | JGI IMG/M metagenome (GOLD analysis project Ga0310695, IMG submission 203882) | Bovine rumen microbial communities from Lethbridge, Alberta, Canada - RJG_04 (v2) (version 2) | ecosystem: Host-associated > Mammals > Digestive system > Stomach > Rumen | place: Canada...
GTAACGAAAACGGAATTAGCCCCCTTTCGCTACAGCAAAAAACGTTGTCTCAAGCCTCTAAATGAAGAAAATGACACCTCTTAACATTTATTATATGTCTTACTCTTGTTTATGTCTTAGAAATCGGTGATGGCATTGGAGAATGATAGCGTTTCACTGGATAGTACCATGGATGGAGTGAGTTATCGACAGGCAGTCAAGGCTTGCGATAATCAGATGATGCAGCAGGCCATTCAAAATGGCTATCGCAGGAGTGTGGCAGACAAAAAGTGGAGGGAGTTGACCGAAACGGGCAATCCTTCGACCAGTCCATTCATTATGGCCGTTGGGTATAACAGTCTTGCAAATGGCGGCACAATGATTATCCCGACTATGAAGGCTGACGGCGTGAATGTCGAAGAGGAAGTTTTCTCTGCCAATAGTCTCGTTAATCTGATAGAGCTTCTAAAGGTTGATAGAGTTGCTTCGCCTCAATTGGCGTGGTTGTCAACAGATTCAGAATGGCTTGGCTATGCTACGACGGAGGACATCTTTGCGGAGGATGACAAAGAACACAACAAGGTAATTGGGAAACAGATTGCATTTGCCGGGTGTTTCCCAGTGGAGGGACCACGATATACCATTTGCATTGTCGGTGACATACTTTCGGTGGATGCTGCACCAGCTTTATTTCAAGATGTTGTGAATCCGTTGTTTAAGTGGTTGTTAAAGAGGTAATATAATGAGAATATTGAGAGTTACATTCCTGATATACGTGGGCCTGTTCATGGTTTGCACCTCGATAGATGCGCAGCGGCTTGATATTAAGGGCGTGAGGAAAAAGTCGAAGGCTGCGGATTGTGCAACCATTATTTTTAAGTCTGCCTTTGATAGTCTGACGGTTACTGGAATGTCACCAGACTCAATCTACAAAAAGACGGATTGTGAATACAACAATGTTTGGACGCAATATGTAGATTTGAGGTATGAGCGTGAACGAAGTACATCTGGCTTGATAAACCGTAGTTTTGTACTACACACACCATATACAAAAGATATTGAGCTGACTGTACCTGGAAAAGACAAGGAACTACAGCAAGCTATATATGAATATAATGTGCGTGTGTTAGACTATTTTCCAATGCGTGTAGCATGTGAGGTGGATGTTGTTAAGATTCGCGATTACTTTGGACTTCGGGTGAGTGCAGGGGAAAGATGTGGCGGTTACCTATCAGTTAAGTTCAGCCACTACAACAAGGAAGGATTCAATGCAGATGAACGGGGTGGCGATGCGGATTTAAGTAAGAAAACGTATTTGGGTCGAATACGTAACTCGTATATGGCAGGTTTTAAGTATGGGATTCTAAGTGGAGATAATCCTCTGTATGCCTATGTTGGCGTAGGCTATGGTGACGAGGGTACCCAAAGATCAAATGGTAAAAAAGGGAAAGAGCGGGTGGCTTATTATAACAATTATACCAACGGATTTGAGAGTGAGTTGGGAGCAAACTGGCTCCTTTTTGATTTTCTTTCGCTTTCCATGGGTGCCGATGTTATTTTTGGTCATAGGGTTGCATTTGAAATAAACTGCACCATAGGATTTGCCATTGACTTGACGCAGTGACTTAAATGTAGTTAATTCATCATAAATACAGAGTAAGTTATCGTTTTTTTTCACTATATTTGCGGAAAATATTATCTAATGAATAATTATAGGAGCAAACCACGAAATAACCCAATTGCTACTGTCATCAAGAATTACCTTGATAAGAAGAGTGGTAAGGTAACAGAGTCTCGTGAAGAGATTCAGAGAAGATTCTTTGGCCTTGACTGGAAAGACCAGAAGAAGATTATGTCTGCCTTTCTTGACGCGGGCAAGTCTGACAGGAATTGGGCCTATTCAAGATTGCTAGATTTATGGGATTCGTCTTTCGAAGAACAGGTTAAAGGCTTGTGGAATCAATATCACGAATACAAATGCGCTTGGATTATTATCCGACATTTCCCGCTGGATTATGTCAGAGAGAACATGAATCAGTTCCAAGAGGAAAGAGACTATTACTTTATCTGTCTAAGACTGGCAAAGAACAAGGAATACACGATAGAAAAAACTAAATTGTCGAAGACTGATTATCTGGCCGTGCTTTACCATACGGAACGGGAGATTACCGATGATGATGCTCGAGACACCTTGTATGGCATTGTTCATGACTGTTGTTTCAGTGATTCATTTCTGGCAAGGTTGGAACATGTGGGAGAAGGCAAACGAGGTAATGTTATAACACCTGCTAATTATCGTGATGTGAATCTTGCCTTTTACTATCTGTTGAGATTGGACAGGGAAGATGTTGTGCAACAGTTCAGGGAATGGAATGAGAAGGTAGAGGATGCTATATACAATAGTCCAGAATTTCAGGTTTATCGCAAGTTCTCCTATTCTGACTACGATGAAGAGCAAGGAGGAATAGAATTGGCTAACCTTTATGCCTATATGGCACTTGACGACAGATACAAGTTTTCCTCAGACCCATCCGTTGATGAATTGAAAAGGAAAGTGGAAGTCCGCCAGAATTTGGCTAAGAAACAGCAAGAACAATATGCAAAGGAAGGTGACTTGTTCCCTATATTTGGGTCGTCCATTACCAATCCAGAAACGTATGATGAAGGTGACGACATACTTCCTTTCTAAAAATGTTAGGACATTGGTTACTTTGCAAGCATATTAGTCATAAAGATAGAAAAGAAGGGATTGAATTATGAGTATTTACAAGATGATGGGACATGAGAGTGAAGCAGAGAAACTCTATAAGATCCTGAATACAGATGAGTATAAGGAGCGTCCTTATGAGTATTCCGATTTGGGTGAAGGAATGGCTGTGATTGGTGAAACAATGTGGGGATGGTGGAAACATCGCTTTCTCATCAACCACAACACGAAACGTGCATACGAGTTTATGGATAAAGATCAGAATCTTGTGACGGTCACCCCGGATGATATTGATTGGGAATCGTTGGAGAATCTGCCAGAGGATGCTCAGAATACGGCAAGAGCTCTTTCATTCCATTTCCCATCCTTTATCCGCAAGTTCGAAAATGGAGTGGCCCAAGTAAGTTGGCAATTGAATCCTGATAGGCGCTACTATATGGATGAAGACGGTTATGGCATGACTGACGATGAGGAAGTAGAGATTTATGGATTCATTGACACAGAAGGGAAGGTGGTCGTAAGGTTCAGGAACATCAATGAGTGTTATGGCGAACTGGACAAGATGCGTAAGGAGGCAGAAGAGATTATTAAATCAAGATAGTAGAAACTATGTACAACAGAGAATATACACCCGAAAGAATAACGGAGTTGAAAACGAATGAGATCTTCGTCTTTGGCAGCAACCTCGCAGGAGCACATGACGGCGGTGCTGCGCGACTTGCCTATGAGCGATTTGGAGCGATATGGGGTCATGGCGTTGGATTGCAAGGTCAGAGTTATGCCATCCCAACTATGCAAGGTGGTGTTGAGACCATCAAACCTTACGTAGATGAGTTTATCCGCTTTGCGCAGACTCGTCCAAACCTCAAACTCTATGTGACCCAGATTGGTTGTGGCATCGCAGGATTCAAGGTTGAGGATATTGCGCCACTTTTTGCAAAGGCTTATTATATAAAAAATGTATTTTTGCCAAAGGATTTTGTAGAAGTATTACGTAAGGTTATTCGCCTTCCAGAAACATGGAATTGTGAATTTATTTTCGACGCAGAGGATGTGACACTCATGAAATCCCTTTCCACTGCAAGAGAAAGAATCGAGTACAGAAATGGTTTGATACAGGGAAACAAATTCAAACTATCGAATGCTTGGGCAAATATGCCATGTGGAAAATTTGTTAAGAACGGAAATACCTTGGTTGGATTTGAACCCGCTAATGACAATATTAAGAGAAATCCCAATTTAGCAGGACTTAGGGATGGTTTCTTCTCTGCGGTATCAGCAGGTTTGACACTTGAACATCTGATATTTCCAGGAGAAGAAATATCAAACATAGGAGACGAAATGTTTGATAGTATAGAAGTCTTGGACAAAATTGAACTTCCATGGGAATTGGAAAGAATAGGCCAAAAAGGTGGAAAAGGGGTGTTTAGAAATTGTATATTGAAGGAGCTTGAAATACCAGCAGATGTTTCATTCCTTGGTGATTATGTCTTTTCCAAGTGTCAGATAGAAAGTCTTACCATTCATCCAGCAACGTTGAGGGGTGAATATGGTAGGCAGTTCAAGGGATCCAGTATAAACATACTGTATCTTCCTGAAAGTAGTTTGCCGCTTTCTTGCTCTGAATTTGGAGTTCTACGCTCTATTGTAGCCAATGCCAGTGTAAAAGAAGTTTATCTGAAAAATGATGTCCACATGAGTTGGGATGATTTCAGACAGAAGATTTGAATGATAGATATTGGGTTACTTTCCGTTCTCTTATAAAATAAAAGGTAAAGCAGAAGAATGAAGAAACAGAAAAAGAAGATATTGAAGCCATCGACTCTGGATGCTATCAAGGCTATAAGACGTGGCGGGCGTGAAGCAGAAATGGAGCTGCTCGGCCCTGGCTTTCATTCACATAATAAAATCCACAAGTCGGATAAGATATATACACGAAAGAAGAAACACAAAGGAAGTTTGTAAGATGGGATTGATATTGACGAGTATAAAGAGAATAAGACCTAAGAACATTGGTTGCTGGCTGACAGACCAGATGAGTCGGCCAAACTGGTTTCAACGTTTGTTCCTGCAAAGAACAGCGTGGGGTGCTTTCTCTATATACTCGCATATCAAGAGGAGTAGTGAAAAGCCAAAGATAGCGTATCCAACAAAAAGCAAGGCAGAGAATGCTGTTGTGGATATGACAAAGAAATATGGGAAACCGTTTACGGTCTACAAGTGCTTGTTCTGCGATGGATGGCATGTCAGTCAAGATCCTCACGGTTTGCCTGTTCAGGAGAAGTCCACTGATGCGATGGCTTTGGAGAAGTATGCCAAGAGACCAACAGTTCAGGCAATGGAATTAGATGTTGAGAAGGTCTTATCGACTGGTATTCCTGATTTGGCTCCAGTCTATGGCGGTTTCCGGGGAAGGACGTTATCATCCACCAAACAGCTACATGCGTGGAATACGATGATGGAGGCTGGCATTAACCAAGTTATTGACTTGAGAGCAGACTACACATCCGACTTCTACAGTGAGCTATGCAGGAAAAGTGGTATATCGTATTTTCACTACTCTGTGTCATACGAAGAAGTTGAGCAGATGGCCCGACTCTTTCCTGAGTTCTGCCGCCTGATAGACAATGGTCGCTTTTACATTGCCTGTGCAATGGGGCTGCATCGTACGGATATTGCGCTCTGCACGTATTGGGTGTTCTATGCTGCGGACAAAGGAATAGCTCCACCAGAGATTCGAGGCTACCGAAGAGCTGACGGACATGATACAGGGAAAATTATGCGTATCTTGAATGCGCTCTACAAATATTGGACGGCACAGAATGGCAAGGAGCCAATACCAATAGCAGTATTTAGAGAAAGGAAAGAGATTATCAATGAATTATCAAAGAAGTAGAGATTATGGAGAAGTGTAAGTTAAAAAAAGGCGATAGAATCTATGAGTGTCGGTATCACGAAGCTACATTGATTGAACTTATAACAGACCCTGAACTTATTGTTCAGGGGAGTGATTCCCATTACTGGCATTGGAAAGCGAAGGTTATTGAAACGCAGTCCCGAACAGTTGTCCCAGGAGAGATCGTTGAGTTTGGTATCACGGAAGAGGCACCAGCTTACGGACCCAAGTTGTTCCGCAAGAATTTGTACGAATTTGGATATGATGAAGCAGAGCCTGTATTGCCACCATTTGACACAAGCCAAGAAGAGAAGATTATGATTCGAATTGAAGAAAAAGATGACAAGTCTTATATTTATGGCATTCCTGAGATTGAAGGATGCAGTTGTTATTCATGGGGTGAGAACTTGCTCCATGTAAGTGATAATGAATATGGCGAGTATTTGGTTAACCAGATGACTGGCAAGGTGAGGAAAATTGTAGAACGGGGGAAACTGGTTGGATTCCCAGATGAGGAAATTGATTTTGAGGCAATAGACAAGCTGGAGAATAGCCACAATGCCCATACGCGTGATATAGATTATGCAGGTATAAATCGTTGGACGAATTGTAAGAACGGACTGATTGCTCTCAGTTGGATGCTATACCCAGACGGTCGTTATTTTGCCGATGAGGACGGCTTTGGTATGGAAGACAATGATGAAGTGACGGTGTATTGTGTAATGAACGAGGACTTGGAAGTTATAAGGCCGTTTGCCCCTGTTGAAGATGTGCCAAGCTTGTTGGCGCAATTATCAAGGGACAAATAGAATACAGATAATAGAGTAAATGGATAGAAATTGAGATGATTAACTCTCCATAACAACAGAGGTTGTCTAATTAACCTCCCAAGATATATGTTCAAGAGATTGTATGTTAAGTGGTTGGTATGGCGAGGAAAGGCCGTGGATATATGGTCGAACGCCAAGCAGGGAGACCCAGGAAAGGTCTTGTCGAATCTGTGCAGCAACGGATTCCGTTTTGATGGAATGGTGTGTGGCAGTATGGAAGGATTTCTCCAGTCGCTGAAGCAGAAGGATAAGAATAAGCAGCGGCAGGTGTGCTCCATGAAGGGAAAGAACGCCAAGAAGATGTCTTCAGCGGGTTGGCAGACCGACCAGATAGTTTGGTGGAAGGGCAATGCCATAGACAGACAATCTGGAGATTATTTGCAGCTCGTTCGTCGAGCCTATCAAGCGATGTTTGATCAAAACGAGAGATTTCGTACGGCTTTGATGTCCACGAGAGGAATGGCTCTCTTTCACAGTCGTGGCGAGACAAATCCTTTCAAGACAATCTTGACAGAGAAGGAGTTGTGCAAAATACTTACGGAACTACGTGACAACTATGATAATCGAGATAAGAATATAAAGCATAAGAAGCGCGTATTCGTTGATATGGATAATGTTTTGGTGGATTTCGAGTCTGGCTTAGCGCAGGTAAGTGCTGATGTCAAGAAGGAATATGAAGGCCGTCTGGACGAGATACCCGGACTATTTGGGCTGATGAAGCCTATGCCGGGGGCTATAGAAGCGATGCATGAGTTACAGAAGCACTATGATTTGTTCATACTCTCGACAGCTCCATGGAAGAACCCTTCCGCCTGGTCGGACAAGGTAACATGGGTAACAAAGTATCTTGATGATGTATTCCATAAGCGGATGGTAATAACTCATCGTAAGGACTTGTGCCAAGGTGATTACTTGATAGATGACCGAGGCAAGAATGGGACAAGCGATTTCTCAGGTGAATGGATAGAGTTTGGCTCAGAGAGGTTCCCAGATTGGAACAGTGTGCTTGCTTACCTCGGAGTTGTAAGCCAGGAGCATCTGGATTTCATAAAGTCTTTTGACTATTGGGCAGATAGAAATGCTGAAAACATCTTTGATTCAATGGGGGTATGAGCGACCAACAGAAGTTGAAGGGAAAGGCCAAGCTCCTTGGATGGGGATTTGTAAGCGGAGCTTATGGCCCTGTCGTGTCTATAACCCGATGCTTGTTGGACGGCTGTAGGTTAGTCATGTGGACGGATGCAGGAATTTGGTATATGGAGAATAATGACATCAAGGAGGCCGCAGAGAACTTTGGTGTTGGGCTGCGTCTTGTTGAACTTCGTGAAGTGAATAATAAAAACATTGAAGCGATTGAAGTTATCTTTGAACCAATACCTGACGCAGTTCAAAAGTCAATCTATGTACATGGCATAAAGAGGTTGCCACCTGCAAATGCGTATGTTCTTGCAACTGATTTCGCTGGGGAATTTGGTGTTTTGCTCTATAGAGAAGATCAAAAAGGTGAGCGAACATTCTTATGGGGAGAGGATTATATTTTCAAGTAACAACTGACTCTGATTCAAACTATGAGAATCCTCTTGCATTGATCTGTGTGAGAGGATTTTTCGATTTTATTTGATAGAATTGGTTACTTAGATAACTCATCTAATCATAAAGGGGTAAATCAACATACAGAAGTTGTGCCCGACACGAAGCAGGGTATATGATATGTTTAAGAGACTGATGATACTATTTTTTGCAGTTGCGTGTGGTCTTTTTGCATTCTCGCAGAGTAGCTACTACATGGATAAAGCCAAGGGCTATATGCGAGATGCTGAATATTATACGAAGAAAGCTGAAGGGTATGACCGAGAAGCTGAATATTACAATAAAAAGGCACAGGGTTATCTTCGCGAAGCAGAATATTACTCAAAAAACAAAAAATATGATAAGGCTAAAACGTATAGTAAGTGGGCAAGCGAGGCTTCGGAAAAGGCTCGCTTGCAGATGAAATGGGCCAATGAGGCGAGAGAAAATGCCCAAATCAGGATGCGTTGGGCAAAGGAAGCAATGGAAACAGCAAAGCAGTGATTATGAAAATACGATATATAGCATTCTCAGAGAAGGGTCCACGAATGAACAATGAAGATTGTTACAATGTGGTTCATTTTGGCGATGAAAAGAATATGTTCATTGTCTGTGATGGTATGGGTGGCCATGCCTGTGGTGAAGTGGCCAGTAAAACGGTGTGTGATAGTTTTTCTGCCTTCTGGGAAGATAAGAACCAAGAATCAGACAGTGTTGAGAAGGTGTATAAGGCAGCAAAGAAGGCGCAGTCGGCTCTTGATGATGTATCTGGGCATTACCAAATGGGAACAACCATGGTTATGGCCAGTATAGTTGGGGATGGTGCAACTATTGCTCACGCAGGTGACAGCCGTTGCTATATCATCGATTTGAGAGGGAACGTCAAATATAGAACTATTGACCATTTGGAAACGGGAACCGCGTGGATTCCCTATATCAACAGAGCGTTCTTTACTCGTCATCCAGAACAGGCTGTACCAGATGTAAAGTTCGTCCGGCTTCAGCCTCTTGATAGAATATTACTTTGTTCAGATGGCCTTTACAATTCAATGAATGACGATGATTTGCTCCACACCTTGCAGTGCGCAAAAGATGTTGAGCAGGTTGCAGAGAAGTATCAAGCTGTGTGTAAAGAAAAGGCAGGTGACAATTATACGGCTATTATTATCGAAGTAGAATAAGAAAAGTGATTATTATGGTGGCAACATTACGAAAGGGCTTTTATGTCCTCGACCTCTTTATTTTGGGTTTGATGGAGATTTCATTGATGCACACATTCTATGCGTCAGGGTATTTGTTGATAGTGTTGATGCACTACTTGGAACTTTTGCGATTCAACACTACTTTCCTGCTTTATCGTCGGGAGAAGATGACAATTTGGCCAATACTTTTTTTCACAGTTGTATTTGGTCTCTTCTATGTGGGAGGGATGCTTGATAATACTATTCGCAATATGGCTGGAATGCCAGAAATCCTATTGGGAACGAGCAGTGTAGAGAGCAATTTCTATTCCCAACAAATCCTTGAGAGGAATGTTTGTGGAGAAAATTCTGTCAGATTCATTTTGATTTGGACCTGGCTGATGCCTATAGTGACCTATCTGATAGAGTTTGTGTGCAAGAAGACAAATAAGAACGGGTATTCCTGGAAACAGTTGGCTGGACTTGCGATCTTCTATGACAAGGCAGGGAAGTTGTTTGTGAAGTTTTGCGTCTTGATGTTTATTGCACTCCTTTCTGGCGTTCACATGCAACAGGGTATTTCTTATTATGCCGTACTCATTCTACCAGCAGTAGCCTATTTTTTCGTGAATGCCTATGTCGGGCGAAAGGCACATTGGTTAGAGTATGTCCTGATAGTTATAGCGATGCTTATCTTCAACAAAGCCCAATACAGATTCGGTAATGAGCGTGTATTCAGACTCGTTCTTAGTCCTGCCATTATTCTGTCCGTGTGTGTATTGATGCTTGCGAAGTCACGAAAATTATCTGCAGCGGTTTTCTCTTTTGTGATAATTGCTTTTGTTTTGCCTGTTTCCTCAATAGGGTACAATATATATACGGTATTAGACGGAGCAAGAGCAGCCAATTACACTGATATGGATACTCATTATGGTGTGATGTATGTAAGGAATAGTTTTGAGGAGAACGGACAGACGAGAATCCGATTTGGGATGCGAGACCGGTATGGGCTGATACTTCCTTGTTCCTATCGGAGTATTTACTCGTCAAATCCAATCCGAAATCAAGTGACTTGTAGAACAGACGATGGCAGTGTTGTCTATGATATATCATTGAAGCGTATAGTTCATTCATATTCAGTCCAAGACAGTTCGTTGAATGCCTTTGTGAATGGTGAGATTCTTAAACCTCTGATGCATAAAGGATATACAGAAGGACAGATGATTATTATGGAAAGTGAGACGGGAAAGATTCGCTCGATGGCTGGTTTTACTGACCCTTTGGACAGAAAAGTGAACTTCTCAGAGCCAATAAAATGTTCTGGTCTGATGCTTCCTGTGTCTTTGATGGCGGCATTGGGTAGCGACACAAACGTATATTTTCCAGATAGTGTTACCGATGGGAATCATGCAATGGCTATAGAAGATGCATTGATACAGGAATCCTATAATGGAGTCGGGCAGGCAGTAAAAAGGGCTTATGGGAATGATATCAACCGTTTCTGGTGGAATCTGCAGGAAATAGGTTTCTGCCACTATCTTGACAGAATGGCAAATGGTATTGATGATATTGACACCATCAGATTCCGTGAATACCCCTCATACGATGTTGCCGATGATAATACTGTAGAGCGGTTGGCTATTGGTGTTGATCGTCCTGTGACCGCCTTACAGATGCTGAAAATCTATAATGTTATTGCCAATAATGGCATGGAATACAAACCATTATTATACGAGGACTTTATCTGTGGTCGTGAGAATAAACTCGGCAGTTACGATTCTTATCTGTTCAAGGAGATTTTCAAGAAAAGCTTTGATGCAACCTGCAAGAAGTTTAGCGTAAAAAACCAAGGGGCGTCAGGTTACTATACAACCTATACGGATAGCACGGATGTTTCCAATCCGGTTGTCTATACTAATGTGTGCTGTTTTACCACGAAAAAGAAGGTAAAGCATACATTCATTCTGGCATTAAAAGGCGATTTGGAAACAATTGACAGGAAAGAAGCACTTGAAGGGATTATGAAGTTAGTTGATAGGTTATAGAGTTTTCCGACTATTGGAGATGCCCTTCGACCACAAAAAGTTGAGGGGCATTTTTAGTTACAACGATGGAAATGGTTACTTTTACAGCTCAAATGTTCATAAAAGGATAAGAAAACAGATGTAGAACGATTAAAGATGTTACGATTATGATGCAGAATTACGACAAGATGATCCAGGAGAAAGCCGAGAGAGTTTTCTCTGTGATGGAAAACAGAGTTTCACAAGATGACGTGAGACGCATTATTGATGCATTTGAATTTGCCCGAATAGCTCATGCCGACCAGAAGCGCAAGTCTGGCGAGCCCTATATTTTCCACCCCATCGCAGTTGCTAATATTGTGGCAGAGGAGCTGATGCTGGGTGCAAACCCCGTCATTGCAGCCTTCCTCCATGATGTAGTGGAAGATACTGACTATACGATTGACGATATTCAGCAGCGTTTTGGCGATGATGTCGCTTTCCTGGTTCGCGTCGTGACCAAGCAGGAAAAGGAGCATTACGAGATGTCGAAGCAGATGGATAACTACAAGCAGATGTTGGATTCCATTCACTATGACATCCGTGCGCTACTGGTAAAGTTGGCAGACCGTCTGCATAATATGCGTACACTGAGTAGTATGCGTCCAGACAAGCAGATGAAGATTGCAGGTGAGACTGACTACTTTTATGCGCCATTGGCTAATCGTCTAGGCCTATATAATATTAAGGTAGAGTTGGAGAACCTGAGCCTTCGCTACCGCTGTCCTCATGAGTTTGGAGAACTGGAGGCAAGAATCCAGCGGGACAAAGATCAGCGAGAGGGGCGCCTGTCCGCTTTCATCTCGAAGATTAATGAGATATTGGAACAGAACGGCATTCAGGCCAATGTGACGGCAGAATATCGTGCGCCTTATAGCTTGTGGCGTAAGATGCGTAGAACGGGTATGGACTTCAACCACCTGCCTGACCGTCATTTCGTGGAAATTGTGTTCCCTTGTGATGATGTCAAGAACGAGAAGGACATGGTTCTGAAGGTGTACTCGCGTCTGACATCAGTATTCCGTGAGAAGCCTTGTGGAATATTGAACTATATCGATTCGCCCAAGGAGAACGGCTACCAGAGTTTCCATGTGCAGTTGTTGTCACACTATGGCTGTTGGGAGGAGGTCCATATCGCAACCGAGCGCATGGTGCGCCACAATACCATAGGAATCGTGGCTGAGCGCGAGGAAAGCAATATTCGCAGATGGGTAGACCGTTTCCGCAACGTTTTGAAGGATATGGAGTTCCACCAGAAGGAAGGTGGTTTCATTCAGAATGTAGTCACCTCGTTCTATAATGATGATATCATGGTTTTCACTCCTAAGGGCCAGGCGATTAATCTTCCGAAGAAGGCTACAGCGCTCGACTTCGCTTTTGAGATCCACAGCCATATCGGAGAGCATGCCCATTATGCTCGTGTCAATGGCCAGCTCACTTCCATCAAGACGGTGTTGCATCGCGGTGACGTGGTGGAAATCTTCACCAAGCAAAGTGTTGTTCCTCTCATGGAGTGGAATGACGTTGTTGTTACTTACAAGGCCAAGCGCTTCTTGAAGAGCTACTTTGCCAAGCTGGAGAAGCCTGCTTTCCGTCGCTGCCCGTATTGTAATCCCATCCCAGGAGAAGAGGTTATCGGTTTCAAGGAATCTGACGGCAGTGTAACGATTCACAAGAGAAGCTGTCCTTCGGCCATAGAGATTGCCTCTCAGCAGGGCGATTCTATTGTCTCGGTGGACTTCCTGGAGGATGAGAAGGTGCTCTATCCTGTCAGCATACAGATAGTGGCAGTTGACCGATTCCATCTGCTGAGCGACATGACTAACTGCATCACTAATGAGTTGCGCTTGTCTATCGACGCACTGACAACGAAGACGGTTGATTGTATTGTGTACTGTACCATCTCCTTTGCTGTTCATTCATTCGGAGAGTTGCAAACCATCATTAATCACATCTCTGCCATTGAGGGCATTGATGAAGTAAAGCGAATTTAACATGACAAGAACAAATATGGCAATGAAATTGATTTATTTCCATGGTTATGGCTCATCGGCAGCCAGTGGAACCATCCCTACATTGAGGGAGAACTTGCCGAACTTCGAGGTGATAGCACCTGACATTCCTGTTGATCCGGCAGAAGCTTTGCCCTTTCTGCGGGAGCTGTGTGATAAAGAACAGCCTAATGTGGTAGTAGGCACGAGCATGGGAGGTATGTATGCCCAGCAGATGTTTGGCTTTAACCGCATCTGTGTCAACCCAGCTTTCTTCATGTCAAAGACCAGTAAGGTTCTTAAGGTAGGAACCTTTGAGTTCTTCAAGCCACGCCTTGACGGACAAAAGGAGTTTACCATTACAGAGGAGATAATCGCGCATTTTGCAGAGATAGAAGCCCGCCAGTTCGACGGTGTTACTCCTTCAGATGCAGAACGAGTATGGGGGATGTTTGGCATCAATGATACTCAGGTAAACTGTGAGGAAGCATTCCTTCAGCACTATCACAATATTATCCACTTCTCAGGTGGTCATCGCTTGGACGATGTAACCATCAATGAAGTGCTGATACCACTTATTCACTTGTTAGCATAAAAAACTTGGAGAAAGCTGGTTACTATGATGGAACAAGTGCCATAAAAGGATAAAGGAACAACAATAATTATGTTAAAAGTTGCGCACGACACGGAATAGTGTAATGAGTTATGAAGAAGATGGTTCTAAGTTTTGTGTTAATGATGATGGCTGCGGTAACAGTTTCCATATCAGCCAATGGTCATAAGGAGAGTTGCTCTGAGCATGATGGATTTGCTGCAACAACACACATGGCAACTCAGGGGACTCATTGCAGTGGAACGGTAGGTTGCAATTGCAAAGGTTTCTCTCCGATTACAAATGGTGATGTCTGGCAGCAGGCTTACTGCAAGCACTGCGGACACAAGAAGAGTTGTCACAAGTAAAATGGAATAGTTGTATGAAGAAAGTTTTATATTTCTTGATTGCCATGTTGATGGCGAGTTGCTCTGAACAGCATTTGCTGGATGATTATGTGAGTCAGGCCTCTGCTCAGCTGAGTGAGCAAGAAATCTCTCAGACAGGTATTGTCAATTCCTATCTGGAAAAAGCCAGATGGGGAGATGGCGATGCTTTCTTGAACTTGGCAAAGTGTTACCATGATGGAATCGGTGTGAAGTCCGATTTCATGGGAACCTTGACCATGCTGATGATGGCAGATCAATATGGTGTTCCTAATCATAGTATCGAAGACTACCTCATGTCGTTACCTGACACGGATCATACCAAGATGATATTTGAAGCAATAGCGAAATTGGATAGGAAGAACATCCTGCCAACTGATAGTATTGTTGAGACTCTTATCGAAAATGGTTCAGCTGATGGTTATGCCTTAAGAGGTGTTGTTCAGGTTGAGCGAGGAGATACACTTGGTGGCCAGCAGTCTATTCAAAAAGGAGCAGAAATGGGAAGTTCCTTTGCAGAACTGCTACTTTGTGCTTTTCCGGCTGAAGAGACCGGGTATGGGAAATATGTGAATATTGATATGCTGAGAAACATGTCTAGTCGCTCTCCTGTAGCCAATAAATTGTTGGGGGACATCTATTCAGGTTATAATTATGGAGACACGGCCAATATTGATGAATCTCTTGCTGCTATCTACTATAAGAAGGCTGATGAACAGGGATGTCTCGGTAAACGACCAGCCCGTTGGTTGATAAACTATTATGATCGTAATGGAATCAGGATTGATGCCAAGGAATTGGAACGGTTACAGATAATAAGTGGTCATATTGATGAGCCAGGAGAGTTTATCCCCGATTCGGTTTACGTAGGTCCAGAATATCTCGAGGCAGACTCTGTAGCCACATCAGAATAAGTAGTATAACCTTTAAAACAAAAGAAAAATGGAAGAAGTAAAGAACGAAACAAAGCAGACGAAGACACAGGTATTTAACGTGGTCATTCTTGATAAGAGTGGATCGATGGAATCCATTCGTAAGGCTGCCATCAGCGGCTTTAATGAAACCCTTGCAGGAATCAAGAAGGCTCAGGAAAAGTATGCTGATACACAGGAGCACAATCTCTCGTTGGTGACTTTTTGTGAATGTGAGACGAAATACGTGTTTGACAAAGTCCCTGTTAGTGAGGCTCGTCCTTTGACTATGGATGACTATCAGCCATGTTGCTGCACTCCTCTGTACGATGCTATGGGGTTCACGCTGACCACTATGCGCAAGCATGTAAAGACAGTAGATGATGCTGTAGTTGTCGTTACCATCATTACCGATGGCCTGGAGAATGCGTCAAAGGAATACACTGGAGCTGCTGTCAAGGAACTCGTTGAGCAGTTGAAGGGTGAGGGATGGACATTTACCTATATGGGAGCAAACCAGGACTCAACTGAGATAGCCTTTAATCTCTCTATCCGTAACTCGCGTAACTTTGATTACTCAGCTCATGGAACGATGGCGGGTATGGCAAAAGATACTAGTACTCGTATGAATTTCTTTGGTCGTCTGCATGCCCTTCGTAGTAGTGGAAAGGGAGCATCAATGTGCGCAGAAGAGCGTAATGCCTGCTACTCTGCAATGGCCGATGAAGCCTTTGACGAGGAAGAAAGCAAAGCATGAAGTCGATATAATTCAAGAAGATAAGAATATGAAACGTTACATTATCTTGTTTTGGCATGGGTTGACAGGAATCCTGTCATCCATCGCGGAGTGGTTTACCGTCGTACTTGGAATGAAAGATGATTCCAAGTACGGCAAGGTCATCCGTCGTACAGTTGGAACCTGTTTCGCAACAATCATGTTGTTGATAACCGCTGCTGTCGTTTGGGCTTTTGGCAGAACAGCCTGCAATCGTCTGAATTGGAGCAGCAGCGATTATATCCCATCGTATAATAATCAGTACTTGTCCAGAAATCTGAGCTACCATGAGGGCTATGACTATGATAGCTATGTATTTAATCGTGATGGAGAAAAGCTGATTAAGAAGATTCACTGGATTGCAAAGCCACTTGGTAACGACTCTCTTGTTTGCTATCGCACAGGCAAGAAACGTGGATATTTCAATATGTATACCGGTGAAGTCGTTATTGAACCCAAGTATTCTCATGCATGGATCTTCTCAGATGGGCTGGCAGCGGTTGAAGAAGACGGGTGGATCAAGTTTATTGATGCTTCTGGGAAGGTTGTGATTGATAACCATCTGCCATATTTATCGAACAATGACGGCTATGTGTTCCATAATGGTTATTGTGCTGTACATAACAACCATGGTGATAGGCTTGGCCTTATCGACAAAATAGGAGAATGGGCATTGAAGCCTGAATACTTTAGCGTTACACCGATTGATACATTATGGATTGTCAGCAATGGCAAGGAAAAGAGTGTTCTCAATGCAAGTCTTAAAACAGTATTGCCATTCATCAGCCCCAATGTGTGGATTAGCGATGGTATGATATATGCCTCCATGGACGATCATAGTGTTCGTACATATTCTCTACAAGGTGAACTGGTTGAGAACTCCCACATAAGTGGAACGTCTCAACTGATGTATGAGACTAACGAGGTCTATTATGCGACATCAAAGAGTTATAATGAGGATGGAAATCTAGTAGAGCCACGATGTGCGGAACGGTGGCATCTGCGTGATGATGAGCAATTCGACCTTGCCGCTTGGTTTCCTTCACTCAAATATAGAGCTGGCCACGAGTTGACCAGCTTTTATTGTATCTTGGCATATCGCTTGCCGTTGAACTCCTTCTTGCTACCCGCTCGGCTCTGCCGCTTATTCGAGCGTCAGCGAGTCTTAAGATAGGGACGCAAGAACGTAAGTATCTAAGACGAAAGTCCAACGATATATTGCCTCAAAAATTTTTTTTGAGAAAAATCCACCACTTCCACCACTTTTTATGTTATCTATCTGTAAATAAGATAGTTAGGTAGTGGTAGAAATGGCGGTTTTATTACCACCTTTCCACCACTTCTACCACTTTTTGCCACTTCCAACGCAACACCTGTTGTTTCCTGCGAAAACGTTCCAACGGCCTTGGAACGATGTTCCAGCAGCTGCGGAACAATATTTTACGGCCCGAAAAACATTGTGTTCTACTTCCTTATTTTTTTAACAGATGACACAGATTAACGTGGCTAAAGCCACGATTGTTTATGATTAAACAGATTGGCTTCGCCTATCAATCGGCGGCTTCAGCCGCAGAAATCCATAGAAATCTGTGCAATAGCATGAACAATGCGCAGCCAATATCTGTGTCATCTGTGCCATCTGTGGTAAAAAAACACTTGCGAATATCATTTTAACGGTAAAAAGTGTCGATTTTTATCACTTTTTCGTCACTTTTTCGTCGTTTTTCTATCACTTTTCGTAGCTTTTCTGTCGATTTTTCGTCATTTTTGCCACATTTCCACCACTTCTACCACCATATCTACCACTATTAAATAGGTTGATTGTCAGGCGTTTAAATGCAAAAGTGGTGGAAGTGGTAATAAATCGCAAAAAAATTTTTTTGGTGGTACCATTCCGGTTCGTGACTATTGGCGATGATGGATTCTGTGGTTTCTGCTTGTTTTTCAATCTACGCCAGGAATCCTTCGTCTGGCATTATTTTTTCTTACTTTTCGGCTTCGGCTCGGGCAGAGCCTTGCAGGTCTCGCGGACGAGGAGCGAGACGTAGTCGCGGTCGTCGACATCGGCAATGTAAAAGTAGTCCTTGGCGCCGTCGTAGGGCGGACGCATATCGACGACGCGAAGTAATGGGCGGACGGCATCCGTGGGCTTCAGATAGAAGCAGTCGTCGCAGATGAGGCCGAAGATTTTTCCGTCGCAGTAGATGCCGTAGTCGCCGAACATCTTCTTTGTCATAATCTCGCCCGCACCGCTACACTGGTCGGCGATGTACTGTACAAAATCGGTATTGCTTGCCATATTTTAGAGTATTAGCTTAAACATTTGACGATAGGCCTCCACTTTTTTGTCGAAGGCCAAGGGGTAGGCGCGGGAGGAAGAAGGGAGGCGATAGAGGAGAAGAGCCTCACCCCCAACCCCTCTCCGAAGGGCGAGGGGAGTAGATACAAAAGTGTTGACCTTGGGGATTGTTGGGATGCCGAGCGAGGCACAGATGGTTTCGGTGGCCTTCTCGCCGGTGGTGCCGATGGCACGAAGATGGGGCAATTGTTGGAGCAAGGCAGGGATGTCGGTCGGCTCTACCACCTCAAGGAACTTGTCGGAGGCGTTGTCCTGCAGGCGACGGACGGCCGTAGAGGTGTCGAAGAAGGCGAGACCCTTTTCCTGGCAAAAGGCAATGATCTCGTCAATCTTGAAGCGCTTGGCTTCGAGATCAACGAAGTAATTCTTATCACCAAAGAATATCTGACCCTCGATGCGCCAGTGGTCGTTGATGAAATTCGGATAGTAAAAATCCATACACCACCGCTTGCGTTGCGGCGGAAAGCTGCCTAAGAACAGCACCTTCGCGTTCTCAGGCAGGAAGGGCTTGAGCGGATGGTACTCCACGCCATCCCTATTGCGGGCTATGTTTTCTGTATTCAGATAGGAAGTCATTGTTTCAACCAATATTGACGTTCTGATTCCGGCATCTTTTCGATGGCGTAGCGGAGCATGGTGCGGGGCATCTCGTGGGCGTGCTGACGGAGGAAATCACGAAGGAGGTCTATCGAGACGCGCTTGCCCATCTCGCGGAGCATCCATCCGACTGCCTTGTGCATGAGATCGTGCGGGTGATGCAGATGGATTTCGGCATAACGCAGACACCACGATGGGTCGCCCATCTGCGACGTCTTCCACGAACAGACGATGCTCATGCGCTGCTTCCAAAGACAGGAGCTCTGAGCCAAAGAGTCGAGGAGCTCAATCTTGTAGTCTTTGTCGCCAAGGTTGGAGGGCAACAGCAGCCAATGGCCAAGGATCTTATGGACGGAAAGGTCGACGAGGTCCCAGTTGTTCGCTTGCTCAGCGTATTGCAGATAGAGCGTGAGGATTTCGTCGCGGGCGCGGATGGCAGCCTCGTCGTTTTCCAACCGCTTCGTCGCCAGCCGTTCGAACTTCGCCACAAGAATCAGCAGACCGCAGAGGCGCACCTCGTGCCAACGGTTCATCAGCAGTTCAGGCACCTCGCTCAGGGGGAAGTCCTTCGGAACAGCACGTACAACTTCGCGTGTCTGCGGAACTTTTAGGCCGAGGAACTCATCGCCCTCGCCGTATTCGCCGGGGCCCGTCTTGAAGAACCGCATGAGAATCTCTCGCTGCGCCTCGTTTTGCAGCGACTCCATGTATCGTATAATCTCTTTTGCTGTCATTGTATTCATCTGAGGGTAAAGGAACCTTTATTCAACTTCACGGTTTTCTGTTCTCCGTTCATGACCAGCGTTACCGTGCAGGGTTGTTGGGCGGTGAGAGTGAGGCTGGTCACCTGTTTGCCCTTCCACGTCATATCAACGATGATGCCGCCACGGGCTCGGATGCCACTGACGGAACCATCCTTCCAATTGTCGGGCAAGGCGGGAAGGAGTTCGATGGTAGTGAGGGGTAAACCTTCATGCACCGTATATTCGCTCTGCATGAGCATCTCGATGACACCAGCACAACCACCGAAGTTACCATCAATCTGGAAGGGTGAGTGGGCGTCGAGCAGGTTGGGGTAGGTGCCGCCACCACGACGGGCGTCAGGGCCGCGATAGCCGTCGGGACTGACGTAGCTTAGCAGTTTGCGATAGATATGATAGGCGTTTTTGGCATCATGCAATCGGGCATAAAGGTTGACGCGCCAGCCAGTGCTCCAGCCAGTGGTCTTGTCGCCTTTCAGTTCAAGGGTGCGCAAGGCAGCACGGTGGATGGTCTCCTTGGTGTTTGTGCCATCGTCGAGGTGATGGCCGGGGTAGATGCCGAAGAGGTGACTCTGGTGGCGGTGGTGGGGGTCTTCGTCGTCCCAGTCGTAGAACCACTCCTGGAGGTTGCCTTTCTTGCCGATTTTATAGGGGTGAAGGCGGGTGAGGGCGGCGTTGATCGTGGCGATGAAGGAGGACTCGGCGAGGGAATCGCCGAGCACACTAACAGCATCGCCGAGCACACTGACAGCATCGCCGAGCACACTGACAGCATCGTTGAGCACGAGGGCGGCGTCGCGGGCATCTATGAGGCATTCGCGAATCATGGCGATGTCGGCAAAGCCACCGAAGCAGGTGCGCCCGTGATAGCCGTCGGGGGTGACGAAAGAGTTCTCGGGCGAGGTGGATGGGGCGGTGATGAGATAGTCGACGGCTGAGGGATGATGGCCGCTGTCGGATGGCTGAGGGTTGAAGTCGGAGAGGGGAACGAGCCATCCCAGACAGAACTCGGCTGCACCCTTTAGTACAGGGAAGTACTCGCGTAAAAAATCCTTATCGAGCGTGAAGGTGTAGTGCTCCCAGATATGCGTGGCGAGCCAGGCACCACCCATGTTCCAGTTGGCCCACATGGGGTCGCCGGTGTGTAGACCGACGGGACAGGTCATCGCCCAGATGTCGGTATTATGAGCCAGGCACCAGCCGCGATTGACGCCGTAGTAGGCTTTGGCGGTGAGTTCGTCAGAGCCTTGCAGTTCCTTCATAAAGGTGAAGAGCGACTGGTGCATCTCGGGCAGCGCAGCCGTCTCAGCCGCCCAGTAGTTTTCCTCGACGTTGATGTTGCTGGTATAGTTGCACGACCAGGGCGGCAGGATGCTCTCGTTCCACAGCCCCTGTAGGTTGGCTGGGACATTGGGCGTGCGCGAGCAACTGATGAGCAGGTAGCGGGCGTACTGGAAATAAAGGGCTTCGAGGTCGGGATTGAAGAGTGACTCATCGACGTAGGCGCGGAGCTGGGCGTCGGTAGACTCTCCCCCATCCCCTCCCTGTGAGGGAGGGACGTAGTTAGTTGACGAGTCGGCGGTCAGCGAGAGCTTGACACGGTTGTAGAGCGACTGGTAGTCGTCGACGTGGCGCTGACGGATGGTCTTGTAGGGGACGTTGGAAAGATGATGTAGGCGCGCGTCGGCCAATTGCTGATACGGCTTTCCCTGCTTGACGGGGTCTTTGTCGTAGCCGTTGAACGAGGTGGCATTGACGATGTAGAGTGTCACCTCCTTGGCACCATCGACGAGGAGCGTCTCCCCTTCGGCCTTGACATTTTTGGCATTTATCTGAACCTTGGTGCGGAAGTGGATACCGCGCTCGGGGTCGTAGGCGAACTTCTCCTTGGCATCGTAATAGCTGGGCAGCGAGGCATAGCCGGCGTAGCCGTCGGTGGTCAGCGTCTGGTCTGTGGCTGTCGTGGTGTGGCGCAGCTGGCAACTCAGCGACAGTCGCGCACGGATGCCCTTGGGGTGATTGGTCGTAATGCGGACGACCAGTCCGGAGTCGGGATGCGATGCCAGGTATTCCGTGGTGTAACGGTATTTACCGCGCTTATAGGTGGTGTGAGCCGTAGCGTCGCCGATGTCGAGCCAGCGGCGATAGTCGGTGACGACGTCCGCGGTGTCGAGATACGTAATAACGAGCTGTCCCAACGGCTGATAATTCTGTGAGAAATGTCCCTGCACGTCGCGCTGCAGACGGTCGGCTTCGCGGTAGTCGCCCTTGCATAAAGCCTCGCGTATGGCGGGGATGGTCTTATGGGCATCGGGCGAATAGACGTTCATGTTGCACGGCTCGCCCGTCCATAGCGTGATGTCGTTGAGCGAGATCTTGTCGGTCTGGGTGCCGCCATAGATGATGCCGCCCATGGTGCCGTTGCCGATGACCAGTGCTTCCTCGAAGAACGCGGCCGGCCGGTCGTAGTGCAGCGTCTGCGCCACGCTTTCCGTCGCCACGAGCAGGAAGGTTGCCAGCCACCCAAGGATACCGTATCTAGTCTTTGCCATAGCTTCTTGTCGTTAATCGTTGGCAAAGATACAAAAAATCCCTGACATCACGAAGGATTCAGGGATTATTTATAGAGGGATGGTTGATTGTTAACGCTCGAGGTAGGCGGCCACCTTCTTGGCGGTGTCGCGGCCAGAGGCCATGGCGCGAACCACGAGGGAGGCGCCGTTGGCGGAGTCGCCACAGACGAAGACGTTCTTCGGGTACTCGGGGTGCTCGGGCTTGAGGAAACCCATAGCAAGCAGCACCAGTTCGGCCTTGATGATTTCGGGCTCGCCGGCCTCGACCATGATGGGACGACCGCCGGCGGGGTTGGGTTTCCAGTCGATGGGCTGGATGCGGACGGCGGCGACGTGGTCTGGGGAGGCGTCTTTCCCGACGGGGAAACCGTCGGGCACAGTGGCGGCGGAGAGAAATTCGAGGGTGTTGATGTTCCAGCGGCGGGTGCAGCCCTCCTCGTGACTCGAGGTGGTCTTGAGGGTGCGGGGCCATTCGGGCCAGGGGTTCTGCGGGTCTTCGGGACCCTCGACGGGCTTGGGCATAATCTCAATCTGGGTGACGGACTTGCAGCCCTGACGATGAGCGGTGCCGATGCAGTCGGAGCCGGTGTCGCCGCCGCCGATGACGAGGACGTCCTTGCCCTTGGCGGTGATGCGCTCGTCCTTGCTGAACTCCATGCCTGCCAGCACGCGGTTCTGCTGGGAGAGCAACTCGAGGGCGAAGTGTACGCCCTTCAGTTCGCGGCCGGGGGCCTTGAGGTCGCGGGCTGTGGGGGTGCCCGATGCAATCACGATTGCATCGAAGGCCTCCCCAAGCCCCTCCGAAGGAGAGGATGTTTGATTACCTGAAGCATCGGAATTGTTCCCTGAAACATTGGATAAATGTATCTCAACACCCCCTCCTTCGGAGGGGCTTGGGGAGGCTTCAACGTTGTACTTAAACTCGATGCCTTCCTGTTCGAGCAGGGCGATGCGGCGGTCGATGATGGCCTTATTCAGCTTGAAGTTGGGGATACCGTAGCGGAGGAGGCCGCCGGCAGCTTCGTTCTTCTCGAAGACGGTGACGGTGTAGCCCATCTGGTTCAGGTCGTTGGCGGCAGCGAGTCCGGCAGGGCCGGCACCTATCACGGCCACCTTCTTTCCGTTGCGCTGGATGTCGGTACGAGGCTGTATAAAGCCCTCGCGGAATGCGGCCTCGATGATGGCGCACTCATCTTCGCGGTTGGTGGTTGGCTCGTGGTTGAAGCGGTTCAGCACGCAGGCCTTCTCGCAGAGCGCAGGACAGATGCGGCCGGTGAATTCGGGGAAGGGGTTGGTGGAGTTCAGCAGGCGGTAGGCCAGTTCCCAATCGCCTTTATACAGCGCGTCGTTCCATTCGGGCGCCTTGTTGCCCAGCGGACAGGCCCAGTGGCAGAAGGGTACGCCGCAGTCCATGCAGCGGCTTGCCTGCAGTTTACGTTCGCGGGTGTTGAGCGTCTGCTCCACCTCACCAAAATCGTGGATTCTATCGTGAATCGGACGGTAGCCCGCCTCTTGGCGGTGTATCTCTAAAAATGCTTTTGGATTTCCCATCTTAATACATTAAAGATTAAACATTAAAGATTAAACATTAAAGATTAAACATTAAATGATTAATAGTCGCGCTGGATGTCGGCAATCTTCTCGTGCAGTTTCTTCATTTTCTCCTCCTCGAGCACGCGCTTGTACTCGATGGGCACCACCTGGATGAAGTCCTCGATGTAACGGTGCCAGTCGTCGAGCATGCGACCTGCGAGGGCGCTGCCCGTATGCAGGTAGTGCTGGCGGATGAGCTCGAGCAGTTCTTTACGGCTGACGCTGTCCTCAACCAGCGAGAGTTCCACCATGTCCATGTTGCAGAAGTAGTCGAACGTGTGGTCGGGGTCGTAAACGTAGGCCACGCCGCCCGACATACCAGCGGCGAAGTTGCGGCCGGTCTTACCGAGAACGACCACGCGACCGCCGGTCATGTACTCGCAGCAGTGGTCGCCAGCGCCCTCGATGACAGCGATGGCACCCGAGTTACGCACGCCGAAGCGTTCGCCCACTTTTCCGTTGATATAGAGTTCACCGCTCGTAGCGCCATAAAGACCGGTGTTGCCGGCGATGATATTTTCCTCGGCCTTAAAGTCGTCGCTCCTGCGGGCAGGAGGCAGAATAGAGATGCGACCGCCTGAAAGACCCTTACCGAAGTAGTCGTTGGTCTCACCCTCGAGGCGCAAATCCAGTCCCTTCACGGCAAAGGCACCAAAACTCTGACCAGCCGAGCCCTTGAACTTAATCTTGATGGTTCCGTCAGGCAGTCCTTCCTCGCCGTACTTCTGGGCAATCACACCACTCAGCATGGTACCCACAGCACGGTCAGTATTCTTGATGGCATAGTCGAGTGTTACCTCTTCCTGATTCTCGATGGCCTTCTGTGCGGCACGAATCATTTCCTCGTCCTTCACACCTGTAACCTTGGTGTAGGCGCCGCGGTCCCAGAACAGAGCCTTGTCGGTCTCGGGCTTGTGCAGCAAGCGAGCGAAGTCGATGGTCTTCTGCTTGTCGGTCGCGTTGGCGGTGTTCACCTCGATTAACTCGGTGCGTCCGATGATTTCCTTCAGACTCTTCACACCAATCTCGGCCAGGTATTCGCGCACCTGCTCGGCCAGGAAGGTAAAGAAGTTAACCACGTATTCGGCTCTACCCTCGAAGTGCTTGCGCAGCTCGGGGTTCTGAGTAGCCACACCCATGGGACAGGTATTGGTATTACACTTACGCATCATCACACAGCCCAGCACGATCAGCGGCAGCGTACCAAATGAGAACTCATCAGCACCCAGCATCGCCATAATGATGACATCCTTTGCCGTCTTCAACTGTCCGTCGGTCTGCAGGCGCACCTGATTTCTCAGGCCGTTCATTACCAGCGTCTGCTGCGTCTCGGCCAAACCAATCTCGGGGCTGATGCCGGCGAAGCGCATGGACGACGCAGGGCTGGCTCCTGTGCCACCCTCGGCACCACTGATCACAATCAGGTCGGCCTTGGCCTTAGCCACACCAGCGGCAATGGTTCCTACACCGCTCTCGGCCACCAGTTTTACGCTTACGGCAGCTGTGGGGTTGATATTCTTCAGGTCGAAGATAAGCTGTGCCAGGTCCTCGATACTGTAGATATCGTGATGAGGCGGCGGCGAGATGAGCGAGATACCAGGGATGGCGTTACGCGTCTTGGCGATAATCTCGTTAACCTTAAAGCCAGGCAGCTGTCCGCCCTCACCAGGCTTAGCGCCCTGTGCCACCTTAATCTGTATCTCCTCGGCATTCACCAGGTACTCGGCGGTCACGCCGAAGCGTCCACTGGCAATCTGTTTGGTCTTCGAGCTCAGGCTTACGCCGTCCACCTCCGAGTGGTAGCGAGCATTATCCTCACCACCCTCACCGGTGTTACTGCGGGCGCCCAGCTTGTTCATGGCCAGTGCCAGTGCCTCGTGGGCCTCAATGCTCAAAGCGCCAAACGACATAGCACCCGTCACGAAGTGCTTCACAATGCTCTCAACGCTTTCAACCTCGTCGATTGGGGTTGGCTTAGCGGCCTTCTTGAATCCAAAGAAATCGCGGATAAAGATGGGGCTCTCCTTCTCATCCACCAGCTTCGACCACTGCTTAAACTTATCGTAGTTACCCTGACGGGTAGCCAACTGCAGCTTGGCAATCGTCTCGGGGTTCCATGCGTGCTTGATGCCGTCCTTGCGCCATGCGAACTGTCCCTGGTTCTGCAGCAGCGTCTGCTCCTTGGCAGCCTCATGCAGGGCAATGGCATCGCGAGCAATCTCCTTCAGGCCCACACCGCCGATGGTGCTCACCTCGGTACCGAAGTAGCGACGCAGCAGGTCCTCGCTCAGTCCGATGCTCTCGAAGATCTTCGCACCACGATAAGAGCGGATGGTAGATATACCCATCTTCGACATAATCTTCTTCAGGCCCTTATCCACCGCCTTAATGTAGTTCTTCTCGGCAGTAGCGTATTCCTCCTGAATCTTTCCTTTCTTTACCAGGTCATCCAATACGGCGAATGTCATATACGGACACAGTGCGCTGGCACCGTAACCCAGCAGCAGGGCAGCGTGCATTACCTCGCGAATCTCACCGCTTTCCACAATCAGCGCGGTCTGCACACGCTTACCCACGCTAATCAGGTAGTGGTGAACGGCGCTCACCGCCAGCAGCGATGGGATATTGAACCAGCAAGCCCCCCCTACGGCCCCCGAGGGGGCTTCTATAGTTTTGTCTGTGAGGATAATGTAGTTCACACCTTCGTCCACGCTGGCCTCTGCATCTTTGCAAAGCTTATCAAGTGCTGCACGCAAAGCTTCTTCGGCTTTGTCTAATGTAGCCCCCTCGGGGGCAGAAGGGGGGGCTACGACCATTGACAGTTTCTTGGTGTTGAAGCCCTTGTAGCGGATGTTACAGAGTATATCAAGTTGTGTGTTGGTCAGTACGGGTTGTGGCAGGCGCACCATCTTACAGTTCGATGCATCGGGCGTCAGGATGTTGGTACCTACGGCACCGATGTATTCGGTAAGGCTCATCACGAGTTCCTCGCGGATAGGGTCGATGGCAGGGTTTGTGACCTGTGCAAACTGCTGACGGAAGTAGTTGAACAGCACCTGTGGACGGTCAGAGATGACGGCCAACGGGGTGTCGTTACCCATGGCGGCTACAGGTTCCTGTCCGGCTGTAGCCATAGGGATGATGGTCTTGTCAATATCCTCCTGACCGAATCCGAAGGTCACCAGCTTAGCGTTGAGATCGCTCACGCCGTTGTCCACATGACGGCCGCTCTTCAGTTTCTCAAGCTGCACGCGGTTCTCGTTCAGCCACTCACGGTAAGGATGGGCCTTAGCCAGCTTCTCCTTAATCTCGCCATCATAGTAAATCTTGCCTTCCTGCGTGTCAATCAGCAGAATCTTACCTGGCTGCAGGCGACCCTTTGATACCACGTCGCCGGGCTCAAAGTCCATGACGCCAACCTCAGAGGCTACCACCATCATACCTTGCTTGGTGATGGTGTAGCGGCTGGGGCGCAAACCGTTGCGGTCCAACATTCCGCCTGCGTAGCGACCATCGCTAAACAGCAGTGCGGCAGGACCGTCCCACGGCTCCATTAAGATAGAATGGTACTCATAGAAAGCTTTCAAATCTTCGCTAATCGGGTTCTTGTCATTAAAGCTCTCTGGCACCAAAATAGCCATCGCCTGCGGCAACGAGAGTCCGCTCATCATCAGGAACTCGAATACATTGTCGAGTGAAGCAGAGTCGCTCATGCCGTCCTGCACAATCGGGCGCAGTTCCTTGATGTCGCCCAGCGCCTCACTGCTCAGCACACTCTCTCTTGCCTTCATCCAGCCGCGGTTACCACGAATGGTGTTTATTTCTCCGTTGTGGGCTAACAAGCGGAAGGGCTGGGCCAGTTTCCATTTAGGGAATGTGTTTGTGCTGAAACGGGAATGTACCAGCGCCAGTCCGCTTGTAAAATAGTCGTTCGACAAATCAGGGAAATACCGCCTAAGCTGTCCGCTGGTCAGCATGCCCTTGTAGATAATATTCTTTGAGGAAAGAGAACAGATGTAGAAGTCGGACTCTCCCCCCTGCCCCTCTCTGCCAGAGAGGGGAGTAGATAGCTTGGCTACCCTGTTCTCGATTCTCTTCCTTACAATATATAATGTACGCTCGAAGGCTTTTTCTTCTTCGACAGGGTTGTAATCACTCCCCTCGCCCTTTGGAGAGGGGCCGGGGGTGAGGCTTCTCTTCACAAATATCTGCTTAATATCGGGTTCCACCTCACGGGCAGCCACACCCAGCACCTCGGGGTTGGTGGGCACCGTGCGCAGATGCATCAGCTGCAAGCCCTCGCGCTCAATCTCCTCGATCATCACGCTCAGAATCTCCTGCTGTGCCTTCTCGTCCTTAGGCAGGAAAACCAGACCTGTGCCGTACTTACCCTTTTCGGGCACGGGGATACCCTGTAACAAAATAAACTCGTGGGGTATCTGTACCATGATACCCGCACCATCACCGGTCTTGTCGCGTGTCTCGGCGCCACGGTGTTCCATGTTCTCAAGCACCTTCAGTGCATTGTCCACCAAATCATGACTCTTGCCGCCATGAATATTCACCACCATGCCCACGCCGCAGGCATCATGCTCATAGCTGGGCTGATAAAGTCCTTGAAATTTGCAATCCAACATATTATCCTTACTATTTATTTACTATTTTTTGCACGTTGTTTCTTTTCGGCTGCAAAGGTAATACAGATTGTCAAAATACACAAACTTTTGCTTTCACTTTTATTCTAATATTATTTAACAACTAACATTTTGATTGTATTTTACGATTATTACTTTCATTTTGACAACCATTCATCGCGAGTTAAGCCTTATTGCTTACACTTTGTAATTTTCCTCTTGTTGAGTAACCTTCAAACTTTAAATTATAACATCATCACTTTACTACGCTCTCATGATGTCACACTGCCGCATTTTGACGATATGCTACATTTTATCAGCCGTTACAGCTAAAATGTTAGCAAAACGTCACAATAAATCATGTTTATGTTTACAAAATGTCATTCCAATACTTTTTTAACACTCAAAAAGTCATTGCTTCAGATGTTTTTTTATGCGAAATGTATTACTTTTGCGGTCGATTTTAGAAAGGTGAAAAGAATATGGATACTAAATACATTTTCGTGACGGGCGGTGTCGTTTCATCGTTAGGCAAGGGCATCATCTCCGCCTCCATCGGTAAGCTGTTACAGGCACGCGGCTTCAAAGTCACTATCCAGAAGTTCGACCCGTATATCAACATCGACCCTGGCACGCTAAACCCTTACGAGCACGGTGAATGTTACGTGACAGAAGACGGTTTTGAAACCGATCTCGACTTAGGACATTATGAAAGGTTCACGGGCATACGCACGACGCGCAACAACTCGATAACCACTGGCCGCATCTACAAGACTGTCATCGACCGCGAACGTCACGGCGACTACCTGGGCAAGACGATTCAGGTGGTGCCGCACATCACGGACGAGATCAAGCGAAGGATGCTGAGGGAAGCCCCCCTTTCGTCCCCCGAGGGGGACACTATAGTTTCTGCGCTCAAAACAAATGAAGCCCCCTCGGGGGCAGTAGGGGGGGCTTTCGACTTTGTCATCACCGAAGTCGGCGGCACCATCGGTGACATTGAGAGCGCGCCGTTCATGGAGGCTATCCGCCAGTTGCGCTGGCAGTTGGGCCGTAATGCCGTTTGCGTACATCTCACCTATGTGCCCTACCTGAAGGCTGCCGACGAGCTGAAGACAAAGCCTACACAACACTCGGTGAAGGAATTGCAGGGAATGGGCATCCAGCCCGACATTCTCGTGCTACGCACGGAACGTCACCTTGATGATAGTATGCGCATGAAGGTTGCTTCGTTCTGCAACGTCGATCTGGAGTGCGTCGTGCAGAGCGAGGATATGCCGAGTATCTACGAAGTGCCCGTGAATATGCAGCATCAAGGCCTCGACGCTGCCATTCTGCGTAAGATAGGCATCCCCGTGGGTGAGACACCGGCGATGAAACCCTGGCACGACTTCCTCGACAAACAGCGCAATGCCAAGCGCGAGGTACACATCGGACTCGTCGGCAAGTATGACCTGCAGGATGCTTACAAGAGCATCCGCGAGAGCCTCAACCTCGCAGGCATCTATAATGACGTGAAAGTCCGTCTGCACTTTGTGAACAGTCAGGAGTTGACGACGGAAAACGTCGCCACACAACTGGAGAGTATGGCGGGCATCGTCATCTGTCCAGGCTTCGGTCAGCGTGGCATCGAGGGCAAAATCATTGCTGCCGAATACACCCGCACCCACAACATTCCCACCTTCGGTATCTGCTTAGGTATGCAGATGATGGTCATAGAGTTCGCCCGCAACGTGTTGGGCTATAAGGATGCCAACAGCGCCGAGATGGACAAAAAAACACCACATAATGTCATTGACATGATGGAGGAACAGAAGACCATCACACAAATGGGTGGCACCATGCGACTGGGTGCATACGATTGTGAACTACGAGAAGGCAGTCGTACAGCGGAGGCCTACGGAAAAGCTACGAGCATCCGCGAGAGACACCGCCATCGTTACGAGTTCAACAACGCCTATAAAGAGGAATATGAGCTGGCTGGCATGAAATGCGTAGGCATTAACCCTGCTGCCGACCTCGTCGAGATTGTCGAGATACCAGAAAAGCGCTGGTACATCGGCACACAGTTCCACCCCGAATACTCATCGACCGTGCTCCACCCGCATCCTCTGTTTATGAGTTTCATTGAAACAATTAAACATTAAACATTAAAGATTAAACATTAATGGAGCAATTAAAGCATGAATGTGGTGTGGCGATGATTCGCCTGTTGAAACCGCTGTCGTATTACGAAAAGAAATACGGCACCTGGGCCTACGGCTTCAACAAACTCTATCTGATGATGGAGAAGCAGCACAACCGCGGTCAGGAGGGAGCAGGTATCGCCTCGGTAAGTCTCGGAAACAAGCCCGGAACAGAGTATATGTTCCGTGAAAAGGCTGAGGGCAAGGATGCCATCACGGAGATTTTCAGTCGTGTGACGGAGGAGATGAAGGGTGAGCTGTTGATGGGACACCTGCGCTATTCGACGACTGGCAAAAGCGGACTGACGTTCGTTCATCCATTCTTGCGCCGTAACAACTGGCGCGCCAAGAACCTCTGTTTGTGCGGCAACTTTAACATGACCAACATCGACGAGGTCTTTGATTTTCTGACAGCGCAGGGCCAGTCGCCGCGCATCTACGGCGACTCCTACATCACACTCGAACTGATGGGCCACCGTCTGGACCGCGAGGTGGAAAGGCTGTTTGTGGAGGCCAAGGAGCAAGAACTGGAGGGCACAGACATCACCAACTACATTGACGACCACGTGGAAATGGCCAACGTGCTGCGCACAACCATGCAGCATTACGACGGCGGCTACGTGATGTGCGGACTGACCGGCAGCGGTGAGATGTTCTCCGTGCGCGACCCCTGGGGCATCCGTCCGGCATTCTGGTATCAAGATGACGAAATTATTGCCGTGGCCAGCGAGCGCCCCGTGTTGCAGACAACCTTCGACCTTCAGGCCGAGGACATCCGTGAGTTGAAGCCCGGTCAGGCCATCATAGTACATAAGAATGGCGAAAGCAAACTTGAGCAGATCATGCCCGCCCAACAGCTGTCAGCCTGCTCCTTCGAACGCATCTATTTCAGCCGTGGTTCCGATTGCGATATTTATCAGGAGCGCAAACGACTCGGCGAACAGCTGACGCCAGCTATCCTGAAAGCCATTGACAACGACATTGACAACACCGTTTTTTCATATATCCCCAACACCGCCGAAGTGGCTTACTACGGCATGACTGACGGTTTCCGGCAGCAAGGCTATAACGTCCGCACGGAGAAGGTAGTATGGAAAGACATCAAGATGCGTACCTTCATTGCCGACAACTCAGAACGCAACGATCTGGCCGCCCACGTCTACGATATCAGCTACGGCTCGCTAAAGCCCTACAAGGATAACCTCGTGATTATCGACGACTCCATCGTACGCGGTACGACCTTGAAGGAGAGCATCTTCAAGATTCTCGACCGTCTGCACCCCAAAAAGATTGTCATGGTCAGCAGTTCGCCGCAGATTCGCTATCCAGACTACTACGGCATCGACATGGCACGTTTAGAGGAGTTCTGCGCCTTCCGCGCTACGATGGCGCTGATTGAGGAACGGGGTATGTGGCAGTTGGTGAATGAGACGTACAGGAAATGCAAGGCCTCCCCAAGCCCCTCCGAAGGAGGGGATGTTCAGATACCTACGAAGGCTGATCCAAGTAACCAAACACCCCCTCCTTCGGAGGGGCTTGGGGAGGCTTTCAACTATGTTCGTGCGATCTACGCCCCGTTCACGGTCGACGAGATCAACGCGAAAATTGTCGAGATGTTGCGTCCTACGAACATGCAGGCACCCATTGAACTGGTTTTCCAGAGCATCGAAGGCCTGCACGAAGCCTGCCCCAACCACCCAGGCGACTGGTATTTTACGGGACACTACCCAACCCCCGGCGGCACACGGCTGTGTAACCAGGCTTTCGTCAATTATGTTGATCAGAAGGTATTCAAAAATAGTGACGGATTATAAGATTTAAAAGCATAAAGGTATGAAGATTAAAAAGAGATGGATAATCCTGATGACGGCAATGACGCTCATTGCCTTTGCAGGACTGGCGGTGGGAGAGCCGTCGTTTGAGTGTGACTGGTCGGTCATCTCGGCCGCCGACGTGGCATGGCTCATCACGGCCACGATTTTCGTGTTGATGATGACGCCCGGACTGTCGTTTTTCTATGGTGGTATGGTGGGGGCGAAGAACGTTATCAGCACCATGCTACAGTCGTTCATCGCCATGGGACTGATTTCCGTCCTCTGGGTAGTCGTCGGTTTCTCGCTGTGCTTCGGCGACGACATCGGTGGCGTCATTGGCAATCCGCTGACGTTTCTTATGTTTCATGGTGTAGGTGCAGACGTCTATACTACGCCTGCAGGTAATATCTTAGGTGGTGCGACGATTCCGTTAGCGCTGTTCGCACTGTTCCAAATGAAGTTCGCTATCATCACACCGTCTCTTATTACGGGGTCGTTTGCTGAACGTGTCAGGTTTTCGGCCTACATGTTCTTCATGATATTTTTCTTCTTCGTCATCTACTGTCCGTTGGCCCACATGACGTGGCATCCCGAAGGACTGTTTATGAAGTGGGGTGTCATTGACTTTGCCGGTGGTATTGTCGTGCATGCATCGAGCGGTGTGGCAGCCTTGGCAGGAGCCATCTACTTGGGACGCCGCAAAGCGGAGACCCGTAAGAGCGAACCAGCCAACATCCCCTTTGTACTTCTGGGTGCAGCCATGCTGTGGCTCGGTTGGTTTGGCTTCAATGCGGGTTCTTCGCTCCACGCTGACGGACAAGCCATCAAAGCGTTTCTGAACACCAACACCGCTTCGGCTACAGCCATGATGACATGGATATTCTTCGACTGCCTGCGTGGACGCAAGCCGTCGGCTATGGGTGCTGCTGTGGGGTGCGTCGTCGGCTTGGTGGCTATCACCCCGTCGGCAGGCTATGTCACTGTGGGGCAGAGCATTTTTATTGCCTTCGTCATCACGCTGATTTGTAACGTTGCCGTCTATTGGCGCTCGCACACCAGCATAGACGACGCTCTTGACGTCTTTCCCACGCACGGAACGGGTGGTATCTTCGGCACGGTACTGACAGGTATCTTCATCCAAGAAGGTCTCATTGCCGGCACATGGGATGGTTTTGTCATCTTCCTCTACCATCTGCTGGCCATCGCCATCGTGTTTGTCTACACCTTTGCTGCGAGTTGGTTGGGCTACAAACTCATCGACAGCCTCATTCCCATGCGCGTATCAGCCTACAGCGAGAAGGTCGGCCTCGACTTCTCGCAGCATGACGAGCATTACGGACTGGCGCAGATTGGCGAGCGGGAACTGGCAGAGTATGAAGAACACATCAGAGAGAAATATAAATAGTAAATTGTAAATCGTCAAATTGTAAATTAAGATTATGTGTGGAATTGTAGCAATATTAAATGTAAAAGAGCAGACGCATGCGCTACGTGAAAAGGCGCTGAAGATGAGTCAGAAAATCCGTCATCGCGGACCTGACTGGAGTGGTATTTATTGCGGCGGAAGCGCCATCCTTGCCCACGAACGACTGAGCATCGTCGACCCTGAGAGTGGCGGACAGCCGCTTTATAGCCCCCGCCCTTTGGAGGGGGATGGGGGAGGCTTGCAGGTGCTGGCCGTTAACGGCGAAATCTATAACCATCAGGAGATCCGCCGCCGCTATGCCGGACAGTATGAGTTCCAGACGGGCTCTGACTGCGAGGTTATCCTCGCCCTCTATCGCGAGAAGGGTATCAACTTCCTCGAAGACCTCAGCGGCATCTTCGCCTTCGTGCTTTACGATGAGGAGAAGAACGAGTTCCTGATTGCCCGCGATCCCATCGGTGTCATCCCCCTCTACATCGGCTACGACAGCGACGGAACGGTCTATGTGGCCTCCGAGTTGAAGGCCCTCGAAGGACAGTGCGAAAGGTATGAACCCTTCCTCCCCGGACATTATTATTACAGTGGAGAACCCGGTATGAAGCGTTACTACCAGCGCGACTGGATGAAGTACGACGCTGTAAAGAATAACTCAGCCAGTGTCGAAGCCATCCATGATGCCCTTGAGGATGCCGTCAAGCGTCAGCTGATGTCGGACGTGCCCTATGGCGTGCTGCTTTCCGGCGGCCTCGACTCATCGGTCATCTCCGCCATTGCCGAGAAATACTCTGAGATGCGTATCGAGGACGACTCGAAGACCAAGGCCTACTGGCCCCGCCTGCACTCATTCGCCGTAGGACTGAAAGGAGCTCCCGACCTGGCCAAGGCGAAGCTCGTGGCCGACCATATCGGCACCGTTCACCACGAGATCAACTATACCATCCAGGAAGGTCTCGATGCCATCCGCGACGTCATCTACTTCATTGAGACCTACGACGTCACCACCGTACGCGCCTCAACGCCTATGTACCTGTTGGCACGTGTCATCAAGTCGATGGGCATCAAGATGGTGCTCTCGGGTGAGGGTGCCGACGAGATCTTCGGTGGCTATCTCTATTTCCACAAGGCGCCGACGGCCAAGGACTTCCACGAAGAGACCGTCCGCAAGCTCTCGAAGCTCTACATGTACGACTGTCTACGTGCCAACAAGAGCCTGAGCGCTTGGGGCGTCGAAGGACGCGTACCCTTCCTCGACAAGGAGTTCCTCGATGTTGCCATGCGCACCAACCCCGAGGCCAAGATGTGTCCTGGAACAACGATGGAGAAGAAGATTGTTCGTGAGGCTTTCGCCGACATGCTGCCTGCCGAGGTGGCATGGCGACAGAAGGAGCAGTTCAGCGACGGTGTGGGTTACTCATGGATTGACACGCTCAAGCAGATAACTTCCGAAGCCGTCACCGACGAGCAAATGGCGCACGCCGCAGAGCGTTTCCCCATCAATCCGCCGAAGAACAAGGAGGAATACTACTACCGTAGCATCTTCGCCGAGCATTTCCCCTCTGACAGTGCCGCACGGAGCGTGCCCAGCGAGGCATCTGTTGCCTGTTCAACAGCCATCGCCCTCGAATGGGACGCTGCCTTCAAGGGTATGAACGACCCCAGTGGGCGTGCCGTCAAGGGCGTGCACGAACAAGCGTATTAACGGACAGTACCCATCAGCGTATAACGCACACCATCCTTTTCGATGACGAGCTGGCGGCCGTCAAGGTGCTTTGTAACCTTGGCGGCTGTCTTCTTTGTTCCGATAGTAGAAATGCCAGTTGCTGAAGTGTCGGGCACACGGATATAGACGTCGTAGATGCGGGCGCCACCGCTCGACGAGTTGTTCAGCAGTTCGAGGGTGCGTACCTCAGTGCCGTCGGCAATGCCGGCCACCTCTAAGAGGTTCCAGGCTAAGAGCGTCTGCTTCTTCATCTTGTCTGTCGTCTTCGTCCCCTGTGTACCGTCGGCCAGCGTCCAGTTCAGCTTGTAGGAACGGTCGCCGGTGAAGTGCAGGTTCACCAGTAGCTGTAACACGCCGTCGGTGAAGTGCCAGCGCAGTCCGCCGCCACTCTTCGACATATCGATGCCACCCTTGGTGCAGCCGCCGGGTATGTTGCCGCCGCTCTCGGTCTTGGCCGGGTCGTAGCTCGTGGCGATGGCGCCGTCAACCAGTTCGATGACGCCTTGCAGGTCGGCGGGCAGCGCGTCCCAGGCATCCTGAAAGTGATACCAGTCGCCGGTAAGCACCTTGAAGGGTTTGACCACGCTGACAGACCCCGTCGTGCTGACATCCTTCACCCCCGCCTCGCGGTCGCCGCTGACGGTCAGCGTGTAGGTGCAGCCGGCTACGGGTGTGCCGCTGATGGTAATCGTCTGTCCGTCAACGCTGTATGTCAGTCCTTCGCTCAACTGACTAACAACGGCTGTCGTCCCTGCCGTGCTCATCTCGTAGACGATGGGCTCTATGGCTTGTCCCTCGACGACTTCTTGTGCCGAGTTGGCCGTCTTACAGGTCAGCGTAATCTTCTCGGGAATGATGAACTCCATCGGTATGCCGTCCAGTTCGAATGCTCCGAAGTCGGGTGCCGCATCGTTGTAGCCGATATAGATGTCGTCGGCCGTCACCAACTCCAGTCCGGCCGCCACCGCCTCTTCGGCTGTCATCTTGCGGGTGGGGGTGAAGCCGATGATGGGTGTGCCCTTGTCCTTCATCACGCTGCCGGCTTTCAGCCGTGCAAAACCGTTGTCGGGCAACGAACCGTCGGCCTGGCGGTCGGCCATGAAGTCGTCGACGCTCAACGACAGGAACTCGCCGGAGTGGTCCTTGGTCACAATCTGCGTCTTGCCCTCTTTGTAGCCCTCCTTGATGGGACTGCAGCCGTCGAGTGTTGTCCAGGAGTTGAAGTCGGTGTCTGGCTCGCGGTAGCCCTCCTTGTCAGGCGACAGAAACTCGTGGTTGCCGATGCTGACGCCGCTTTTCTGGGCTGTGGCGCCCCAGCCGATGCAGTTGCGGATGGTCATACCGCCGTATTTGAACATCGTGGGGAAGCGGTAGTTGAACTCGTTGCCCCAGGCCGTACAGTTGATGATATACATCCCCTCGTAGGCGTTGTTCTGGTCGAAGCCCTTATGCAGGTTGCCGAAGGCCACGCAGTTGGTGACGACATGGGCGCCTACCGACTGGTCGAAGGCGGCACCACCGGCACTGCCACCACCGCCGAGTTTGAAACCATTGCCGTTCTTGCCCTCGCTGCCGTCCTTCAGATAGCCCGCGTGCCAGGCCCAACAATGGTCGATGACCACAGGGTGGTACACCATATAAAGGTCCCAGTTGTCGTCGCTGTTCGTCCATGCGCGACAGCCGTGGAACTCGGTGCCCGGCCCAGGGAAGAGCTTGCAGGCGAAGCCGTCGGCATCGCCGCCGTCGTCCGTGCCATTATAGGTGCGCAGGTCGGCGTTCTCGTAGGCATCGCAGTTGATGACCTTGTTGCCGCGACAGTAGGTGTAGTTAGGATTATACTGCGGCTGTCCGCTGATGGGCAGCGACTTGGTCTCCTCAATCGAGAAGTCCTTGTACATACCTATCTGTAGGCCGGTGTCGTTGTTCCAGCGGAACACGCAGCGCTCGATGACGTTGTACGATCCCTCCACCTTCATACCGTTGTCCTCGGCATTCTGCAGCACCAGTCCGTAGAACGTCCAGTAGTTGGCTAAATGGTTCACGTAGATGCAGCGTCCCATCTTGAAGGCCGACTCCGTCTTGTGGTTCATGGCCGAGCCGTCGATGACAACCTTGCCGGCAGCCTCGTCAGGCCAGGCGCGCATCTCGCAGCGTCGGTCGGGGTTCGTTGGCAGTTCGGGAATCTTCAGGCGTTCGCTGATGGTGTAGGTGCCCTCGTGGATGAGGATGCGGTCGCCGGCCTGCACCTGCTCTAATGCTTTGTGAATGGTCAGCAACGGTGCCTCCTCCGTGCCGGGGTTCGTGTCGTTGCCGTTGGTGGCCACGTGGATGTCCGTGGCCATGGCTGTCAAGGCTGTTGCAGCCATCATCCAGATAGTAAGTAGTTTCTTGGTCATAGTTCGTAGTCTCTTAATCGTGCTGCAAAGTTACGCTTTTCTTTTGTTGCCCAACGAATATAGACCCCAGTAATGCACGCAAACGTTTACAAAACGAAAACGGCCCCGATTCCTATTGTGGAACCGGAGCCGAAGTACTATGATTTAAGGTTTGTTTCTACTTGTACGAACCAGAGCCTTTCGTGAAGTCCAGGTAGCACTTCTGGCCCGTAGTTACCTTGACGCGTGCCTGGTCGTTGCCGGCGCCGCGGTAGTCAATCTGTCCCTTGGCGGTGACGACGAACTCCGTCTGCCACCAATCGGCACCTTCTAACTTGACGCACATACGTACCTCGTCGTC
>Ga0310695_10002537_pt1 | contig 38261 bp, 33 predicted proteins | sample RumenRJG_04DNA_FD_203882 | JGI IMG/M metagenome (GOLD analysis project Ga0310695, IMG submission 203882) | Bovine rumen microbial communities from Lethbridge, Alberta, Canada - RJG_04 (v2) (version 2) | ecosystem: Host-associated > Mammals > Digestive system > Stomach > Rumen | place: Canada...
CGGAACGTGATTTGTCCTGCAAGAGCCTGATCAATCAGGAAAGTCTTACCGACCCTTCTTCTCCCATATACAGCAACAAACTGAGCCCTATCGCTTGAGTATCGCTCTTGCAATTCCCTTATTTCTGCCTCTCTACCTACAATACCTTTCATAAAAACATCGTTTTATTTAGCCGCGAAATTAATAATTTTATATTTCATGGCCAAACAAAAGGCACCTTTTGTGATAAAGCTTAACTTTACATAACACTTGAACATCCAAAACAAATATATTTTCACCCCCAAAACTCCCAAGACATCCGACCCGAATTTCGGTGCGAGAAGGGCGAGGGCATAAGGGCTATAGCGCAAGGCTTCGGCTGGAAATACAACTTGAACAGGTGGAGATTTCCAGCACGAACCCACAGGCCCTGGCCTTGCGCATTAGCCCGCCCCTCGCATCTTTGCTGAGAAATTCGAGTCGGATGGCTCATTGGCGTGACTTGGGCTTCTTCTTTCTGCGTTCCAACCACGTGGCAAAAAGAATATTAAGAGCTATGCCCTCGATGGCAAACGCCTCCGCCAGCCGCATTCTCCAAGGATGCGGCTAACATATAGAACGATAACGTGAAAATGGTAGCCGACAAAGTTTTTTTTGATGAAAGACTATGATTTCTCGGAATTTTGTTTTATCTTTGCAGCGGATAAAGAACACTTATTATATGAGCAAGCAAGAAAAAGAAGAAAAGGCTCGGGAGTTCTGGAAGTACTACGAGGCTACTCAAGGCAGCATCACTATCACTGATCCAAAGGTGTTAGATTGAAATGAGGCTGCTGCCTTTGCAGACAGCTAAAACGCGAGCAAATCGGTAAAAATACAGATGATACAGTATAGGCATTCCCCGTGCAGTATCAGCTGTATTTTTTTGCTTTAAATTTAGTCTTCGTCAAAGTCATACTCGCGGCTGCATGCTGCACTGCCATCCTTAGTGCCTTCGCCATAGCCCAACTTTGAGTTGGCAAGCATCTGGTGGGGAGCTATGCGTACAACGTTCATTACCGGTTTTATATATGTCTTTTTCATTGTTCTTGAATTTTTGAATTTTGAATTATGAGTTTTGAGTGATTCTTGCTTTGCTGCGATGGATGAATGTTGAATTCTCAATTATTCATTGGTAATCGCTGTAGGAGACTATTCCTCATTTTACTATCATCTTCTTGCCATTCACGATGTACAGGCCCTTTCTTAGAGGTGAGACACGACGTCCTTGCAGGTCGTAGACGACACAGTCATGATTCATTCTTCCGTTATTCATTAGTGCGGCATCAATGCCCATAGTCTCATCGTTGATAAAAATGTCAAGGGAACGAGCACCTGCAGGATTAGCGTCCAGATGCAGGTAGGCCTTATTCGTTGCGATCGTACCACTACCAATCTGATAGAACTTACCATCGGAATAGAGCAGGTAATCGTATGTTGAGCCGTCAAATACCGTTGTTCCATCACCCTTCCTCAAAAGGTTTGTTGCAGGAGCAGTGGCAGAACCGACAATAGGTACATTGTATTCAGTTCCTGTAGTACCTATCAGTAGCAGAGGGGTATCGGCAGGAACGGGAGCCACCACCTTAGTCATTGTCACACCGTCGCCATCAGCAGCGGTTGCCACATAAGCATTCAGTCCCGACACCTTACTGAAGTCCATGATATCAGGTGTCACGTAAGTTATCTTAGCGTGTCCTGGAGTTATCGCCTGAGTTATTCCCAAAGAGTAAACGGGCGAAACAGCTTGCATTCGTTTGTAGAGATAAACGGGACTTTGTCCACAATTTTTGTAGAAACGGAAATTACCTGAACCTGATGTATTATAACGGAAAACTGCACCAGTAGCAGCACCACCAAGACAGAGTTTAACGTTTGATGAAGACGTAAAAGTAACGGAAATCGGATATCCAGATGCTGTACTTTTATTCTCCGTTGCCGTAAGTCCATTGCTGTTAGATGATTGATAATTGTATTTACCATCCTTCGTCTTCAATACATAGCCCAAAGATAGATTACTATCATCAAGGGCCTCTAATGTTACATTATAGGTATCTCCCCATGTAACATCAACATCTTTGCCACTCAAGTTTGCTCCAGGATAAGCGTATACACCATCTTCACCTATTTCTTTTTTATCAGTTCCCCCTTTTCTACCATCGGCAAATGTATTGCTATCATAAGCTATCAAATAATCTCCTCGCCAGTCAGTCTGGTCAGCTTCAACCAAACGATAGCAATAACCACTGGCAGCAACGGCCTCGAACATCGCATAGAGTTCCATATTACTTGTAACGATAGTGGTATTCTCCACCCAAGATGGAGACGCGGCATTGTTGGTAGAGGACCAACCCACAAACGACATGCCACAAACAGTAGCGGGATCATCAAGACTTAACGTTGTTCCATTTGTGCGAACAACATTGCTGCTGTTATTGCCTACATGACAAGTCACCGTCCATTCGCGAGTATCCGTTACTGTCAAGGTGTATGATGCTGTTGACGAAGAGAACTTACCAGCAATAGCCGCAGCTGTAGCTTGTACAGTTACGCTACCTGCCTGCGTAGGAGTCACCTCACCAGTACTTGCATTGATTGTAGCTCCAGCAGTGTTGGTCGTAATAGTATATATAACAGATGCCCCGTCTGTCCCTGCATAGCCATCCGCCGTCGTTGCTGTCTGGGTAAACGATAGCGCATCTTTCAAGTCCAGCGTTGGAGTAGCATTAGCAAATGAGATTGCAGAAGAGGGGTCAGAAGATTCTGCTTGCTTCTTGTACAATGTAGCAGGGGGATAACTTCCCATATAAGTGTAGGGATAAGCTTTGAATAAATTCACTCCATCTGTACCGATATATCTTTCTGTTGCATTCACATTGTTGACAATATACATGGTATATGCGGTGTTATATGGAATAGTCCACTGCTCTTGCTCTTCTGTGTCCGATGTCTGATTCATTCGCAGGAATGTCTTTGTGTCAGCTTTTGCATACCCCAAATAAAAAGTACCATTCTTGAGCGTATAATTATCGCCAACTACTCCAAGCGTAAACTCCATGGGCGTTGCTGTCGTAGTAGTAATGGTACCTGACGACTCCGTAAAGCCGCTACTTGTGGTAGTTAGAAAGTTGGACGAAAAACCCGTTGCAACGGCAGAAGTGGTCGCGATAATATACACATCGCCACTAACCAAGTCGCTTGGACTTGTTACCTTGACATAGGTTGCGGCCCACAAACAATTGCTGCCAACCATGAGGGCACATAGCAGGAGCATGATTTTACATAATTGTATTTTCTTCATTTTTGTTATCTTTGTTGTTCAGTTTGTCGTTAAATATAATTGTTGTCGTTTAAACCTACTCAGTTGTCGTCTACCTCCCCTCATAGGCCTCGCGGGTCATATAGACGGCGGCAACGTCGCGGAGGGCATGGCGGACGGGCATATAGACAAGACCATCGTGGGGTTGGCGGGTGCCCCAGGAGTTCTTCATGACATAGTAGGCACGGCGCTCTTCGTCGCGAGCCAGACCAACGATACACATGGCGTGGGCAGGACTCTCGTAGCAGACGGGATGGCGATGGTGCAGGGCACGGTTGACGTGGCGGCGCAGCGAGTCGATGGGGATATTCAGGAGGCGGTTGTGCTCCCAGTTGTCGGGAATGGGCACAATAATCTTCTGGTAATAAGGGGAATCGGGAACGCTGGTAAGACCGATATACTCGTCGGGGGCACAGACGCTGTGGGCAAACTCCAACGGCGTGTACTTGGCACCGAGCAGGAAGACATTCTTCGGCGTGGGCAACTGGGCAGTGGCATCGTCGGGAAAGACATCGTAGCCCACGACGCCATAGCGCTCCAACAGGTTGAGGGCTGTCTGACCCATGGCACGCTCACGCGACTGCGTCGCTAGTGAAGAGTGAGAAGTGGATAGTGAATAGTTTTTCAGCATGCGACCCAGGTACCGGGGAGAGAGATTGACGGAGTCGCCACGCAGCAGGTGCTCCGTCTCGATGGTGGCCAACATGGCGTAAGCCCAACAGAGCTCTGTATCGCCCTGGTCCTTGACAGGGGTCATGGGCAGCAGGAGTTCGTGGGTATAGGTGTGTTCGGACGAAGGGAAGAGGGTGGCTAAGATGTCAATGGCAGCGATGGCGAGGATAGGGAGTATGAACACAGTAGCAATGACGGTGATGACGATCTTCTTTCTGCGCGTCATAGCTCGTCCTCCTCTCCGTCGATGACCTCTGGCTTGGGGGCATTCTTCATCATATCGGTATAGGCGTTCTTCAGTTCGCTGCGGTCGATGGTGATGTCACGGTGCAGGGGGCGCCCTTCTTCACGGAGGCAATGGGAGAAGAGCCACTGGTAGGTCTTCTTCAAGTAGAACACACGGGCGGGAGCACCGTGGTTGGCACCCTGCCACCAGTCGTAGCGCAGGCGACTGTCGTTATGCTCAGCCTCCAAGGCAGCAACCACCTTCTTGGACTCACGGACATTGACGGCACGGTCGGCAGTGCCATGGATAATCCACAGGGGGACCTGTCCCAAGGGTTGTACGTCGCGTAGCGTGCTGCCACCACACATGGCGAGGGCTGCTGCCACACGGTCGGGATAGGTGCCGGCAAAGTCCATGGTGCCATAGCCACCCAGCGACATGCCCAGCACATAGACGCGCGTAGAGTCGCAAGGATAGTGCTGGCGCGTCCAGTCCAGCACGTCGAGCACCTTCTTAGGACTCCACGAGCCGCCAGGATTCTGGGGCACGATGACCAAGGCGGGTATCTCGCGACCACGCACGATGGCGTCCAGCGGTCCGTAGCGGCGCGAACGATTGATGTCGCGACCACAGAGGCTGGCACCATGCAGGAAGATGACCACAGGGGTGTGCTCCTGGGAATAGTAGTAGTCCTCAGGGGTATATACCCAGAAGTCGTAGCCGCCCTTGATAACCCCGCGATGAGCTGTCAGGAAGTCGTACTGTGCCAGCGCAGCGACAGGCATCAGCGCCACCAGCAGTAGCAGGAAAAAGAATCGGTTCATCTTCATTAAAGAATTATTCTGTCTATTGGATGTTTGCCTGCAAAGGTAATCATATAATTAATAATATACAAGCCTAAAAGCATAAAAAATCGAGGTTGATTTGTCTATTCCACAAAAAGTCACTACCTTTGCGGCTGTAAAATAAGTATGGAGACACTGAAGGAGAAGACGACACGCGGCCTGTTTTGGGGCGGCATGAATAATGTGGTACAGCAGGGACTGGGTCTGCTGTTCGGCATCATTCTGGGTCGTCTGCTGAATCCGGAAGACTACGGTATGATAGCCATGATACTCGTCTTCCAGCTGATAGCCACCGCTCTGCAGGAAAGCGGTTTCAAGAGTGCCATCGGTAACCTGAAAGAGCCTCAGCACAACGACTATAACAGCGTCTTCTGGTTTAACATCATCGTAGGTGTCACGTGCTATGTCATCCTGTTCTTCGTAGCCCCGCTGATAGCCGCCTACTACCACACGCCAGAGCTGGTACTGCTCTGCAGGGTGGCCTTCCTCACCATCATCTTCGCCGCACTGGGCACGGCACAGTCGGCCTATCTGTTCCGCAACATGATGGTCAAGGAACAGGCGAAGTGTAACATGACGGCAACACTGCTGTCGAGCATGATTGGCGTGACGCTGGCGTTCCTGAAATGTGGCTACTGGGCACTGGCCATCCAGTCGATGACATATATCGGACTGAACAGCCTCTTGCTGTGGTATTTCTCTCCCTGGCGCCCCACGCTGCACCTTGACTTCGGTCCCGTCAGGCAGATGTTTAAGTTCAGCAGCAAACTGCTGGCGACAACCATCCTGGAACGTATCAATACCAACGTGATGAACATCCTGCTGGGTCGGCACTTCACCAAACACGAGGTGGGAAACTATAACCAGGCCTACCAGTGGAATAGCAAGGTGTTCTACCTGCTGCAAGGTACGTTGGCACAGGTGGCACAACCCGTCTTCACCAATGTTGCCGACGAGCAGGAGCGACAGCTGCGCATTCTCCGCAAGCTGATGCGCTTCACCGCCTTCCTCGCTTTTCCCATGCTGTTTGGCTTTGGTCTCGTGGCTCAGGAGTTCATCGTGCTGACCATCGGTGAGAAGTGGCTGGAGTCAGCCCGTCTGCTGCAACTGCTCTGCATCAGTGGCGCGTTCATCCCTATCAGTAGTGTGTTGACCAATATGCTTATCAGCAAGGGCAAGAGCGGCACGTATTTCTGGGTGACCTTTGCCCTGTGCGCCACACTCATCGCCACCATGCAGGTGCTCTATCCCTATGGCATCCGGACGATGGTCGTCGCCTACGTCATCATCTACGTGCTGTGGACACTGGTGTGGCATTTCTTCGTTGGCCGACTGACGGGCTACAGCCTCTGGGCCCTGCTGCTCGACATCGTGCCCTTTGCCATGATAGCCTTTGGCGTGATGGCTGCCACGTGGTGGGCAACGCAGAGCATCACCATATTAGTGCTACTCTTAGCAGCACGTATCGTGATGGCAGGAGTACTGTACTACGTTGTCATGCGTGTGCTACGAGTAAAGATACTCGAAGAATGTATGACGTTCATGAAAGAACGGATTAAAAAGAAATAGAATTCTATGAATAACAGAGAGTCTCAGCTCATCAGCCGTCTACGTTTTCCTATGACCCTGGCTGTCGTTGCACAGCACTGCATGGGAACAGCCCTGATAGAGTGGGAGACACTGGGCACAAAAGACATTCCCGGACTGGTGAAGACACTGGTCTCCGGCTGTATCGTCCAGGTGGCTGTACCCGTATTCTTCTTCATCTCCGGTTTCCTGTTCTTCCAAGGCGTGACCAAGATGAATCGCGACATTTACCGCACGAAGATGGTTCGTAGACTCCACTCGCTATTCATCCCCTATATCCTTTGGAACTTGCTGGCCATACCCCTATTGTCACTGACCAAGTATGGTGAGACACTAACGGGCACCACCTCCATGACAGAGTTGTACGACTTCTGGCATCATCTGAACTTAAAGACCGTGTTCTGGACCTGCCAGTCATCGATCAATGAATTCCCGAACCTGTTGGGCTGGTCGTCCATCTACGCCTCTCCCGTGCTGGGACCCTTCTGGTTTGTACGCGACCTGATCATTGCCTCCCTGCTATCGCCGCTCATCTGGTGGTTTGTTACGAAGACCAAACAGTGGGGATTGGTACTGCTCTCAGTGGTCTATCTGCTGAGGATATGGCCACAGACAGCCGTCAACTCCCAAATACTGCTCTTTGTCTTTGGTGCCTACTGGAGTCTGAACGGATGGTCACTCACCTTCCAGAATGCGCTATGGCGAAAACTATCCTATGTCGCAGCACTGCTCCTGGTGATAGTGCTGGTCAGACTAGAAGGCAACGCCACCTATTGGGGTTTCCAGCTCATGCCGCTCTTCACCATCGTAGGAACGGTGGCTGTATTTAACCTGTGGAGGGGTAGTGGAGAGCGCATCAGCAACCTTACGCAATGGCTCTCCAAGAGTTCCTTCTTCGTCTTTGCCCTTCACGTGATTTTCACGCTACCCTTGGGTTTCTTCGTGACAAAGGCACTCTTCCGAAATGCTTCCGGATGGCTGTTCCCCACACTGCAATATCTGCTCACACCCTGTGTCATCTATGCCATCAGTCTCTGCATCTACTGGCTGATGGAACGGCTGACGCCACGACTGCTCTCCATACTGATGGGAAGTAGGAAGTAGTGAGACTGATGAATAAAACGACTATTCCAAACAGATCAAAATAAGGATAAGAATGAGAAAAGGCCAATTGCTATTTGTTCCATCAGGAGGATTAGCCAACAGGATGAGAGCCATCGCGTCAGCCTATACACTGACACAGCAGACGGACAGTGACCTGCAGGTGGTGTGGTTCCAGGACTGGGCATTGCATGCACCCTTCCGCAGCATCTTCGAAGAGACACCGCTGGTAGCTGTCCGTGAGGCCACCGTTCTCGACCATCTCATCTACGACCGTGCCCGCAAGAAGAATTTCTTCCTGCCAGCCCTGCCCCAGCGTATCCTCTTCCAGCGCCATATCAAGGAACAAGACGTGACACCCCTGAAGAAACAGGCGTTCGACTTCGAGGCATGGGCTCGTGGCAAGCGCTGCTATATGAGCTGTTATCAGGTGTTTGGTACTTTTCCTGACGAGCTGTATTCCCAGCTATTTCATCCTGTCAAGGAGGTGATGGATGTTGTCGACAGCTATCGCAGCCAGTTCAACAGTCACACCATCGGCCTGCACATCCGTCGCACGGACAATGCGGAGTCGATAGCGAAGAGTCCTACCTCTTTATTTATTAATAAGGTTCGCGAAGAGATTGACCAACACGACGATACCAAGGTCTTTCTGGCTACTGACTCTACAGAGGTCAAGAAGGAGTTTATCGCTGCCTTTGGCTCGCGTATTATCACACCCCAGGAGGAAGCTTGTCGCGACAGCATCAGCGGCATACGCGGTGGTGTCATCGACCTGTGGACACTGGCCTCTACACAGAAAATCTACGGTTCGGCAGGGTCGTCCTTCTCACCCATGGCCGCCAGCATAGGCGGCGTGGCTCTGGAGATTATGAACGCCCAAACAGCCACTTTCTGAAGAACGGACTGACACGCAGGATGTTGCTGGTAATGATGCAGAAGCCGATGACCAGCAAAGCAATGACGACTGTCGACAGCGTGTCGAGTACAAAGTTGTGGCGATACTTGTCGAAGAACGCACCAATCGTTGGCAGGTCGGGCAGGAAGAGGTAGTGTATCAGATAGATGTCCAGTGTGCGCCGACCGATATACTGCAGCGATGCCCCTATCACGCTGAATTTAGTAAAGTACTGCTGGTAGTTGCGGAAATACATGACCACCATGGTCAGCAAGATGAAGCGTGCCAGTGTCAGCGGAATAATAGCCCATGCCATACGGAGCGTATGCCACTTCAACGTGTCCATAGCAGCAAAGATGACCACAACAACGATGATGGGGTAGAACCAGTTCGAGTCCATCACTTTCTGTGCTTGTTCCCAATAGCGATGTACGATATTCCCGTAGATAAAGAATGGGAAATACTGGAACACCTGTATCAGACTGGTATCGTTCATGAAATCGTTGGGATGACCGCGCCAGCCAAAGGCCCACGAGAAGTATTTGGGTAGGTAGCACGTCTCATAGCAGACCAACGACACGATGAACAGCAGCGTGATGGGTATCCAGGACTTTACCTTCAGTTTACTCTCGATATAGGCAAACACATAGTATATCAGGAACATGTACAATAGCACGAGGGTAAACCAGAAACCTCCCTTTGTAGGTATGTGCAACCAATTCGGAATCGTAGCCCACATATCTTTTGACAGTATCATGGCTGATAAGAGGAAGAATACCACCGTAGGGATGATCTGTACGCGCAGCTTCTTACCCACCAACTGACCGAAGGTTGCCAGATTCCATACCTGCGATGCTTTATAAGCCAGAAAGCCACTGACAAAGAAGAATAGTGGCATGCGGAACAGTACAAGGAATTGTAATGATGTCGACACACCACGAGGTATCTCGAACGCCTCGGCTCCCACGTGGTTAGCCACGACGAGTATCATGGTAAATCCACGCAGCGCATCGAGCCATTCTAAACGTACTTTCTTAGGTGCTTGTGTCATATGAAGAGAGGATTATTTTCCAAAAAGATATTTCCGCAAGAACGGACTTACTCGCAGGATATTCGACGTAATGATGCTGAAGCCGATGATGACAAGGCCGATGAGCACGGACAGGACAATGTCCATGATGAAGTTGTGCCGGTTAGCATCAAAAAAGTTGCCTACGCCCGGAAGGTTTGGCAAAAAGAGGAAGTGGATGAGGTAGATATCCAGCGTACGTCTTCCGATGTACTGCAGTGAGCGTCCTATCCATGTCATCTTCGTAAAATACTGGTGATAATGCCGGAAGTACATAAAGACAATAATCAGCAGGATGAACTTCGACAAAGTAGTAGGCAGATTAGTCCATTCCATACGCATCGTGTGCCACTTCAGCACGTCGAGGGTACAGAAGATGACAATCACTACGATAATGGGGAAGAACCATTTCGAGTCCATGACCCGCTGTGCCAGACTCCAATAACGACGCACAATATTGCCAAAAAGGAAGAAAGGCATATACTGCATCACTTGCAGTAGACTAGAGGTGTGGAGCCATGACAAATAAATAGCGGGGCGATGGCCTTGTGCCCACCAAAAGTGTCGAGGCAGGTAGCAACTCTCGTACACCAGCATGGAAAGAACGAAAAGAATAAGGATCGGCACACATGACTTCCACTTCAGTTTGCTCTCGAAATAGGCAAAGACATAGTAAATGATGAACATGTAGAGCAAAGCGATAGTAAACCAATAGCCACCCTTGGTAGTAGAGTGTAACATGGTGTCGACAGCAGTCAGGAAATTCGGTTCTGTACGGATAACAGCAGCGGCAAAGAGCAGGAATACCAGCGTAGGGATGGTTTGTACACGTATTTTCTTGCCCACCAGTCGTCCCAGTGTCGGCAGGTTCCACGTCAGGTTAGTCTTGTAAGCCAGAAAACCACTGACGAAGAAGAACAGTGGCATGCGGAACAACACAAGGAAAGGCATAGACGAAGACACCTTGACAGGCATCATGAATCCTTGCTGACAAACATGGTATGCCACCACAAGTATCATGGTGAATCCACGTAGTGCGTCGAGCCACTCCAGACGTGGCTTCTTGACGGGGGGAATGGGGTTTAAGTCCATGTGCTCTGCTTATTTGTATTTCTTTTTTCCTAACAACTTGACGAAACGGTTCCTGATGGCTTTGCCAATGAACGAGAAATTGCCATAGCGTAGATTCAGCCATAGTTCCTCTAGCGAATAGCCTATTTTCCGCCACGGATGATCATAGGCATTGATACGGTAGAAGCGATGCAGATAGTCGACATTCTCAATGACGTAGCGAGGATGTCGAAGTGGGAAGTCCAACTCATGGCGCTGCATGGTAAACATCTTGCGTAACGCTTTGGGCATTGTTTCCAAGGAACCTGCATAGTGGGTAGATCCACCAGCTGACACTCCCAGATTGTTGACAAGGTTTTTTGTAGGCATGATGGCCAGTCCGTGGTTGAACATCATTGAGGCCCAGAAGATGCTTTCGTAGTACTCTTTCTTTAAGGAACGATGGTCGTAGCACATCTGCAACATGGTTTTGCGATAACGGCGTTCCTTGACCATCTGTCGCAACAGGTGCATATTGTACTCATCATCGAGGAACGAATACTGTCCATCCCATCGGTCAATGACACGACGCCACGACGCCCATCCCCAGATAGAGAATACGGTGGTGAAGAAATAGTCGTCAGGGACGTCGGGCGATACCTCGTCAGTATTGAATCCTGCCACCATCACAATACGTTCGTCATGCTCATAGCGGTCGAGCATCTCCTTGCAGAACGGAAAGAACGACTGTGACGGCACATCGTCATCCTCCAGCACGATACACTTGTCGACAATGGAGAAAGCCCACTTCTGAGAGATATACTCCGAAGGGTCGCAGCCATAGTTCTGCTCCTGATACATACGATGCACCTCACACTCCCAGTCGATGTCCTCAGCAATCTCCCGACATGCTTTGATACCTGCCATATCACGCTCACCTCGTGGGCCGTCCTGATAGAGAAACAACTTAGAGGGACGAGCTTTCTTGACCTCGGCAAATACCTGTCCGAAAGACTCCGGACGATTGAAGAATAGTAACAATACTGCAACGTCTATCTTTGCGGGATGTTTCATGTAATTACTCTTTTCGGCTACAAAGATACAAAAAAATCTCATTTCTCATTTCTCATTTCTCATTTTATTTGTAACTTTGCAGCAAAAACATAGCGGAGAGTATGAACTATGCACTAATTATTGCCGGTGGCTCCGGCAACCGGATGGGTCAGAATATTCCCAAACAGTTTATCAACGTCTACGACAAACCCATCATCATCTATACGCTGGAGAGTTTCCAGCGCCACCCGATGATTGATGCCATTGAGGTAGTATGTCTGGATGGCTGGCACGACATGCTGTGGGCCTATGCCAATCAGTTTGACATCACTAAACTACAAGGCGTGGTAGCAGGCGGCAATAGTGCTCAGGAGAGTATCCGCAATGGAGTCTTTGCCCTGGAGGGAAAGCTAAGCAGCGACGACATCGTGGTTATTCACGACGGCATTCGTCCACTTGTGGATGACACCGTGCTGACGGATGTCATCGAGAAGGCGCAACAATATGGCAACGGTGTCACATCGCTACCCTATAACGAACAGATATTCATCGTCAATCCCGACGACGAAAGCACTACGTGCCAGTATATTCCACGTGAGACGCTGCGTCGTGTCAGTACGCCACAGGCCTATCGTTTCCAGCGACTGGACGAGGCATACCACGAGGCTTTTGAGAAAGGCATCGGCATCTATGGCTCATCATACACCAACACAATGATGGTGGAGTTAGGCGAGACGCTACACTTCGCAGCAGGCTCTGACAAGAATATCAAGTTGACCACGAAGGACGACCTGGAAATGTTCAAGGGTTACATGAAAATGGACAAGGACACATGGCTGAAATAACACTCAACAAGCAACATCCGCTGTATCAGGAGGATCTGCAGCATATCCTGTGTACTGACGGTATTCAGAAACTGTACGGCAAACGTTTTCTTATTACAGGCGCCACAGGATTGTTGGGAGTCTGCCTCATCGACGCTCTCATGCTGGCAAACCATGCGGGTGCCGACATTGAAATCTATGCCGTGGGGCGCAGCAAGGAGAAAGCCGTCGAACGTCTGGGCGCACACTTCAACCATCCACACTTTCACTTTATAGAACAAGATGTCCGTAAGCCGCTTCCTGAGAACTTGGATGTTGATGTCATCATTCCTCTGGCAAGCAATACCCACCCGTTGGCATATTCACAATATCCCATTGAGACCATTGACATCAACGTCAAAGGAGCAGAACATGCGTTGGAGAAAGCCTTGCACTGTGGAGCCACCGTGCTCTACCCGTCGTCTGTAGAGATCTATGGCAATGCCAAAGGTGACGATATCTTTACTGAGGACTATACTGGTCAGCTGACACTGTCTACCGCCCGTGCATGCTATACCGAATCGAAGAGACTGAGCGAAGCACTCTGTCAGTCGTACATTGCCGAACGGAATGTGAAAGTAAAAATAGCACGACTGAGCCGCATCTTCGGCCCTACCATGCTGATGACAGACAGTAAGGCATCGTCGCAGTTTATCCTTAAGGCTCTCAGTGACGAGGACATAGTGCTGAAGAGCAAGGGCGAGCAACTGTTCTCTTACACCTATGTGGCTGATGCCGTCAGCGGTCTGCTCTTCATATTACTGCATGGCGAGGTCGGCACACCCTATAATGTAGCCTGCGAAGCATGTAATGTACAGCTGAAGACCTTTGCACAGTATTGTGCAGACTGGGCTCAGCGTCAGGTAGTCTTCGACCTGCCGACAGAGACGGAACAGAAAGGTTTCTCCATTGCCATGCGTGCCCTGCTGGATACCAAGCGCCTACAAGCACTCGGCTGGTTGCCCCATTACTCCATGGAGAATGCCGTACGTCGCACCTTATCCATATTAAGTCATGAAAAATAACTATCTGCAACAATATAAGCAACAACAGCTACGCCGTTGTCAACTCAAGCAACTGTCAATGCTTGAGGAGATTGACCGCATTTGCCAAAAGCACCATATCGGCTATTGGCTGGATGGCGGAACACTGTTAGGTGCCGTACGTCATAAGGGCTTCATTCCTTGGGACGACGACATCGACATCGCCATGCGACAGGAGGACCTACAGCGATTCATCGAGGTAGCGCCTCAGGAGTTACCTGACACCCTATACCTACAGTCGCGTCAAACAGAACCAGGCTATCCGTCACCCGTCGCCAAGGTGCGCGACAAGAACTCATTCTACGTAGAACCTTCTGACGACATGGCTGCCGACTACGGCAAAGGACTGTTCATAGACATCTTCCCCATGGTGAACTACCCCACGGTGAGTCGTAGTTTCGTCAAGAAGGTGGCATTAGGCATATCGAAGAGCTACTCCATCCTGCACCGCAGCCACTACTACTCGCTGCGCTCGTGTGCTGAGCTGTTCTGGTTTGGTGGCAAATACCTGCTCTGCAGTGCGCTGTGGGCCATCGTTGCCGCCCTGCGCCCCAAGGACACCTACTTGTCGAACATCCTTATCAACAATGGCTACGGTATTATGCATCGTCAGGATTCTGTATTCCCGTTAGGCACCATCACCTTCGAGGGAAAGACGTTCTCAGCACCAGCCAATCCCGACGCTTACCTCAGCGACCTCTACCGTAACTACATGGAGATACCACCCGTAGAGAAACGGGTTATACATTCGATATTTATTCTTCCAGAACTTATCGATAATACTGCAAAACCAATGGAATGATGCTGTCGGGCACCAGTCCCTGAATGCTTTGCCCCAGCTTTACCTTCTCTCGTATCTCCGTGCTCGAAACGTTGACTAGTGGAGCGTCGAAAGTCCCTGCATAGCCTTCACGCGGATAAACGGCGATGTCGCACATGCGCTGGATGTCCTCCCAGTGATACCACCGCTGGAAATGGGCCCAGTTGTCGCCACCAATCAGCAGCGTAAAGCGGCAGTCTGGATAATCCTTTTCCAACGCCTGCAGCGTATGCCACGTATAGCTGGGCTTGGGCAGGTGCATCTCGTAGTCCGAGGCCTTCACGCCCTCGACACCCTCCAGTGCCTTCTCTGCCAACTCCAGCCGCAGCTGGTCGTCCAGCAGCGTCATATTCCTCTTCAGCGGATTCTGTGGCGATACCATCAGCCACACCTCGTCCAGCCCACATGCCTCCCGTGCCGCCTTCGCCAGCGCCACATGTCCCACATGTATCGGGTTAAACGAACCACCAAAGATTCCTATTCTTTTCATTTTATTCTATGGAAAGAAATGACTTTATATCTTACTCTTTTGAAAGAAATTATAATTAGTGAATGTATTTTTGAAAGAAATTATCAGAAATTATTCAGAAATTATTTTTCATTCGGAAGGGCGCAGCCAAAATTTCTGGCTAATTTCTGGTAATTTCTTTCCTACATTATTTATCTGTTTTATTTATAAATGATTCTATAACTTGTAGAGCTTTTTGTTTTGCTGTTTCCAAGTCATCATTGACAACGATGGTGTCAAACTGATTGGCAAAGGTCAACTCATAAGATGCCTTAGAGAGTCTTTCTTCGATAGCTTCTGGACTGTCAGTGGCACGGCCTACCAATCTCTTGCGCAGTTCTTCTATTGATGGGGGCTGGATAAAAACGCTCAAAGCATCTTTTCCATAGAACTTTTTGATATTAACACCGCCCTTTACATCCACATCGAATACCACGTTTTGACCAGCATTTAGCTGTTTTTCCACCTGACTCTTCAATGTTCCGTAGAAACGATTCTCATAGACTTCCTCATACTCCACGAATTCATCATTGGCAATCTTCTCGCGGAATTCTTCTGGAGAAATAAAGAAATACTCTACCCCATTCTGTTCTGTGCCACGAGGTGCACGTGATGTACAAGAAATGCTAAAGTACAGTTTCAACTCAGGATGTTCCTTCATCAGCCACTGCACAATGGTAGACTTTCCGCTACCAGATGGTGCACTAAATATAATTAACCTCCCCCGTCCCCTCCCAAGGAGGGGAGTGCCTTGCGGATTCATATCTTTAGTATTCATCATTCTTACTTTTATTAAGTGTTCCTTTTATCTTCTCAAGTACTCCGTCAATATCTCCTAGTACTTCTTCGTTTGTAAAACGGATGACTTCAAAACCATTTTGTTCTAAGTAACGGGTACGTTCCTCATCAGATACTTGTTGGTTACCAACAAAGTGATATCCTCCATCTACCTCTACTACAAGAAGTTTCTCCAAACAGACAAAATCAGGTATATAAGCATTGACAGGATGTTGCCGACGAAACTTTACTCCAAGATTTTTATTTCTGAGACCTTCCCATAATGCGGATTCTGCAGGAGTCATATACCTACGATTATTCTTCGCATTCTTAAGAAGCAAATTGTATATGCTCCCATCGGTAGTCTCATACTTAAATTTCCCCATTATTGTCTTTCCAAGTAGGTTTCTGTGCGCCAGCCGACTCCCCTCCTTGGGAGGGGTCGGGGGAGGTTACCTAGAGCGCGTTCAAGACTTGTTCCTTGATTTGTTCCAGTTCATCCTTCATCTTCACCACGATGTTCTGCATCTCGGCCTGGTTAGACTTTGAGCCGGTGGTGTTGATTTCGCGACCCATCTCCTGGGCGATGAACCCCAGTTTCTTACCCTGTCCGGCGGCATCGGCCATCGTCTCACGGAAGTATTTCAGGTGGTTTGTCAGACGCTGCTTCTCCTCACTGATGTCCAGCTTCTCGATATAGTAGATGAGCTCCTGTTCCAGACGGTTCTTGTCATATTCAGCGCCTGGAATCTGCTTCAGGCCATCGATGATGCGCTGACGGATCTTCTCCACACGCGACTTCTCGTAAGGTTCTATCGATGCTAGCAGCTGCTCGATGTTGTCAATCTTCTCGCCGAACTTCTTTTCCAGGGCGGCACCCTCCTGCGTACGGAAGTCCACCAAGTGCTGTATGGCCTCTTGTACGCCTGCTTTCACCACCTGCCACTCCGCATCGTTGAGCATTTCCACCTCCGTCTTTGTCATCACGTCAGGCATACGCACCAACAGTGACATCCAGTCGGTATCCGACAGCTGGTGTTCCTGAGCAAAGCCTGACAGCTGCTGATAGTAGTTCTCCATCAGTGCCTTGTTAACCTGCGCAGCATCTGCAGCAGCATCTTTCTCTATCCAAATGCTAAACTCCACCTTACCTCTGATGACGCACTCAGCAATCAGCTGACGAATCTCCATCTCCTTCTCTCTATAGAGCGGAGCAATACGTGTCGACAAGTCCAGCTGCTTGGAGTTGAGCGACTTGATTTCTACATGAATTTTCTTTCCTTCAAAGGCCACTACTGTTGTTCCGTAGCCCGTCATTGATTGTATCATAATGTTAGATTTTCTATAATATCCTGCAAAAGTAATGAAAAAGGTGCAAAATGCCAAAGGAAAACTTGTTTTTCTTTGCTATTCCGTGTCAGCGCAATTGTTCGCGACACTGCTCAAGGATGGCTAAGAGGTCATCCTTTTTTTCTGCACGCAGCATCTTGATACGGGTCTCGCGGAAGTTGGGTATACCCTTGAAGACTGGACTGGCAGCCAGGTGGCGACGGGTATGGAGAATGCCGCAGAGTTCTGCGGATTTGCCCTTCATATTGGGGACAGTCCCCCTGTAATTCGTTTCGCTGCTCACAGTGGGGACAGTCCCCGTTTCACAGCGTTCGATGTTAATGCGCAATTGTTCCTCTAGGACGTCTATTTTCTCGTCGAGGGTGAGTTCGCGACGTGAGAATATCCATGGCTGACCGAAGGTGGCGCGACCAATCATAACAGCATCGACACCATACTGGTCGAAGTGTTGGTCGGCATCGTCCAACGACTTGATGTCGCCATTGCCGATGATGGGAATATGAATACGGGGATTGCGCTTCACCTCGCCAATAAGTGTCCAGTCGGCATTGCCTGTGTACATCTGACTACGTGTACGACCGTGGATGGTCAGTGCCTGAATGCCACAATCCTGCAGCTGTTCGGCCAGTGTGGTAATGATGAGTTGTTCATGGTTCCAACCCAGACGGGTCTTCACGGTAACGGGGAGCTTGACAGCCTGTACAACCTTCTCCGTAATCTCCAGCATCTTGGGGATGTTTTGGAGCATGCCGGCACCAGCACCCTTGCCTGCCACTTTCTTGACAGGACAACCGAAGTTGAGGTCGATGAGGTCTGGACCAGCCTGTTCAACCATCTTTGCAGCCTCAACCATCGCCTCGACGTCACGGCCATAGATCTGAATGCCTACAGGCCGCTCTTCGTCAGCAATAGTCAACTTCCTGACCGTCGACTTTACATCACGCACCAAAGCCTCGGCGGACACGAATTCCGTATAGACCATCGAGGCACCAAACCGCTTGCACAGCATACGGAAGCCAATATCCGTGACGTCCTCCATAGGAGCCAGGAAAATGGGGCGCTCGCCCAGTTCTATATTGCCTATCTTCATGATTAGAACATTTGGCTAACACGTCGGATGCCAGCCACGAGGGTGTCAATCTCCTCTTTGGTGTTATACATCGCAAACGAGGCACGAACGGTGCCCGATATGCCGAGGCGGTCCATCAGGGGTTGTGCACAATGGTGACCCGTACGGACAGCAATGCCCAGGCGGTCAAGCAGGGTACCCATGTCGAGATGGTGGATGGTGCCTACGTTGAAAGAGACGACGGCGTCTTTACCCGCCGGAAAACCGACGGGAGTAGTGGTTGTGGGGCCGTAGATGTGCATGTCGTCAATGGTCTGCAGTTGCTCCATGCAATAGCGGGTCAATTCCTCCTCGTAACTCTTGATAGAATCAAGACCCACCCTATTCAGGTAGTCGATGGCGGTAGCCAGTCCGTGGGTTGCCACATAGTCAGGCGTGCCTGCCTCAAACTTAAACGGCAGGCGCTCGAAGGTAGTTTTCTCCCATGTCACCTTGTCAATCATCTCGCCGCCGCCCTGATAAGGTGGCAGCTTCTCCAACCACTCCTCCTTACCGTAAAGCACGCCGATGCCCGTAGGACCATACATTTTATGACCACTGAAGGCAAAGAAGTCGCAATCCATGGCCTGCACGTCAATCTTCATATGAGGCGCACTCTGCGCACCATCCACCAGAACGGGGATGCCGTGCTCGTGGGCTATCTTGATGATGTCCTCGACAGGGTTGATGGTGCCTAGCACGTTGCTGACATGAGCCACGCTCACCAACTTGGTACGGTCGGTGATATATGTCTCGATGGAATCGAGACACACACGACCGTCGTCGGTGATGGGCAGGTGCTTCACCACGATGCCGCGCTTCTGTGCCTGCAGTTGCCACGAGACTATGTTGGAGTGATGCTCCATCTCCGTGACCAACACCTCGTCACCAGCTTTCATCTGACTTTCGCAGAACGAGCTGGCCACCAGATTAATCGCCTCGGTGGTACCACGCGTAAAGACTATTTCTTCTATCTTACGGGCATTGATGAAACTGCGTACCTTTTCACGGGCAGCCTCGTGCAGGTCGGTGGCCTGCTGCGAGAGATAGTGCACGCCACGATGCACATTGGCATTGACGTTGAGGTACTCGTCGCGCATGGCATCAAGCACGCACAACGGCTTCTGTGTGGTAGCCGCATTGTCCAGATAAACCAATGGCTTACCATATACCTCGCGACTCAATATGGGGAAATCTTCTCGTATTTTCTGTACGTCGAACATGTCTTTTTCTTAAAATGTGCGACAAAGGTACGAAAAAATATGCATTATACCTTGTTTATTTCAGAATATTTTGTATCTTTGCACACAGACAAGGACTTTAAAACTATATTGCTTATGAAACAATTTGTACTTTCATTGATGATGGCAACGGCTGTTTGCTCGACGGCCCTTGCACAAAACAAGGTGAAGAATGTCTATGCCAGTTCTACGAAACTGAACGTAGAGATGTTGCAAAGCAACGACCAGACCGTTCAGCTGAACCGCTATTTCTTCGCAGGTTACAATACGCTGTGTCTGCCTATGACCGTCGCTGCCGACCAGTTGGGCGATGTAAAGATTGAGCGCTTTGCCGGCATCCGACAGGAGGGCAACATCCTGAACCTCTATTTCGTAGAGTGCACGGCTGATGGTATCCAGGCAGGCGTTCCTTATCTTGTCAACTCTCCAAAGAGTCAGTATCTGCGCATCAAGAACACCGATGCCATGACGATTGACAACGAGATTCAAGCCGTTCGCATGAGCGATAATAACGGTAATATTGTGACCTTCGGCAGCAGCTGGGAGATGATGGAGAAAGCAGGCCGCTATGGCATTCCTGCTCAGCAGAAAGTAACTCCGCTGGAGGCTATACTCGTTAAGACCACTCCTGAACAGAAGTTCCTGCCCACCCGTTGTGGTTTCACATGGGACCAGCAGAGCACTACCGCCCAGGAGTTACGCATCGTACACCTCTCACAGTCTGAGGCCACGAAGATTAACAACATCCGCGTGCAGAACACTTCTGGCGATGCCTATGACTTGAACGGTCGCAAGGTAAACAGCAGTGCCAAGGGTTTGGTCATCCAGAACGGCAAGAAGACGATTGTCAAGTAAGTTGACTTATTAAAAATAATAAAGCTGCGATTCTTTGGAGTCGCAGCTTTATTATTTTATTTGCAGAGTTTACAACCTGAGCATTTGTTCAGTTCGCCACGGAAGCGTTTCTCTACCAAGTAGTGCAAACGGTCGCGCAGGGGTTCGAGTTGCATATGGTCGATGACCTCATTGATGAAGGCATTCTGCAGCAGCACTTTGGCCTCCTGCAGCGAGATACCACGCTGACGCATGTAGAACAGTGCCGCATCGTTCAGCTGACCAACCGTTGAACCATGAGCACACTTCACGTCGTCGGCGTAAATCTCCAGCATAGGCTGGGTGTACATACGTGCTTCCTTGGTAGCAGTAAGATTCTGATTGGTCATCTGCGAGGTGGTCTTCTGCGCACCATGCTCAACCAGCACGCGACCGGCAAAAGCACCTGTCGACTGGTCATCGAGCACATATTTGTACAATTCCTGCGAGTTGCAGTGAGGCACCTTGTGAACTATCAGCGTATTGTTATCTACGTGCTGCTGCTTATCGGCAATCACACAACCATAGCACTGGCACTCGGCCCCCTCGCCTGAGAAGGTGAGATCGAGTTTATTGCGCGTCGTACCGTTGTGTAGGGTTATCACATTGTGATTAACACGACTGTTGGCCTGCTGGTCGATATACACATTGCTCACACGGACATTCTTCGCATGCGTCTCTTCCAAACAATAGAGATCCAGCGAGGCATTTTCACCGACAAAAGCCTCGATGACCTGTGTGGTCAGGAAATTTTTATCGTCAGCGGCATGGTCACAGAACAGCATTTTTATTTCGGCACCCTCTTCGAGCACGATGAGCACACGACGATTCACCATCAGGTCAACATCACTGCGTAGGATGTTTATCACTTGGATAGCACGATCAACCTTCACGTTCCTAGGCACATAGACGTAGAGACCATCCTGTGCCAACATGGTGTTGAGGTCGGTAGCTGCATCGTTGGCCTTACCTGCGAGCTTGTTATAGAGGTGAGAGGTGAGGGGTGAGGGGTGAGAGGATAGTTCTTTCAGCGAACCAATGATGACACCCTCAGGGAGTTTGGCCGAGGCATGGGGTATTCTCTCACCTCTCACCTCTAGCTTCTCACTTCTATAAAACATGTCATTGACCACGAAGTACAGGCTTGTTGAGAGGTTGGGTACGTCACAACGGAATGCATTGTAAGGGTCGACGGGAATCTGCAAGCGATTCAGGTTCAAACCGTAGTCGGGGGCAAAGAGCGCCTGCATGTCTGTATATTTGTAGCGCTCGACTTTTCTGCTGGGGAAACCACTCGACGCAAAGCGCTCGAAGGCCTCGTCGCGCACGGCATTCATCACGTCGCTGCTATGCTCGCAAATCATCCCGCGGCACTGCTTATACAGGTCAATATATTGCTGTTCGCTACCCATTATCATTTATCAATTATCATTTGTCATTTAGGGCGCAGCCCGCTTACTCCTCGCCAATTTCTTCCTTAATCCAATCGTAGCCATGCTCCTGAATCTGTACAGCCAGCTCAGGACCACCCGTCTTCACGATGCGACCCTTGTAGAGAACATGAACAAACTGAGGCTTAATCATCTCTAGCAGACGATCGTAGTGGGTGATGACGATGCATGATGTCTCAGGTGTCTGCAGTTTGTTCACACCCTCAGCCACGATACGCATAGCATCAACGTCCAAACCAGAGTCCGTCTCATCAAGGATACTGAGTTTTGGCTCCAGCATAGCCATCTGGAATATCTCGTTGCGCTTCTTCTCACCACCGCTAAAACCCTCGTTAACCGAGCGGTTAGCCAGCTTTGAATCGAGCTCTACAATCTTACGCTTCTCACGCATCAGCTTCAGGAACTCGGCAGCATTCATAGGCTCCAGTCCCTGGTACTTGCGCTTCTCATTGATGGCGGCCTTCATGAAGTTGGTCATCGACACGCCAGGTATTTCAACGGGATACTGGAACGAGAGGAACAGTCCCTCGTGGGCGCGGTCCTCGGGCTTCATCTCCAATAGGTTCTTGCCGTTAAAGAAAGCCTCGCCCTCGGTGACCTCGTAGAGTGGATTGCCCACAAGCACGGCACTCAAGGTACTCTTACCCGAACCGTTGGGTCCCATGATAGCATGCGTCTCACCATCGTTAATCACGAGGTCAATGCCCTTTAATATCTCTTTGTCGCCAATCTTAGCGTGTAAGTTCTTTACTACTAACATACTTCAAATTCATTTAGGCTGCAAAGTTACAAATAAGTGAGCGAAATGCCAAAGAAAAGCCCAGGAATAGCATGTTATTTCGTTAAAAAAGAATAATAAGTAGCTGGGACAAGCTGTCTCGTCACTGGGACAAGCACTTGCTGCCCGTTACTTCGTGCCACCACCGAGGGCGATGTATAGGGCGATGATAGCCTGGGCACCCTTGTACAGGTTCGATGCCTCGCTGAGCTGAGCGCTGAGGAGGTTCTCCTGGGCGGTGAGCACTTCGAGGTAGCTGGCCTTGCCGTTGTCCATCAGCTCGTGGGTGCCGATGTATGCCTCGTGGAGCACCTCCACCTGACGGTGGTAGTAGTCGTGCTTCTCGCGGGCTGCCTCGCAGTCGGCCATTGCCTCGTTCACCTGGTTGCCGGCGTCGATGACCGTCTGTACGTACTTCTTCTTCAGGTTTTCCTCGGTCAACTGGTTAATCTTGTAGTTGGCCTTGATCTTGCCTTGCGCGAAGATGGGTTGTGTGAGGGAGCCGACGATGTTGAGGAACGTCTTGCCGGGGTCGATGACCATGCTACCGGCAGAGTTCGTCCATCCGCCCTGTGCCGTCAGCGTGATGGTAGGGAAGAAGGCGGCGCGGGCTGTCTGCGTATTATAGAAGGCCTCCTCCATGGCGGCATTGGCCATGCGGATGTCGGGGCGTTGCTCAAGCATCTGGGCGGGGACGCCGAGGCGCAGGTACTGGTTATCGAACATACGCTGGTTGGCCGTCGATGTGTGGTAGTCGGCAGCAGTGGCCCAGTGGCTGCGGGCGATGGGCTGCGGTGTGACGCCGAGCAGTTTGCAGAGCGCATTCTCTGTGGAGCGGATGCTGCGGCGGGTGTCGACAATCTGTGTCTTCACGCTCAGGTAGGACGACTCCAGCTGGTTGACAGCGGTGGAGTAAGCCTTGCCGTTCTCATAGAGTGCCTTCTGGGTCTCAAGGGAGGCGTTCCAGAGGCTGTCGGTCTGCGTGAGGATGTCCATCTGGCGGTCGAGCAACAGGAGTAAGTAATACTGCTGTACGACGGCGCTGATGAGGTTGGAGCGCGTGGCCTCCTCGCCCAACTGGGCCTGGAGCAGGACAGCCTTGGCTGCGCGCTTCTTGCTGGTGATGGAGCCGAACACATCGACATCCATCGACAGCTGCAAGGGCAGCGTGTAGGTCTTCGAGAAATCGCTCTTGTCGAAGCTGGCCAGCGTACCCTGCGGTGCGAGGTAGAGCGACGGCAGGTAGGCCAGCTTGGCGGCCTTCAGCGATACTTCGCTCTTTTCCACGGCGATGCGGGCAGCGTTCAGGTCGGTGTTGTTGGCCAGCACCTGCTCGATGAGCTGCTGCAACAGGGGGTCGGTGAAGAACTCGCGCCACGACATCTGAGCTAGCGACGTGTCGCCAGCGGTACCAGCCACTTGGCCGAACACCTCGGCAGGCGCTTCCACCTTGTTCTCATATTTATTGTATAACCCGCAGCCTGTCAGCATGAAACCAATAGCTGCGGCGAGGAATATGTTGCTAAGTCTTTTCATGATTCTTTAACTTCACTAACTTCTTTAACTTCTTCTACCACTTGTTTGCCCTGGAACCTTTCGTGCAGTTTCTGGAACACGATGAAGAAGGCCGGTACGACGAAGAGCAGGGCCAGCGTGCCGACGCTCATACCGCCGATGACACCAAGGGCGAGGGCACGGTTACCATTGGCACCGGCACCACCCTCAATGACGAGCGGTATCATACCTATAATCATCGTAGCCACTGTCATCAGAATGGGGCGCAGACGCTCCTTGCAAGCCTCAAAGGCAGCCTCGGTAATACCCATGCCCTGGGCACGACGCTCTGAAGCGAACTCCGTAATCAGGATGGCCGTCTTAGCCAACAGACCAATCAACATGATGACACCCGTCTGCAGATAGATGTTATTGTCCATGCCTGGTATACCTTGCGTATAACCAAGGTAAGCGAAGATAAAGGCGCCCATCAGTCCGAATGGCACACTGAACAGCACGGCCCACGGAGTGAACCACGAGTTGTACAGAGAGGCAAGGATGAGATAAATCAGGATGGCACAGATGATGTAGATGATTGCGGTGGCATTAGAGCCGGAAGCCTCCTCCAACTCGCGCGACATACCGCTATATTCATAGGTGGCCGTAGCAGGCATCTCCTCCTTGAATACCTCGGCGATGACTTTGTGGGCGTCGCCCTCGGTATAGCCGCTTCCTGGAGAGATATAGCAAGTGATGCTCTGGAACAGGTTGAAGTGCTCGATGTTGGCCGGACCAACAATTTGCTTCAGTGAGACGAACTCGGAGATGGGTGCCATCTTGCCGCCCCTCACCTGTACGAAGATATTGTTCAGCGACTGCGGGTCGAGACGATATTCGGGCGACGCAGCAGCCATGATGCGGTAGACCTTACCAAACTGGTTGAAGTTACCGATGTATGCACCACCGCAGAAAGTACCTAACGTATTAAGTACTTCAGCAGCCGATACGCCGGCACGGTCGCACTGGACAGGATCGATGTCGACCTGATATTTCGGGAAGCGCTCAGAGTAGGTGGACATGGCGGAGGCTATCTCCGGACGCTCGGACAATTTGGCTAAGAAGTGCTCGGTCTGCTTGGCAAACTCAGACAGGTTGCCGTCGGTGGGGTCTTCCACCACAAGGCTCACACTGTTACTCGTACCATAGCCAGGTATCTGAGGCAACTCAAAAGGCAGCACCTGCACATTCTTGATGTCCTGACAGTCAAAGTAGAAGCGGTACATGACGAGGGTCAACAGATGGTTCATGCCCGGACGATCCTCCCAGTTCTTCAGACGGACGATGAGGGTGGCAAAGTTGGAACCGGCACCAGAGAACATACCGTAACCGCAGCATACGGAAAAACTCTCTAACTCGGGAATATTCTTTACCTTCGCCTCCACTTGTTTCACCATCTCACGGGTCTGCTTCAGTGTGGTGCCTTCCGGTGCACGAAGTTCGGCAAGGAACACACCCTGGTCCTCCTGTGGCACGAGACCTGAAGGCAGGCTCTTCATGAAGAACATCAGCAGTACGGCAGCCACAGCCAAGAAACTCCATGCCAAGATAGGACGTTTGATGAACTTCTGAACGCTCTTGCTGTATTTGTTGTAGATGGCATTATAACTGACGGTATAGGCCTTCTTGGTGTAGTAGGTCAAACCCTTGCCTTCCTGCTTGCCTTCCTTCATTCTCATCATAATGGCGCAAAGGGCAGGACAGAGCGTGAGGGCCGACACGCACGACAAACCAACAGAAGAGGCAATCGTGACACCGAACTGGGTGAAGAACGTGCCAGACGTGCCGGGCATAAAGGTCACGGGGATGAACACGGCCATAAATACTAAGGTACACGATACCACGGCTACCGACACTTCGTTCATGGCCTGGCGGGTAGCCTCACGGGCATCACTGATACCACCCTCCATTTTTGCCATGACAGCTTCGACCACCACGATGGCGTCGTCCACCACTGTACCGATGGCCAGCACCAGTGCAAACAGCGTCAGGATGTTAAGCGAGAAACCTGCCAGCGAGACGATGGCAAAGGTGCCCAGTAGAGAAACGATAATCGAGATAGAGGGGATGATGGTGGCCTTGAAGTTTTGCAGGAAGAAGAACACCACAAGAACTACGAGGATGATGGCGATGATAAGCGTCTCCACCACGTTATGGATGGCGGCAAAGAGGAAGTCGTCGCTGGTCATCAAAGTTATAAACTCCAGACCGGCAGGCATGTTGGCCTTCAACTCCTCAAACGTCTTGTTGATGCGGGCATTCACCTCGGTAGCATTGGCACCTGGAGCCTGGAAGACCATGAACATAGCACCCGGACGGTCTTGAATGTTCGACGTGAAGTTGTAACTCATGGCACCAATCTTCACTTCGGCCACATCGCTCAGGTGCAGCATGCCGCCGCCACTGGTGCGTAGCACGATGTCGTTGAACTCTTCAACGCTTTTCAGCGTACCCTTGTACTGCATGCTGTACTGGTAGGAGTTCTCCGACTGCTCGCCCAGCGAACCCATAGCCGACACGAAACTCTGTCCGCCGATGGCGGCGAAGACCTCGTTAGGTGTCAGGCCATATTGTGCCATCACGTCAGGCTTCAGCCAGATGCGCAGGGCGTAAGTGTTACCCAGACTCAGCACGTTACCCACACCGGTGATACGCATCAGACGCGGCTTGACGTTGATATCAACGTAGTTAGACACGAAGTCTTCATCGTACTTGCCGTCGGAACTCTTCACAGCGAAGATCTGCAGGATGTTATTCTGTCGTTTCTGTACGGATACACCAATCTTGTTCACGTCTGCAGGGAGCAGGGCTTGTGCACGAGTAACGCGGTTCTGCACGTTCACTGCTGCCATGTCAGGATCGACACCCTGCTTGAAATATACACTAATCTCAACGTCACCGTTCGACGAGGCCTTTGAGGTCATGTAGGTCATGTCTGACACACCGTTGATGGCCTCTTCGAGCGGCTGGATGACCGACTTCATCACGGTGTTCTCGTCAGCACCAGAGTAGCTGGTGCTAACCGATACCGTAGGTGGTGCGATATCCGGGTATTGCTCCACTGCCAGCGTGCTCATCGAGATGTAGCCCACCAACGCTATCACAATCGAGATGGCACATGCCATCACGTATTTATTGATGAAAATATTGTTCTTCATATTGTTGCAGCAACAAATTCTTCACTCTTCACTTTTCACTTTTCGGTTCTTCCGGGAAAAGTACCTTCTGTCCTTCCGTTACATTGTTGGCACCATTGGTCACAATCTGGTCACCCGGATTCAAGCCGCTGGTGATGATGAAGTCCTTACCGTTACCAGTATCTTCTGTCGTCACGTCGACGGCGGTAGCGGTACTATCGGCCTTTACCTTGTAAACCTGTGACTTGTCCTGAAGGCGTATCACGGCATTTTGCGGAATGACAATCACGTCATCCTCGGCAAAGTTCATCACCACCGTACCCTGGATACCGGAGTACAGATGACCGTCGGGATTGGGGAACGACACCTTAGCGGTCAGCGAACCGGTGGCGGCATTCACGACACCCGTCAGACTGGCGACACGACCTTTATGGGGATACTCCGTACCGCTCTTCATGATAAACGTGGCATCGGGCAGTTTACTGATATATTTTTCCACATCGGCAGCCTTCATGCCTTCCTTCACCATCGACTCGATAATGTCCTCCGTTACTGAAATCTCGGCGTACATCGTCGTATTGCCACTCAGCATGGTCAACTGCGTAGCAGGAGAAACCTGATCACCGGCACGCACGGGAATCTCGCCGATAATACCTGAGACGGAAGCCGTGATGGTGCAGAAGCCGAGGTTCACCTTGGCACGGTTCACCGACGCACGGGCCTGGGCCACGGCAGCCTGGGCCTGCTTGTAGGAGTTCTCTGAGTTGTTCAGCATATAGCTGCTCACGATTTTCTTCTCATACAGGTTCTTGTTCGATTCATACTCCAGTTTGGCTGAGTTCTCTTGAGCCAGAGCTGCCTGCAGGTTAGCCTCGGCAGCCTCCAATTCCAATTGGGCGTTGCGGGAGTCGATGACGAAGAGCGTCTGCCCCTGTTTCACCTGCTGACCCTCAGAAACGCAGATTTTTACCAATTGTCCACTCACCTGTGGTGTTACAGTAACGTCGTTCTGGCCTTTCATCCTGGCACTGAACTTGTAAGGGAGTTCGATACTCGATTTCTCCACTGTCATAGTTTCATACGACGACTGTGTCTCCTTTGGCATGTCTACTCCGCACGAGGTAATTATCGCCCCCATGCCGAGCATCACAGCCCATACCATCCCATTTTTTTTCATGATGTTTTATGTTTTAGTTGTTGTTAAATTTTGTCTTTGGTTACTTTTACGGAATAAATATGGGGACAAAGTTACAAAAATTTCTTAATTCTTGCATAAAAACCTTTGTTTTTTTTTTGTTTGCCATAAAAAATCCCCCGCATTTCGTCGAGGGATTAGGTACAACGATAGTACCAGTCGCTATGCGTGATGGCTGTCGCGTATTGCTCTATTTTTTCCTCTTTAGCTTGAAAGGGGTATCTTTGTCCATCTTGCCGCTCAGGTACTGACCGTCCTGACTAAGCATCAGGGTGTCCTTTTCTCCGTTGCTATCAGTCATGATGACCTGTTGGCCTTTCACCACATAGGTGCCTTTCTCTGATGATGGGGCTATGGCCAGTGCCGCTTTCATAGCTTTGCGTTTCAGCCAGCCGATGCCAGCAGCCTTCATGGCCTCGTCGCTGACTTTTATGTCAGCCTTCAATACCATGTTCTTCTTGTCCTTGAACTCCACAGTGATGGCAGTCGTCACACCTTTCTTCATGGCTTCGATGGTTTTGATGGTTTTCTCGAGTTCCTTGTCCACCTCGGCCTTTTCTGCAGCCGTCAGCTTCCGGCCTTTCTTTTTCTCTGCCTTGGCAATGCCTTTCTTCCTCAGCTCCTCCTTGTTTATGTCTTTCGTTGCCTCGTTCAGCTTGTCGGCCATGATGTTAGGGTGGTAATACGTCCGTCCAGACAGATCCGTCTGTCCCCATACAGTAGTGGTACAGCCAATCAGCATCATGGCCATCAGTGCGAATAGTTGTCTTTTCATATGCTGCTTTCTATTTTATGATTGGGTTAAATCTACGGTGCAAATTTAGTGCTTTTTCTTAATACCACCAAGAAAAAGCTGCGAGAAATTTCTTGGTCTAAGGAATCTGGGATTGCAAGGCCACACTCATACCTTTAGGTGTGAGAATTTAGGAATTATTTTTCCTTGATTCCTTGGTTCCTTAGAATAAATAACCTCCGCAGATAGGGTAGAATATTAAGTCTAAGGAATCTGGGAACTTAGGAAGGTTTAGCTCGACGGCTCCTAGGGGAAAGTTAAATTTTTAAGTAATTGGGGAAAATGCTGCATTTTTCGAAAAACAGTGGGAGTTGCATTTCTCCAAACTTTCCCCCCTTTTTCTTTGTCGTTTCAAAAATAATCCATATCTTTGCAACGTCAAAACGATAGGATTATGTCATATACAAGAGAACCAATAGTAATTGATAACCCTTCAGAGAAGTTGCTGAAGACCATCAAGAAACTCAGAGAGCATAAGCTGGCTGAGATGGAAAAGCTTCGTAATATGAAGCCGGAAGAGTTCTCTTGTAGGATCATCCTCTCTTAGCCATCAAGTGTCTGGGTTCTCTAATACACCTATTATATTAATGGAGAGGGATACAAACAATTTATGCACCTAATCGCTCGAGATAGTCACCAATCTATTGTTGATTTGATAAAAGCTGACGTTCTTGAAGGTTGGGGAAAGTAAATGTAATAGAATAAAGTAACAAAGGAAGTCCGCACGGGCATCTTTTTTTTCGGGAATGAATTGAATGGCCTCTATTTAGTTGTGGGGCTTTCGTTGCTATATCGTAGCCATATCCAAACTTTTTCCCCTTTTTCTTCGTTTTGTGCAAAATAATCAGTATCTTTGCATTCCGTATGGAAACGGACAATTCAATCGAATCACAGATAGCTGCTGTGTTGAGCGATATTCACCAAAAGGGTTATTCTTCAGTACAGCCATTCATTATTGGTAAAGTTGAACAACGGATGCTGTTATTTGCACAAGCAAATGCTGTTACCCTCGCTAGCGACGAACTGTATATGAGTGCTAAGCAGTTGCAACACTGCATGAGAGCATCAAAGAATGCAAAAGGTCTTGTAGTTGCGGACATCGATTTGATTTGCTTTCCACAAAACCGTTTCCAGATGGATCTTTATTATGATGGTGAATGCTTCATCTACACTGACGGACTGTCAAAATTTATCATCCATCCGAACTATAAGATGAAGGTAAACCGCGAGGAGGTAAAACTTGTTAACTTCATCACCGCAACTCGTAGAACCGACAAGAAGGAGTTTAACGGCAAACGCTATATCAAGATACAATAAAAGCTGGCCACACGTGACCAGCTCTGTTTCCAAAGTGAAGAGGAACCAAGCGGCAAGGTCGAATTGCTCATCATCACGCAGATGCCACCGTTCCGCACATCGTGGCTCTACTTGGTTTCTCCTTTCACACTGCAAAGATAGGAAGTTTATTTGTAATTTCCAAATATTTCTTCCTTTTTCTTCGTTTTGTGCAAAATAATCACTATCTTTGCAACAGCTATCCGCCCATAGTGGCTAAGATGTCCTCTGAGGAGGATGGAGCTGTAGGGTGGGGCACTACATATTGAAAGGCGTTACTGACGCTTTGTTTTTGGCTGTTCGAAACTTCCACAATCGAAATAGCAAGTCAAGACAAATGCAGAAGTGACTCCACGGGGTGTAGTATATACTCTCCGTAGTGTGCTGCGAGGGCTAACCATGTCCTCACTAGCACACTTTACGGGTGTACTATATTCTCCAGCGTGGGTGTTTACTCTGTCTGTTTACTTGCTAGGGCTGTGGAAGGCCTCGAACAGCAACAGGCAGAAGTTAAGCACCCACGTTTTTTTTATGTAGATAAATAGGAATTCTTTACTTTCCGATATAGGGTGTTGTTCGGATAATTCTGCTGACCGATGCCCCAAAACACGGTTGACATACTTGAGGATAAAATACCTCGTGAAATTTTAGAGATACTTCTCGTGGACCATACTACGGGAAAGAATATCATTTGGGCAACTGATATTGGTGGTCATAAAGAACATGACTCCATTCAGGTTAAAGATATTGTTGGAGAGAATGGTTTGGTTCTGCGTCCTCGTGTCAAGAAAAGTGAAGAAGAGAAAAAGCTAAGAACAAAGAAACGTGCTGAGGTATTCACTCCATCATGGGTTTGCAACGAGCAACTCAATGCTGCTGATAACCTTTGGTTCTTTGGAGAAGCAACACCTAATTCTGGAAGTCCTTTTAATAGCCCCTCGGGAAAGCGTTGGAAGATTACTGATGATACCATTCTAAGGAAGGTATTCGAAGATACGGGCAAAAGCTGGCAGCAGTATGTTCTTGAGGATAAAATGGAAATGTGTTGTGGCGAGGGACCATACTTAACCAGCAGATATGATGTCGTAACTGAGCGAGAGATCCCTGTTAGAGAAAGAATAGGCATCCTTGATCGCAAACTTAGAGTCGTCAATGCATTCGTAGGTTTAGAGAGCGAAGCTACCAAGGAAAAATGGGCAGAATGGATTATCAAGGCATACCAACACACATACGGTTTCGAATGGCAGGGCGATAATCTATTGCTGACTAGAGAAGCGTTGTTATATACCTTTATCGACCATCTGAAAGAATACAATCTGAAAAGGGCAATTAATCAGATGGAGAATAAAAAGAAGCCTTCTTTCTCTGTCATGGAGGATATGGATTTTGACGGTCTCGACCTCGAAGATTACGAGTACATTAAGAATGTCTGCCATATCATTTCATGGAATATTTGGCAGATGGACGGTCTGACGGTTTGTCCACCATATATTAAGCCTTCTAAAGACATGAAGGCAATTGTTGCAGCCATTAACAAGCCGCAATCAGGAGCTTTATTCAGCAATGAATCTACTTTTGAGATTCCATCAGAGTTCTGCAAACTGATGGACTGGGAAGAGAATAAGGTAACTACATTCGTCGAAGTGTATGCTTCGGCCATAAAAAGGCATACAGCATGAAAGCAAAGTATCAAATGATTGACCCTGGTGTGAGGATTGGTTATACCATCATCTATGCCTGGAGTTGTCCGTATGAAGACCATAAAGACTTCTTAAAGATTGGTCAGACGGAAAGATTCTATCCCAAGCGTGATGACGATACCAGCGACAATTCTGAATGTCTGCGCAAAGCGGCAGAAGTCAGAATTCTTGAGGATACCAAAACTGCTGGCATCAAGTTTAATATTGAGTATGTCACTTTGCTCTGCTATAAAATAGAAGATGATGGTGAACTCCCGAAGTTTGATTTTATGGTGAGGAAAGTACTCACAAATTCGGGCTTCAAGAAGGCAGAGTTCAACCATGAGGCAGGAATTGAATGGGTTATATGTAATGTTAATGCAGTAAAGGCTGCTGTCAAGGCGGTTAATGAAAATAGGTCTGCATTATATCCTGAAGAAGTTAAGAATTTGAAGGATATACCTCCTATTCGCTTTTATCCACATCAGAAAGACTGTCTAAAATGGACGCAACAACAATTCAAGAAACACTCAGACCTTCTTTGGGAAATCAAACCACGTGGCGGCAAGACGATAACGGCTATTGAAATTACACGTCGTCTTGGTTTCAAGAAAACGCTCGTATATACATCGAGACCAGATGTCAATCATGAGTGGAAAGACGCATTCGACAAAATCTTCACAGCAGAAAAAGGAGAATCCTTATGGTCAAACGATCCACAGGCAAAAACAGGTGAAGCAAAATGGGCATATGGCTCCCGTGCCGGTGAAGGAATCAGTAACTTTGACGAGCTAATGGAGGCTGCAAATGGTGGAAGGCATGTCATTTGGTTCGCATCTACTCAGTTCCTTCGTCGTACCGATGAGACCTCAACAGCCGAAATGAGGAAGCAGATTCTCGATACCGACTGGGATTTCATCATCATTGACGAGGCACATGAGGCAACGCTGACTGAACTCGGACAAATGGTTGAAGCTAAAGCCAAAAAGGAAAATACCAAAATACTGAAACTATCAGGTACACCTTTTAACCTCCTTGATCGCTACTCCAAAGATGAGGTATTCACCTTTGACTACAACGACGAAATGACCCGTAAGACAGAATGGGACGAGAAGAAAGAGGGCTATGCCAACCCGTATGCGCGTATGCCTCAAATACACCTCCGCACCGTCACATTGGCCAGTTTTGTAAAGAGCATGAAGACTGAGGACAATGCGTTCTCGTTCAAAGAGTTCTTCCGTACTATGTCCGACTCTTTGGAGTTTGTACACGATGAAGATGTAAGCATGTTTCTTGATTTGCTGAAGAACGAAGACAAAGAGAGTTTCTATCCATATTGTTGTGACCACAATCGAGAATTCTTCCGTCATACCCTATGGATGGTGCCGGGTGTAGAAGCAGGAAAGGCACTTTCTCAGAAACTCCAGCAACATCCTTATTTCAGTGGTTACGAGATTATTAATGTCTGTGGCGATGGCGATGAGGAAAAGCCAACGGAACAAGCCACCAAGGCTGTACGTGACGGAATAGCAAACTATTGGAAGAAAGATAAGTTTGGCACAATAACACTCTCTTGCGGTAAGCTCACTACTGGAGTCACCATTCCAGAATGGACGGGTGTGTTAATGCTAAAGGGCGGCAATTCAACTGATGCAAAGCTATACCTACAGACGGCTTTCCGCGTTCAAGGGCCATACGACTCTCCAGAGGGAATCCGTAAAACAAGCTGCTATGTGTTTGACTTTGCTCCAGACAGAGCACTGACCATATTCTGTAGAATAGCCCAGGCCAACAAGAACGGCGACAAGGGGGAAAGCAAGAAGAAAGCTGAAAAACTGCTGAAGTTCTTCCCTGTGCTGTCATACGACGGCAACTCTCTGATAGAACACAATGTCGATACGTTGTTCCGCTGGTATAACAAGGCTGCGGCAGAACGAGTTATGGCCAATGGCTTCGATGATAATCGTCTGTATAACTGGGACAAAATCAGCGAAGCTGCAAATTCCGATGCTATTCTTGACGAAATTAACAAGAATTGGGGTGGAAAGAAGTCTGGTGCCAACACCAAGCATGTAGTAAATGCTCAAGGTGCTGAAGGTGAAACAGGGAAAAGCGAGATTAGATGGACATGCCCAAACTGCCACAAGAAAGACAATGTCGAGCCTGTCTGTCCGCATTGTGGTACACCACGTCCGAAGTCACGTTGGCTATGTTCCTGCGGTCACGCCAATTATGATACAAAGTTCTGCGGTGAATGTGGTAAGCCCAAGCCAGAGAAAACGAAGGATGAAGCGAAAGACAGAGCGACCAAACTTATCAGTACGCTAAGAAATATATCGATACGTATTCCTATGCTTGCATTTGGTGCAGACGTAGAAAGTGATGACGAGTTTCGCTTGGACAATTTTGCGTCGCTCATTGATGACAAGTCATGGGTGGAGTTTATGCCTGAGGGTTTCCCAAAGGAAACAGATGGAGAAAAACTTGGCTTTGACTACTTTAGGCAGTTCATTGATGAGGACATCTTTGTAATAGCATGTACGGATACTCGCAATGAACTTAAGGAGGCAGACAACCTCATGCCAGAGGAAAGAGTGAAAGCCCTCATTAGCATCATTGGGAAATTCAAGAATCCAGCCAAAGAGACAATCATTACTCCTTGGTCTGTCGTGAATCTCCATCTTGGCGAAACAATCGGAGGAGAGGTTTTCTACGATGTTGAGGGGCAAGATTTCCGAAGGGCGTTGCCCACTCCTGCCATGATAGACCATCATGGAAAAGGAATACTTGCTGATATTCATACGGATGTTTTCTGGGACGAAAATGCCAAAGTACTTGAAATTAACTCGAAGTCTGGGGTCTATCCCTTGTTCTTAGCATACTCTATGTACAGAATACATTCTACATTAGAAGGCGAGAAAGTGTTCGATGTGGAGTTATGGAAAAAGATTCTGGAAAAGAACATCTTTGTGCTATGCCAAACTGAAATGGCCGTTAAGATTACGAATCGTGTTCTACGCGGTTTCCATCTTGATTGGAAAACAAACTGCATTTACAAGGAGAATTTGATTGAGTCTTTCTTGGAGCGTTACAATAGTGATAAAGAAACAATAAATGAAATAAACACCCCAGAATATTGGGGCATAAAAGGTGATGAAATGATAAAGTTTACACTTGCAGCGAGCAATCCACCATATCAAGGGAGCTCTCATGCACAGATATATCCGCTGTTCTATCATACTGCTATAGAAGTGGCAGATACGGTTTCTATGATCTTTCCTTCAAATTGGCAGGAAGCCAGTAAAAAATCTGCCAAAGGACTTAGTCGCATGAACAACGAAACTATAAAAAGAGACCATCAAATAGTTTTTATAGACAATCGAAAGGATGTCTTTGATGGAATTGCTGGAGCGGCTGAAACAAATATTGTATTGTGGAAAAGAGAATATGATAATGGATTGGATGGTTCTCAAAGGGTCTTCAAAGAAGGTAGAAATCCTGCAATTACGACATTCAATATTGAAGTGGAAGATATTGAACGAATCCCAGAAATATCAGAATTATATTCATGTGTTCATAGTGATGATTTCTGTTCATTTGAGATGTCGAAATTTGACATATTTAGGATTCCCTCTAATATATTTAAACAAGCTCATGCTGGTAGCTTCTCAGAAAAGAGAGTTGCTGATGACGACATCAAAGTATGGGGTGTTGATGGTAAACGTATAGAAAAATATCACACAAATGATTTTGAACTAATTCAAATCAAGAAAAAGAATGGTTCTATAGATCATGAAGAGTATGTTTCTAAGTCAACGAGCTTCAAGTTTAGAAATAGTCCATTCTTCAATCGTTATAAAATTATGATTCCTTTGCTATGGGGTAACATGGATGTTGCTGCAGGTATAGGTGGTTCATATGCTGACATTGCGATTGCGGAGCCTAATGACATTTGCAGTTATTCATATAATGTGTGTGGAGGCTCTGAGACGAAGGAAGAAGCCATTAGAATAGCCAAATATATGCTTACAAAATTCTTCAGAGCTCTTCTCGCCTATAATAAGATGGGTAAACATGCAACTTCAGACACTTTCCTTGCAGTACCCTCTCAAGACTTCCATGAAGACTGGTGGAACGAATCCATAGCGGAAATAGATGAGCGTCTGTTCGATAAGTACAATGTGCCAGAGCCGATACGCTCATTTGTCCGTAATAATATTCAGACAAGGACTGAAGAGAATATCGTCAATCTATAAACAAACTCCACCCTTGCCAAGAGCAGACGGCATGGGTGGAGTTTTTATTATTAGTGGGATTTCAGCCTATAGCGTCCAGCCGATTTTCGGCTATATTGTACTTGACAGGAAAGGTGAAGTTGATGGCCTTACCGTCGTAGATGGCTGTGACATCAATGCCGCGATGTTGGAATTCATCGATGAGTGCCTGGTTGTGATAGGCACGTATACACAAAAAGTCCCGTTTGTGTACTTTTTCAAATATTTTTTCGTACCTTTGCAAAACAATAGAAAGATATTGGAATGGCAAAGAAAAGCAAAAAGAAAGAGGACGAAACTAAAAAGGTGGTCGCAAAATGCGACAACCCTAATGAGGTGTTTGCAAATTGTGACCACCCTGAAGAGGTTATCGCAAATTGCGATAACCCCCAAGAAACCGCTCTCAGTCAATATGATATTGAGAAGCTGATAGTTTCAGTTCGAGGCGAGCAAGTGCTTATAGACCAAGATATTGCAAGGATTTATGGAGTAACGACAAAGCGCCTGAATGAACAAGCAAAACGTAACATTGCAAGGTTTCCAAACTCTTTCCGTTTTGAATTAACCAGAGAAGAAATGAACGAGGTAGTCGCAAATTGCGACCACCTTCAATCCTTGAAGTTTCGCCCCACCTTGCCTTATGCTTTCACGGAGCAGGGTATAGGACAACTATCAACCGTTGTGCATAGCAAAATAGCTATAGAAAGGAGCATAATGATTATGAATGCTTTCGTGGCTATGCGTCGGTTTATGGTTCAGAATGCTGGTATTCTGATGCGAATTGCCCATCTCGAAAAACACCAGATAGAAACGGATCAGAAAATGGACATGCTTCTTGACAAGATGGACAAACAATCTCCCAAACTTTTGCCAGAGCAGATTTTTGCTACAGGGTGTGTTTGGGATGCATGGACTTACGTGTCAGATTTGGTGAGGAGTGCTAAGCGGCGGATTGTACTGATTGACAACTTCGTTGATGATCGCGTGTTGTCTCTATTGGACAAACGTGCAGATAATGTGGAAGCCACAATTCACTCTCGCTACTATGAGCCGTTTATGGTTGACTTAAAGAAGCATAATGAGCAGTATCGTGAAATCCAGTTTGTGCAATTGTCACAAAGGAACCACGATAGGTTCCTAATCATTGACGATGATGTCTATCTGCTTGGTGCAAGCGTGAAGGATATGGGAGTTGGCATGTGTGCAGTTACGAAGATGCTGGTATCGCCTGAAACGATATTGGGGTTGTTGATATGAGAAAAAATTGATTGAAGCTTCTAAAAACACTCCACCCTTGCCAAGAGCAGACGGCAAGGATGGAGTTTTTGATATAAGAGGAGTTTCAGCCTATAGTGGCCAATCGATTGTCGGCAATATCATACCTAACGGGATTTGCAAAGCTGATGGCCTTACCGTCGTAGATGGCTGAGACATCAATGCCTCGACGTTGGAACTCATCGATGAGTGCCTGGTCGTGATAGGCACGTATACCAGTCCAGCCTGTATTGCCGACCTGACTATTGAATACTGTTACTAACTCGGGAATTTGCATGTCTGCGAACTGCAGAGCATACTTCATGTAATAAATGTGCTGTTGCATAATTTGGAATGTTTTTGAAGTTAATACTTGACTTTCATCGAGATTAA
>Ga0310695_10002539_pt1 | contig 38247 bp, 30 predicted proteins | sample RumenRJG_04DNA_FD_203882 | JGI IMG/M metagenome (GOLD analysis project Ga0310695, IMG submission 203882) | Bovine rumen microbial communities from Lethbridge, Alberta, Canada - RJG_04 (v2) (version 2) | ecosystem: Host-associated > Mammals > Digestive system > Stomach > Rumen | place: Canada...
GAAGAAGGAACCGCTGAACCTGAAGGGTTTCGCACGTCACATGACCGAGCACGGCAAGCTGGCCGACTACTCGATGGTAGTGCTGGTGCTGCAGCAGTTAGTGGACTGCATGACGGAGCTGATCTGTCAGGGACAGCCTGTGAAGCTGGACGGTCTGGGCACGTTCTACCCGACGATCGAGAACAAGCTGCTGGGCTCGTACACCGTAGAGGGCTACTCGCCCCAGGAGCACATCAAGGGCGTACACCTGCGCTTCCGTCCTGAGAACGCCCGCGGCGAGGAGCTGACGTCGCGCGAGCTGAAGGATAAGTGCGTCTTCGAGATGAACGACCTGATTGTGACGAAGCACAAGACGGTCGGCGGCAAGGACAGAATCTACCAGGAGCGCACGCCGCTGAAGACCTACGGCATCAGTCAGGCGGAGCCCGATCCAGACGATCCAGAGCCCTAAGGGAAAATTCTTCGCAAGCGAAGCGAGCAAAGCTCGAGCGGAAAAATTGAAGTTTGGAAGGCGTCGCAAGGCGCCGAGCGGACAATTAGAGTTGAAAAAGTCCCTGAAAGTGTTGATGCTTTCGGGGATTTTTTGTACCTTTGCACGGCTATGACAGAAACGACATTACTTGAAGAACTGAATGAGAGCCAGCGCGAGGCGGTGCTGTTCTGCGACGGGCCGTCGCTGGTGATTGCCGGTGCAGGGTCCGGCAAGACGCGTGTGCTGACGTATAAGATAGCCTGGCTGCTGGAGCAGGGACTGAAACCGTGGGAGATTCTGGCGCTGACGTTTACCAATAAGGCGGCACGCGAGATGAAGGACCGCATAGGCCGGCTGGTGGGTGAGGAGCGGGCACGCTACCTGCAGATGGGTACGTTCCATTCGGTGTTCTCGCGCATACTGCGTGCAGAGGCCGACAAGATAGGCTTCAACGCCAACTTCACGATATACGACCAGACGGACGCCCGCTCGCTGGTGAAGGCCATCATCAAGGAGATGGGGCTCGACGACAAGGTGTATAAGCCGGCATCGGTGGCCGACCGCATCTCGATGGCTAAGAACCACCTGATACTGGCGGGGCAGTATGGCCAGACGGCCTGGGCGCGCGACGATGCCTGCAGCAAGCGTCCGCAGATAACGAACATCTATGGGCGTTATGCCGAGCGCTGCCGTCAGGCTAACGCAATGGACTTTGACGACCTGCTGGTGCAGACTTATGTGCTGTTCCGGAATCATGAGGACGTCCGACGGAAATATGCTGAACGGTTCAAGTTCGTGCTGGTCGACGAGTATCAGGACACGAACTTCGCACAGCAGGCCATCGTGCTGCAGCTCACCCGTGAGCGCCAGCGCGTCTGCGTGGTCGGCGACGATGCCCAGAGCATCTACAGCTTTCGTGGTGCGAATATCGACAACATCCTGAACTTCCGTTCGGCATACGACAACGCCCGTCTGTTCAAGCTGGAGCGCAACTACCGTTCGACGCAGATGATAGTGCAGGCGGCTAACTCGCTCATACGCAAGAACGAGCGGCAGATACCGAAGGACGTCTATAGCCGTAACGAAACGGGTGAGCGGGTGACGCTGAAGCCAGCGTACTCAGACCGCGAGGAGGCACTCATCGTCTGTCAGGACATCAAGCGCATACGGCGTGAGGACCGCTGCGGATGGAGCGACTTCGCCATTCTCTACCGCACGAACTCGCAGAGCCGCTCGTTTGAGGAACAGATGCGCAAGGACAATATTCCCTACCGCATCTACGGCGGTCTGTCGTTCTATCAACGCAAGGAAATCAAGGACGTCATAGCCTACTTCCGACTGGTGGCGAACCCCAACGACGAGGAGGCTTTCAAGCGTATTGTGAACTATCCCGCACGTGGCATCGGCGACACGACGGTAGGGAAGATTATACAGACGGCGCAAACCTATGGCGTCAGCCTCTGGCAGGTCATCAAGGAGCCGGTGCTGTTTCCGACGGGTGTCAGCAAGGGCACACAGGCGAAGCTTCAGGCCTTCCGCGAGCTGATAGAGGGCTGGATAGGACGACTGACGACGGAGGACGCCTACGTGCTGGGGCACGACATCATTATGTCGAGCGGCATCAGCAAGGATATCTACAGCAGTCGCAACCCAGAGGACATTGCGCGCCAGGAGAATCTTGAGGAGTTTCTCAGCGGTATGCAGGACTTTGTGGAGAGCCGCCGCGAGGAGGACATGGGCGGACAGGTGTTTCTGACGGACTTCCTGCAGGAGGTGGCGCTACTGACCGATCTGGATAGCGACGAGGGCGACGCTAACGACAAGGTGACGCTGATGACCATCCACTCGGCCAAGGGCCTGGAGTTCCCGACGGTTTTTGTCGTAGGATTAGAGGAGAACATCTTCCCCTCGCCGATGTCTACGGGCTCGATGCGCGAGTTAGAAGAGGAGCGCCGACTGCTCTACGTGGCCATCACGCGAGCCGGGAAACATTGCATCCTGACGTGTGCGCAGAACCGTTTCCGCTACGGACGGATGGAGTATGACACGCCGTCGCGATTCATCAAGGATTTTGACCCGCAGCTCATCAGGGTGGAGTCAGAGAAAGGGGGCGACGACGACACCTACACCCGCAGCTACCGCCAGACGACGAGCCGTGGCAGCGACTGGATGCAGAACCCGCGCCCCGTGGCCACGCAGTTCAAGGCCGACCCCAAGCCCCGTATGGTGGCCCCCCCAAGGCCGGAGAAACCCGTCGACCCGTTTGGCCCGAACTTCAAGCGTGTGTATCAGGCTACGGCTCCCCGCCAGACGTCTGCGGAGGGTGGGGCGTTGCAGGAAGGCTGCATGATTGAGCACCAACGCTTCGGCATCGGCCGTGTGGTCAGGATTGAGGGGACGGGTGAAAATCAAAAAGCAACTGTAGAGTTCAAGAATACAGGAACTAAACAGTTGCTATTGAAGTTTGCTCGTTACAAGATCATCTCATAAAGCCTCGTCGTCGGGCTTTTCGATATGGCGCTTCTGCTGACTGGGCAGGTGCGCCTTTTTTCGCAGCCAGGCCGCCTTGCGGGCTTCGTACTCCTGCTGGTGGGTCTCTAAATAGCCGTCGGCCATAGCTGTAGGTTATTGTTTGAACTTACCGTAGACGATGTTCAGATTGATGGGGTTATGCTGGTTCCGGCTGCCGCCCACTAACTTCGTACTGGCAATGCCCACATAGTGCTCGATGCCGGTAACGGTGGCTGTGGTCGACGATGTGCTGCTCCACTTCAGCTGGACGGGTACGAGGAGCACCTTGTTCCAGTTAGGCGACAGAGTGCCACCAGCCTTCTTCACGTCGTACATCTTCTTGATGAGGTTCGAAATGTTGGAGAAGGTGTACTGGTTGGCAGAACCGCTGCCTACGGCATAGGTTGTGTAGTAGCTGAGGACATTGTCGGCCAGACGCTTCATCTCGAAGAACGAATTCAGACTGTCTGCCGGCACCATCAGCACGTAGGGCGGAACTGACAGGGAGTTATCCTTTATGGGGTTATTGATGCGCTGGAAGCTGACTTTAGCCGTCATGATGGAGTCGTTCTCATGGCCCCGGTAGATGTCTTCGATAGGCAGCGTCACCTCAGTATAGAGACCTGCGGGAGCCTTCAGATATGTACAGGTATCGATGGTGGCCATAAACTCCAGAATCTCTTTCTCATTGTCAATCTTCGTTGTCTGCAACACCTCCTCGGTGCCGGCAAAGAAACTGGAGAAGGTCACGATACTGTCTTTGCTGTTCTTCCCCCGATAGTAGAATCGCAGGGCCATGTCGGGCACTTCGGTGTAGACGCCCTCACCATCGCTTACTGCGACGTAGAAACCTGGACAGACGTTGTGGGTAAAGGTGTAGGGGTTTTTGAAGTACTCGGGGTGGCGGTAGTACTGCTGCATGAGGTAGGTGCCGTAGTTGTTATAGACGGTGCCGTCCTTAGCAGTATACGGCTGGTTCATCTTGAAGACGATGCAGTCGTAGTAAGTGGACTTCGCACGCAGGCTGTCGGCCACGGTCTGGTCTTTATAGGAGACCATCTTGTCGACAACCAGTCCGCCCTGGCGTATTTTCCCCTCCTTGACGGGGTCGTAGTTGGAATAGTATTTTGCACCCTCTTCCAAAGGTTCCGACAGTTCCGACAGTCTGACCTTCAAGGCGGCCAGCGTATCGGTAATGCCCGTCGGCGTGTTCATGTAGAGTTCTATCTGGCAGGAATCGGCACCTGCAACGTCAACATAATCGGCATCACCCGGACGCTTGATCTTGCGGAGGCTGGTGACCTTGCTCTCGCTGGTCAGGGTATAGTTGTCGAGCACGTTGAACTGTGTCATCAGTTGGCTGGTGACGTATGCGCCCGTCTCCGGGTCCTTGACTCTGCCCAAGTAGCAATAGCTACTCCTGAGCAGTACGGAGTCGGCCAGGACGGAGCGTGTGGTTACCTGATAGTCTGTGGCACTAATATCCAGTTTGTCGGCCTTTTGGGTCAGCGTGTTTCCAAAATCGAAGGTGTCGTCACTACATGCAGCGAATGATAGCGCGGTAAGCATCATTGCTGTCAGCAATTTCTTGTTCATCTTTTAAATGTGTGTTTTTATTCCTCTTCGGGACAAATCTGGTTGTAGAGCGTTTCGTAGCCCTCGGCAAAGTCCTCCTGATAGCCTAATACGGGAATGTTCTTTGCTGCGGCATAGCTCTCGAAGTTCTTGTCGGCATCGGGACTGGCCATGATGACGCCGTCGCTGTAGTCGATGGCTAACTTACCCATCTCCTCGAAGTCGAAGTTGTCTTTGTAGGGCGTCAGCAGGTCGGCCGTCGTCTCGCGGAACTCCACGCACTTCTTGAAGTTGGTGCCTAAGTCGTTGGTGAGGTTCTTGGCAAAAAGCGAGGTGACAACCTTCGTGTTGGCAAACGAGGGCTCGTCCTGATAGGCCGTCTTGATGTAGAGGGGCACGACGGCACTCATCCAACCTTGGCAGTGGATGATGTCGGGCACCCAGCGCAACTTCTTTACCGTCTCAAGGACGCCGCGTGCAAAGAAAATAGCGCGTTCGCCGTTGTCGGGGTAGTCGTTGCCCATCTCGTCTTTCTCCATCTGACGTTTGGAGAAGTAGTCGTCGTTATCGATGAAGTACACCTGTACGCGGGCCTGCTGGATAGAGGCTACCTTGATAATCAGCGGATGGTCGGTGTCGTTGATGATAAGATTCATTCCCGACAGGCGTATGACCTCATGCAACTGGCCCCGGCGCTCGTTGATATTACCCCATTTGGGCATGAATGTACGGATTTCGTGACCCATCTCCTGTATAGCCTGTGGCAGGGCACGTCCCATCAAGGACAGTTCGGTGTCGGGTACGTATGGAGAAATCTCCTGATTGATGAATAATATCTTTTTCTTTGCCATCTTTTGGTTGTTTAGCCTTGCAAAGGTACGAAAAATTTATCAGAATCAGGTGCTTTGCGCTTTGATTTTAGTTTTTTTTTTGAAAAGCGGGCCGCTTAGTCGCGATAAATCCACGATAATATGGTATTTACCCAATGTATGGAGCATCGGAACCAGCGGTAGGTGCTGACTGGTTTTCCGCCAAAGCGCAGGATGAATTCACGGAAGGGATTGTGGGAGAAAGGCAGGCCGACATCAAGGAAATAGACGTGCTGGTAGCCTCGGGTGTGGGAGTCTTTCAGGACGTGCCACAACGTCAGTTCATCAGGATGGACGATAGCAAACGACTTGCGACGGAAGGCGGTGTACCAGAGGTAGGCGTTCTGCTGGCTGTAGACAACGGCAGAACAGCCGACGATGTGGTCATGATAACGGGTGAGATAGAGTCGTCCGTGACCTTCTTGCTTGATGAGATAGAAGAATTTCTCGTCGGGGATATAGCGTTTGGGTTTCAGCCAATGGTGGCGTTTCAGGAGCTTGAAGAACTGTCGCATGTCATCCTCGGTCTTCACCTCGTTGGTGACGACGCCTTTGTCGTACGCATTCTTGATGTGATGCTGCAGGCGTTCCGAAATGCGCTCTTCCGGAGTGTGGCTGTGCAGCGAGTTGTGGATGCTCATCCATCTGACGGGGAAGAACTCCTGCTGTTTCAGTTCGCGGTAGGCAAACATCTTCTCGCTGAGGTTGCTGACCTCGATATACAGCACATGATAGCCGATATGTGAACGTAGCGCGTTGAGCATCTGACCGAAGAGCTCGTATTCGGAGTAGCCCTCGTGGTTGTAGGTGTAGACGCCTTCGCCCAGGATGCGGCAATGCGTATAAATATAAGGAGGTACCCACAGCGTGCGGTAACGTACGGTGGCCAGCATGTGAGCCAGGACACGCCCGTCGCTCGCCGTTGCCACCACCATATAAGGGCGTTGGCGCGGTGTCTGCTTGACTATCTCAAACAGCTGCCGGCTGTGGAAGAAGTTGCTGTTGTCCAGCTCGGGCAGGTCTTTCTGTTTGCTGATAATATGTATGACGGGCGCATTCATGGGGCAAAGATAGAAAAATATTATGAATTATGGCGAATAAATTATGTTTTTTTTGTAACCCTTTTGCATTTCTCCCGTTTTTGTGTATCTTTGCAGCGCTTAATCAACAAAAAGGATATATGACAGACTTTAAGAATTTGGCGCAGATGCGCCGTTCACACCGTAAATTTACTGAGCAGGAGTTGGATGCTGAGCAGGTGCGCCTGATCATGCGGGCGGCTCTGATGTCGCCTACGTCAAAGGGTCAGCGCGCCTGGCAGTTCGTCGTGGTCGACGATAAGCAGGATATTGAGAAAATTGCTGACGCCAAGGACCTGGGGTCGCAGTTCCTGAAAGGTGCTCCGCTGGCTATCGTCGTGCTGGGCGACCCCGTTCAGAACGACTGCTGGGTGGAGGATGGTTCCATTGCTGCCATCTCGATGCAATACCAGGCCGAAGAGTTAGGACTCGGCAGTTGTTGGATACAGATGCGCGGTCGCGGACTCTCTGACGGCACGTCGGCCGATACCGTCATACGCGGCATCCTTGACATTCCCGAGAACCTAAATGTGCTCTGCGTGTTGGCTATCGGTCATAAGGCTGACGAGCGGAAACCCCAGAACGAAGACAAGCTGAAGTGGGAAAACGTTCACATCGACAAGTATCGCCATGATTAACTACGATTTGCAACGCATCAAGGCTATTATCTTCGACGTCGATGGCGTGTTGTCGGCAGAGACCATTACGCTGGCTGCCGACGGTGAGCCGTTGCGAACGGTCAACATCAAGGACGGCTATGCCATACAGTTAGCTGTGAAGATGGGGCTGCGCATCGTCATCCTGACGGGCGGCAAAACGGAGGCCGTCCGTTTGCGCTATGAACGTTTAGGTGTAGAGGATATCTACATGGGTTGTGCCGTGAAGGTGAAGACGTATGACGAATTCCTGCAGAAATACCAGTTGACGGATGACGAGGTGATGTATATGGGCGACGATGTGCCCGACATCGAAATCATGCGCCGCGTGGGATGCCCTGTCTGTCCTCAGGATGCCTGTCCTGACGTGAAGGACATCAGCCTCTATGTCAGTCCCTACAGAGGGGGTTATGGCTGTGGTCGTGATGTGATTGAACAGACGCTTCGTGCCCAAGGGAAATGGTTGAGTAATGAAAAGGCTTTCGGATGGTGAAAGATTATAAGATGATATTGGCCAGCAATTCGCCACGCCGGCGCGAACTGTTGGCAGGTTTGGGGGTAGACTTTGAAGTGCGTGTCCTGCCCGATATTGACGAGAGCTATCCCGCTTCCTTGCCGGCTCTGCAGACGGCAGAATACATTGCCTGTAAGAAGGCTGCGGCCTATCGTGAGGTGATGGCCGACGACGAGTTGGTCATTACTGCCGACACCGTGGTGATCGTTGGTGACGAGGTGTTGGGCAAACCTTTAGATGCTGCAGAAGCTGCCCTGATGCTCAGGAAACTGAGTGGACGGACGCATCAGGTGGTGACGGGCGTCTGCCTGACAACCTGTGAGCAGACGGTACAGTTCTCTGTCAGGACGGACGTCACCTTCAAGCAACTGACTGACGACGAGATAGACTTCTACATAAAAAAGTACCAGCCTTTTGACAAGGCTGGCGCTTATGGCATTCAGGAGTGGATTGGCTACATTGGCTGTACGGGACTTAATGGTAGTTACTACAACGTCATGGGGTTGCCCGTACAGCGAATATATACCGAGTTGCAACAGTTTACTCGTCAGCGTAGTCTTCAAGACTGTCGGCGGTGATATCATCGTCATCGCCACTCAAGTCCATCATGGTTGAGTAGTTGTCCTCGTTGATATCGTCATCATCAGGCTCACCAATCTCAACGTCATCCTCATCGGGCTTGTTGTAGGTGTCCTCAATCTCAACATCCTCGTCTTCGTTCTCGTCGTCGAGATCTTCATCGTCGCGTGTAGCGAATTTCATGCGCGGTTTCTCAGACTCTGGCTTCAGTTTGGCAAAGATAGCCTCTACCCACGTGCCTTTCTCCACCTCGAGCACATCATAGCCGTCGGCCATCTTCTTCTCGTACATACCGCCCTTCTTGTGCAGACGGTCCTTGGGCAGGGTAGTGGTGGAAATGTCGAAGCCACTTTCGATGATATCTTTGATAGACTGCGACAGAGAGTCCCAACCGCCGCCGAAGTTACGATCAAGCACCTCTACCAGCTTGGCAGCGGAAATGTGGCGGATGTTCTCATACGTCAGGTCGGTCACTCTGACGATGGGCTTTTTCTTCAGGGCCCAGGTCACCTTGACGTTCTCCGAGAGCTTCACCTGTGCTACCTTATAACCATTTTTCTCGTATTTCTCCTTGACGGCTTTGGAATCGTCCTTGATTTCCTCTATCATAAACGCGCTGCGTATGATATCCTGATAATGACGCGGATTCTCCAGAACGTCGGCATCTTTGTCAGCGCTTTCCCAAAGTCTGAAGATGTCGTTCTCCTGCAGATCCCAAACGCTACTCTTGTTTAATGCTTTGAGTGTCAGTCCTTTGCTGTTTTCTTCTTTCTTGTCCATATTTGTGTTATTTGGTTTCTGCTGCAAAGATAGAAAATAATTTTGATATATGGATTATAATTTACGAAATAATTTTGTACCTTTGCCGCCGAATATGTCACAACCATTAGCCGAAAGACTGCGTCCCCGTACGCTTGACGACTATATCGGACAGCAACACCTGGTGGGTGAAGGGGCTGTACTGCGTCGAATGATTGATGCAGGACGCATCTCGTCGTTCATACTCTGGGGACCGCCGGGAGTAGGTAAGACAACTTTGGCTCAGATTATTGCCAACCGTTTGGACACACCCTTTTACACGCTATCGGCCGTTACCAGCGGCGTCAAGGATGTGCGCGATGTCATTGAAAAGGCCCAGAAAGGACGTTTCTTCAATGCGGCTTCACCTATTTTATTTATAGACGAGATTCACCGCTTCTCGAAATCGCAGCAGGACTCGTTGCTCGGAGCTGTTGAACGGGGTGTTGTCACGCTGATTGGTGCGACGACGGAGAATCCTTCGTTCGAAGTCATACGTCCGCTACTTTCCCGTTGTCAGCTTTATGTGCTGAAGTCGTTGGAGAAAGACGACTTGCTGCAATTGCTGCAGCGCGCCATTACGACGGATGTCATCTTGAAGGAACGTCATATAGAATTGAAGCAGACGGACGCCTTGCTGCGCTTCAGCGGTGGCGATGCCCGTAAGCTGCTCAACATACTGGAGCTGGTAGTAGAGGCAGAGGCGGGTGATGTCATCATTACCGACGAACTGGTTGTGGCGCGGCTGCAACAGAATCCGTTGGCGTATGACAAAGACGGCGAGATGCACTATGACATCATCTCGGCCTTCATCAAGAGTATCCGTGGTAGTGACCCTGATGCTGCTCTCTATTGGTTGGCGCGCATGATAGAGGGCGGGGAAGACCCGAAGTTTATTGCCCGGCGACTGGTTATCTCTGCTGCTGAGGACATCGGCTTGGCCAATCCCAATGCGCTGTTGTTGGCCAATACCGCTTTCGACGTGATACAGAAGATCGGTTGGCCGGAAGGTCGTATTCCCCTTGCCGAGGCAACGGTCTATTTAGCGACGTCGCCCAAAAGCAATTCCGCCTATCTCGCTATTGACTCTGCCTTGCAGTTGGTGCGTCAGACGGGCAACCAGCCGGTGCCGCTGCCCATCCGCAATGCGCCGACCCAGCTGATGAAGGAGTTAGGCTATCACGACGGCTATAAGTATCCTCACGACTTCCCCGGGCATTTCACGCCCCAGCAGTATATGCCCGATGCCTTGCAGAACGAAAGGCTATGGCACGCGCAACATTCACCGTCGGAACAGAAACTCTATGAGCGCATGGTTGCCTATTGGGGCGACCGTTATAAAGATGAATAATGGAGCAGGATATCGTTATTAAGATTATTGAGCTGTTAGGTACCTTCGCTTTTGCTATCTCAGGCATCCGTCATGCTGCCGCCAAGCAGTTCGACTGGTTCGGCGGTTATGTCTGCGGCATTGCCGTCGCTATTGGCGGCGGTACTATTCGTGACGTCATGTTAGGAACGACACCTTTCTGGATGACTACACCTATTTATATGATATGTACGGCGGTTGCCCTTTTGACGGTAGCTTTCTTTGGCAAATGGATGGAACCGCTGAAGAATGCTTGGTTTGTCTTCGACACCTTGGGCTTGGCGCTTTTCACGATTGCCGGCATCCAGAAGTCACTCGCTTTCGGCCAGCCCTTCTGGGTAGCTATCATCATGGGTTGTATCACGGGTTCTGCGGGTGGTGTCATCCGCGATGTGCTGTTGAACAACGAACCGGTTATCTTCCACAAGGAGATTTACGCGATGGCTTGCGTGCTGGGCGGTATCGTCTATTGGGGATTGATGGAGTTAGGGGTGCCTGTTGAAATGACAGCCGTCTTGTCCTTTCTCACCACCTGTCTGATACGGTTTCTTGCTGTGCGTTACCACATTTCGCTTCCCACGCTCAAGAACGAGGAGTAGACTTGTTGTTGTGTGGGCGGTTATGGCGCTTGCCATTGCCGTGACTGTGCCAGCGACCATGTCTGCGGGTGTTGGAACGCTTCTTCTCGCGCTTGGTATATTCGGGACCTTCGCCTAATCCTTCGGGCATGGGGTTCTTCAGCACTTCCTTACCTAAGAAGTGTTCTATTTCATGGAACTTGCCCATCTCTGCCTCGTTGACGAAGGTGATGGCCACACCGTCGCGGTCAGCACGCGCCGTACGACCGATACGGTGTACGTAATCCTCTGCATCATGAGGTACGTCGTAGTTGATGACGATGCGGATATCATCGATGTCAATACCTCGGCTGACGATGTCGGTAGCTACAAGAACGTCCACCTGTCCGGCCTTGAAACGGTACATCACGTCGTCGCGTTCTGCTTGCGACAAGTCGCTGTGCATTTCGGCACAGTTGATTTTCATACGCTTCAGCTGGCGGGTAATATCCTTTACACGGTCTTTCTTGCCGCTGAAGATGATGACGCGTTGCAAGTCGCCCGCCTTGAACAGATACTCAATGATCTTAAGTTTCTGAGGGTCGTAGCAGACGTAGGCCGACTGTTGGATTTTCTCTGCTGGCTTCGATACGGCGAGCTTGATTTCTACGGGGTCGTGCAGCAACGATACGGCTAACTCGCGGATTTTGGCTGGCATCGTTGCCGAGAACATGACGCGCTGACAGGTTGCTGGCAGCTCCTTGACAATACGCATGATGTCTTCCGAGAAGCCCATGTCCAGCATACGGTCGGCCTCGTCGAGCACGAAGAACGAACAGCGTGACAGGTCGAGATTTCCCACCTTCAGATGGCTCAGCAGACGTCCGGGCGTTGCAATGAGTACGTCGGCACCGAGGCGCATACCACGCAATTCCTGATCGTAGCGCCCACCGTCGTTGCCGCCATAGACGGCCACCGATGATACACCGTCCAGGTAGTAGCCAAACCCTTGCATGGCCTGGTCAATTTGCTGTGCTAATTCACGCGTTGGTGACATAATGACGCAGTTGATGGCATCCTTAGGATAATCGCCGTCGTCGAGCATGGAAAGGATGGGCAGCAGGTAGGCAGCCGTCTTTCCCGTGCCTGTCTGTGCTACGCCTAAGACGTCGTAGCCGTCGAGTATTTCAGGAATGCACTTCTCTTGTATCGGCGTCATATCGTCGAAACGCATGTCATAGAGTGCATCGAGGATATTATCGTTCAAATAGGTTTCTTCAAATTTCATTCAATCTTCAATTTTCAATTTTCAATCTTCAATCTTCAATGTTCAATCTTAATTCGGTGCTTGTCGCCAACAGAAATAGGCGATGAAAACATATAACAGATTAGGTATCCACTCTGCCAAAATGGCTGGAGTTCCTGCATTGATGGCAAATGTGGCTGAGATGGTTTGTAACAGGATATAAGCGAACGACAAGGCAAGACCGATGCCTAAGTAGAGTCCCATACCGCCTTTGCGCTTGCGTGACGACAGCGAGGCACCGATGACGGTAAGGATGAACGAGGCGAACGACATGGCTATACGCTTATGGTATTCCACCTCGTACTGCACCACGTTCTGCGAGCCGCGCTCCTGCTGTTTTGAGATGTATTCGCGCAATTCGGGGCTCGTAAACGTCTCCTGCTGTCCTTTCGAGAACACCAAGTCCATGGGCTCCATCATCACCGTCGTGTCTATTTCGACACCCGTTTGTATTTCTTCGCGCAGACCTCTCAGCGTACGGATTTTATAGTTCTGAGCACGCCAGTGGAAGCGCGATTCGCTGATGGTGTCGTAACGTATGACGCTGGCCGTCATGTGGCTGACGAGCTTCTTCTTCTCGAACTTGTCTAACGAGAAGCCGTAGCCCGTTTTTGTCTGGTCATCATACTGCTGCATATAGGCAATGACACCTTTTCCCACCTGTAGCTGTACGTTTGAAGCCGTCGTGATTTTCTTATTGTCCTTATACCTTGTTTCAAAGTTTTGGCGGATAACCGTTCCTTTGGGTATGACGTATGAGCCGAGGTGGAAGTTCAAGAAGGCAATGAGTGCAGCTGAGATAAAATATGGCCGCATCAGCCGTTTGAAGCTCAGGCCTGAAGCCAGCATGGCGATGATTTCGCTGTTGCCTGCCAACTTCGATGTAAAGAAGATGACGGCAATGAAGACGAACAGCGGCGAGAAGAGGTTGGCGAAGTATGGTACGAAGTTGGCATAGTAGTCAAAGACGATAGCCTTCAGCGGCGCATGGTTGGTGGTGAACTTTGCCAGGTTCTCGTTGACGTCAAAGACTATCGAGATAGAGATTATCAGCAAGATGGAGTAGATGTAGGTGCCGATGAACTTCTTGATGATGTATCGGTCAATACGTGGCAGATAGTGGAACGGGTTGAGATACTTCAAGTAGCTCAGCCAATGACCAACATGACGCAGACCACGACCAACATAACGCAGTCCACGGCCAATTTGACTCAGGATAATCTTCAGCTTCTTCATCTCCTTCTTCCAAGTTGTTCTATGACAGAACGCTTCCACTGTACGAAGTCGCCCTGCTCAATATGCGTGCGGGCATCGGTGACCAGTCGCAGGTAGAACGCTAAGTTGTGTATCGAGGCAATCTGCATAGCCAACAACTCTTGTGCCTTGAACAGATGATGCAGATAAGCCTTCGTGTGAATACGGTCAACGTCGCAGCCGTCGGGATCGATGGGCGTGAAGTCCTGTTCCCATTTCTTGTTGCGCATGTTCATCGTGCCCTCGTAGGTGAACAGCAACGCGTTACGACCGTTACGTGTTGGCATGACACAGTCGAACATATCCACGCCGCGCTCGATGGCTTCGAGGATGTTCTGAGGTGTGCCGACGCCCATCAGGTAGCGGGGTTTGTCTTTGGGCAGGATCTCGTTAACCACCTCAATCATTTCGTACATCACCTCCGTAGGCTCACCTACGGCCAGTCCGCCGATGGCGTTGCCGTCGGCCCCCTTGTCAGCCACGTGCTTGGCCGCTTCCTGGCGCAAGTCTTTATAGGTACAGCCCTGTACGATGGGGAAGAGACTCTGCTGATAACCGTAGAGCGGCTCTGTCTCGTTGAAGCGCTTGATGCAGCGGTCGAGCCAGCGCTGGGTCAGCCCCAACGAGTTCTTGGCATACTGATAGTCGCTCTGTCCCGGGGGGCACTCGTCTAATGCCATCATGATGTCGGCACCTATGATGCGCTCTGTGTCCATCACGTTCTCCGGCGTGAAGATGTGCTTCGAGCCGTCGATATGTGAGCGGAACTCGCAGCCTTCCTCGCGCAGCTTGCGGATGCCTGTTAGCGAGAATACCTGGAAGCCGCCGGAGTCTGTCAGTATGGGGCGGTCCCAGGTGTTGAACTGATGGAGTCCGCCTGCCTTCCTGAGCGTGTCGAGTCCTGGGCGCAAGTAGAGATGATAGGTGTTGCCTAAGATAATCTGTGCCTTCACCTGTTCGCGCAGTTCAGCAAAATGTACGCCCTTGACGGAGCCTGCCGTGCCTACGGGCATGAAGATCGGCGTCTTGATTTGCCCGTGGTCTGTCGTTATCAGGCCTGTGCGTGCATCGCTGGCGTTGTCGCTATGTTCTACTTTGAAAGTCATTTCTTATCGTCTTTTTTCTCGTCCTCTTCTGGTATCGTGAAGTCGGTGGGATTCTTCACAATCTCTTTCGTTAGTGCGAAATCCCAGACGTCCTGCACATTCTCCACATAGTGGAAGGTGACACCCTTGAGGTACATCTCGGGAATCTCGTTGACGTCTTTCTCGTTCTCGCGGCACATCATGATATCCGTGATGCCGGCGCGCTTGGCAGCTAAGATCTTCTCCTTGATGCCACCTACGGGAAGCACCTTGCCGCGCAGGGTAATCTCGCCCGTCATGGCCGTATTCTTGCGCACCTTGCGCTGTGTCAATGCCGAGGCTATGGACGTGGCAATGGTGATGCCTGCCGAAGGGCCGTCCTTGGGCGTCGCACCTTCTGGTACGTGAATATGGATGTTCCAGTGGTCGAAGATGCGATAGTCCACGCCGAGCTTGTCGACATGTGCCTTGACGTATTCCAAGGCAATGACGGCTGACTCCTTCATCACGTCGCCTAAGTTACCCGTCAGCGTCAGCTTGCCTGCCTTGCCCTTCGACAGCGAGGTCTCGATAAAGAGTATCTCGCCGCCGACGCTCGTCCAGGCAAGGCCTGTCACTACGCCAGCATAGTCGTTGCCTTGATAGATGTCGCGGTAGAAGGGCGGATTACCCAACAGTTCTTCCACCTCCGTAGGAGTTATCTTGCTGTAGGGCATCTCGCCGTTCAGCGCCTGCTTGAAGGCCAGTTTGCGCATGGCCTTGTTGATTTGCTTCTCCAGCTGTCGCACGCCGCTCTCACGGGTGTAACGCTCGATGATCATTTCGATGGCAGCCTTGTTGAAGGAGGGCTTGGGCGATACCGTGTTAAGGCCCGTATTCTCCATCTCGCGGGGGATGAGGTGACGCTTGGCAATCTCTATCTTTTCCTCGGTAATGTAGCCTGAAACCTCGATTATCTCCATACGGTCGCGCAGGGGACCTGGTATGGTAGCGAGGTTGTTGGCCGTTGCAATGAACAGCACCTTCGACAAGTCATAGTCCACGTCAAGGTAATTGTCGTGGAAGGCATTGTTCTGCTCGGGGTCGAGCACCTCCAACAGCGCCGATGCCGGGTCGCCGTTGTGCGTGTTCTGCGTCACCTTGTCTATCTCGTCAAGAATGAAGACGGGATTCGAGGAACCGGCTTTCTGGATGCTCTTGATGATACGTCCGGGCATGGCGCCGATATACGTGCGGCGATGGCCGCGAATCTCTGCCTCGTCGTGCAGACCGCCTAACGACATGCGCACATACTTACGCTTCATGGCGGCAGCAATCGACTTGCCTAACGATGTTTTACCCACGCCTGGAGGGCCGTAGAGACAGATGATGGGCGACTTCAAGTCACCGCGCAGCGAGAGTACCGACATGTGTTCCAGTATGCGCTCCTTCACCTTCTCCATACCGTAGTGGTCGCGGTCGAGAATCTTCTGGGCGCGTTTCAGGTTCAGGTCGTCCTCGGTAAACTCGCCCCAGGGCAGGTCGACCATCGTCTGCAGATAGGTCAGTTGTACGTTGAAATCAGGACTTTGCGGGTTCAGCGTGTCCAGCTTGTCAGCCTCTTTGTAGAACACCTTTGCCACCTCTTCCGGCCACAGCTTCTTCTCGGCCTTCTTCAGCAGTTCCGTCTTCTCGGGCGCACTCTCGCCGTTACCCATTTCGGCCTGCAGGTTCTTAATCTGCTGCTGCAGGAAGTAGTTGCGCTGCTGCTCGTCGAGATCCTCACGCGTCTTGTTGCGGATGTCGGCCTTCAGGTGTTGTAGGTTGATTTCGCGGTTCAGCACCTTCATCGCGGCAAACAGGCGTTCCTTCACCGACTCTGTTTCCAGGAGCATCATTTTGTCCTTGATACTGAACGGCATGTTCGAGCAGGTGAAGTTCAGCGCCATGACGTCGTTCGAGATGTTCTGCACGGCAAACGTGGCCTCGTCGGGTATCTCGTCGCTCATGTTGATGTAGTCGTTCACCTGTTTGCGCAGGTCCTGCATAGCGGTGCGGAACTCCTTGTCACGTTTCTCGGGGCTTATCTCGGGTGCGGGCTCCACTTGTCCTGTCAGGTAGGGTTCGTCGCTGATGATGTCTATCAGCCTCATTCGTCCCAGAGCCTGGACGATAGCCGTGATGTTACCGTTAGGCAGCGTCAGCTGCTTGACAATCTTGGCAAAGACGCCATATTCGTATAAATCATCTTTTGTAGGTTCGTCCACTTCAGGGTCGCGTTGGCAGACGATACCAATCACCAGTTGTTTCTTCTCGGCACGCTTGATGAGCGTTGAGCTCGATTCGCGGCCGATGAGGATGGGCGACACCACGCCTGGGAACAGTACCAGGTTACGAACGGCAAGGATAGGCAGTTCGTCGGGCGTGGGCACGCCGTTAATCAGGTCCTTAAAATCTCCTTCAATGTCGGCAATCATAGAGAATGCCTTGTTATTCTGACTTTCTAAAAACATATTACATCTTTATAAGAGCGTGCAAAGTTACGAAATTTAATTGAGATTTGCTAACAGATAGCCGATAATTAACAAAAAATGTGTATCTTTGTGCCCGATTATGGCAAATGACTACTTCCGTTTTCGTCGTTTCACGGTTTATCACGACCGTTGTGCCATGAAGGTAGGCACTGATGGAACGCTGCTTGGCGCCTGGGCGCGAGGTGGCCAGAGGGTGCTCGACATTGGCACGGGTACGGGCTTGATAGCGCTGATGATGGCGCAACGTTTCCCCGATGCCACGATTTGGGGCATCGATATCGACAGCGAGGCGGTGGGGCAGGCACGAGCGAACGTTGCCGGCTCGCCTTTCCGCAACATCGGGATTTTGGAGGCCGACGTCAGGACCTTTACGCCGATAGTGCCAACGGCCTGCTTGTCCTTCGATGCCATTGTCAGCAACCCGCCGTATTTCGACAGTTCGCTGGAGTGTCCTGATGGTCAGCGCACGCTGGCACGCCACACGGCCTCGCTGTCGTATCGCGACCTGATGCAGTCCGTCTGTCGTCTGCTGGCCGATGGGGGCGAGTCCTCTGTCGTCATTCCCTTCGACTGCAAGGCGCGAATGGAGGCCGAGGCCACTTTGGCGGGCCTGTTCAAGGTGCGTGAATGTGCCGTTAAGACCACACCGCGCAAACAGCCTCGCCGCTATCTGATGGCCTTTCGCAAGCATCCCGCTGAACTGGAACTGACGGAAGGGGTTATTGAAACCTCTCCCAACGTCCGCTCGTCGTGGTATCAGGAACTGACAAAAGACTTCTACTTATGAATATAACGATTTTTCAAACAAACACCGTTTGGGGACAACCCGATGAAAACGTGAAAAACGTGCAGCGGCTATTGTCCGAAAATGCGGGTTCCGACCTCTATGTCCTGCCCGAAATGTGGGCTACGGGATTCGCTACAGAGCCGCATGAACTGGCAGAAAACGACGATTCCATCGCTCTCCGATGGATGCAGCAGACGGCTGTAGCTCACCGATGTGCGCTCAGCGGCAGCCTCTTGATACACGCTGCCGATGGTGCCTACCGCAATCGTCATTATTTTGTCACGCCCGAAGCCACCGTTTTCTACGATAAACACCATCTGTTCACCTATGGTCACGAGGATGTGTATATCACGCCGGGCACGGCGCACGTTGTTGCCACTTGGCAGGGGCGCCGTTTCCTACTGCTGACGTGCTACGACCTACGTTTCCCCCTGTGGTCGCGCTATGGGCGTGCTGGTGAGTACGATGCCATCATCGTTTCAGCCAACTGGCCTGAAAGCCGTCAGCAGGCGTGGCGGGTGCTGACGCGGGCACGTGCCATCGAGAACCAGTGTTACTTGATTGGTGCCAACCGTGTGGGCGACGACCAGTTCTGTCATTACCGGGGCGAGAGCCTCGTCTGCGACTCCAAGGGCGATACGTTGGCAGAGGCGGTTCCCAACCGTCAGCAAGCGCTGACGACAACCCTCGACTTCGAAAAATTAGACGTCGTCAGAACTCGCTTTAAAGTCTTAGAAGACAGAGACTTTTAGACTAACGGTAAAACTTTCGGTTTAACTTGCCGTTGTAGGTTCTCTCTACGTGGTCGACCTGCTCGTAGAGCATAGGTACCTTGTAGATTTCCAACCGTCCTTTCAGGTGTAGGGCTATGCGCCGCTTGTTCAGTTGGCAACCGTCGGCCATGACCACCAACAGCTTCAGGGCATGCCCCGTGACGGGGTGTGCGGCAGAGATGCAGATGCAGTCTTTCACCTCTGGTAACAGCAGGGCAGCGTCCTCTACTTCTGTCGGTGCCACCTTGTACCCTCCTACATTGATGACGTCGTCCTGGCGCCCGCCAATATGCAGGCGTCCCTGTTCGTCGATACGTCCCAAGTCAGACATATATACCGTGTCGCCACGCAGGACGGTGGCCGTCAGTTCGGGTTCTCCGATATAACCGCTCATCAGCGTGTCGCCCTGGCACGATATGCGGCCCTCGGGGGTGATGATGATGCGTGAGTGTGGCATCGTCTTGCCTAAACATCCGGCGATGCACTCACCGTCGTTGTAGTTATAGGTACTGATGATGCCCGTTTCTGTCGATGCATAGGTGTTGTAAAGGCGCGTCTTGGGCAGCAGACGGCACAGCTCGAGCATGTCGGCGTGGGGTAGTGGGGCACCTCCGCACTCGATGAAATCTATCTTTTCTGCATACGATGCCAAGCGTTCTGCGCTGAACTGCGTCAGCATACGGACGCTGGCCGGTACGAAGAAGGTGGCCATCTTCGTGGCGGGATAGTTGAGGGCGGTGAAAAAGGCGTTCATATCCCTCATGCCGTCGATGATGTACAGTGTAGCCCCCAGCATGATGACGGGATAAATCTTCGACAGGCTGCCGATATGGTTCAGCGGCCCGTTGATGATGAACACTAATTCGTGCGTGAACAGCTGACCGGCAATCAGGTTCTCGGCGTCGGCCACGATGGTGCGATGACTAATCATCACGCCCTTCGACCGCCCTGTAGTGCCCGTGGTGTAGAGCACGTCAGCAATGCCTTCGGGAACAGTGGCAGAATTGAGTTTTTGCTCCAATTCATCGATGATTTCCTGCGGGGTGTCCTTCTCCATCGGGGCAGCCACAGCACCAGCGATATGGATGGCGAAGTAGTCGACGACGAAGCCGATGGTTGGCGAAGCCCTGAACAGTACGACTTGGCCCCGGCGGTCGGCATAGTGGGCGGAACGCGCCAGGCAGCGTTCGTAGAGCTGCAGGTATGAGCACGTCTCTGCCCCGCAGACAATGGCTGTTTTATCGGGGTAGAGACGTGCGTCTTGTTCGAGATAGTCTTCTAAAATCATTTCTCCTGAAGTTTGCGCTCCACCATAGCCACGATGTTGTCTAACGACTTCAGGTTCTTCGGCGTAGCATCGATAGCTTCCAGCTTGATGCCGTATTTGTCGGCCAGCGACATCAGGATGGTGGTAACGTCAAGCGAATTGAGTTCAGCAAACAGGAAGTCGCTGTCAAAGTCAACCAATGGCAGCAAATCTTCCAACAATGCTCTTATTTCTTCTTTCACATCAAAGAATTTTCAATTTTCAATTTTCAATTATTATACTCTTGCCAGGCCTTGATCTGGATGTCCTCCTGCTTCATGGCTGTGAAGGCCTCGATGAAGGCTTTGGCCAGACGGACGTTGGTCATCAGGGGGATATTGTGGTCGATAGCACCGCGGCGAATGCGGTAACCATTGGTCAGCTCGCGCTTCGTGTGGTTCTTCGGCACGTTGACGATGAGGTCGAACTTGTGCTCGGCAATCATGTCCATCACGTTGTTGGCACCCTCCTCGTCAGGCCAGCTCACGGGTGTGGCCTTCACGCCGTTGTCATTGAAGAACTTGGCCGTTCCGCCGGTGGCGTACACCTCGAAGCCCTTCTTTACCAAGTCCTGAGCTGGCTCTAAGAGCGACACCTTGCCCTTGGCACCACCCGAAGAGATGAGTACCGACTTCTTTGGCAGACGATAACCTGTTGCTATCAAGGCGTTTAACAGTGCTTCGTTCAAGCTGTCTCCCAAGCATCCTACCTCACCCGTAGAACTCATGTCGACGCCTAATACGGGGTCGGCATTCTGCAGACGGGCAAAGGAGAACTGGCTGGCTTTGACGCCGATGCGGTCAATGTCGAACTCGCTCTTGTCGGGACGCGAGTAGGGGGCGTCGAGCATAATCTTCGTGGCCGTCTCGATGAAGTTGCGCTTCAGTATCTTCGACACGAAGGGGAACGAACGTGAAGCACGCAGGTTACACTCTATAACCTTCACCTCGCGGTTCTTGGCCAGGAACTGGATGTTGAACGGACCCGAGATGTTCAGCTCCTTGGCTATCTTGCGCGAGATGTTCTTGATCTGACGGATGGTAGAGTAGTAGATGTGCTGGGCGGGGAACACCATCGTTGCGTCGCCCGAGTGAACACCGGCATACTCTACGTGCTCGGAGATGGCATACTCGATGACCTCGCCCTTGTCAGCAACGGCATCAAACTCTATCTCCTTCGTCTCGGTCATGAACTTCGAGATGACCACGGGGAACTCCTTCGACACCTCGGTGGCCATGTTGAGGAAGCGGTGCAGCTCCTCGTCGTCGTAGCAGACGTTCATTGCCGCGCCGGAGAGCACGTACGAGGGGCGTACGAGCACGGGGTAGCCCACCTGGTTGACGAAGTCTTTCACGTCGTCGAACGATGTCAGGGCGCGCCATGCCGGCTGGTCGATGCCAAGCTTGTCGAGCATGGCCGAGAACTTGTCGCGGTTCTCAGCACGGTCGATGTTCACCGGACTGGTACCCAAGACGGGCACACCTTGACGGTGCAGCTTCATGGCCAGGTTGTTGGGAATCTGGCCGCCCACCGAGACGATGACACCCTTCGGCGACTCCAGGTCAATGACGTCGAGCACGCGTTCCAGCGACAGCTCGTCAAAATACAGACGGTCGCACATGTCGTAGTCCGTAGACACCGTCTCGGGGTTGTAGTTTATCATGATAGACTTGTAGCCCAGCTTGCGCGCCGTGTTGATGGCGTTCACCGAGCACCAGTCGAACTCTACGCTGGAGCCTATGCGGTAGGCACCTGAGCCGAGCACCACCACCGACTTGTCGTTGTTGTAGTAGCTGATGTCGTGCTTCGGCGTGTAGGCTTTCGCATCAGGAGAACTGGCACCCACGCTGAAAGTATCTTGGAACGCGGGCGTGTGCGTGTACGTGAAATAGAGGTAGTTTGTCAGTTCGGGATGCTCGGAGGCCACGGTGGGTATGCGCTTCACCGAGGGCATGATGCCGCGCTCCTTGCGGTACTGGCGCACCTGCAGGTTCTCCTTCTCCATGTTCGTGGCCGTCGACTTCAGTACGAAGCGGGCTATCTGGAAATCGCTGAATCCGGCACGCTTCACTTCTAACAGGAATTCGTCAGGCAATTCTTCCAGCTTGTTGTAAGTCTGCAACTTATGCTTCAGGTCGACGATGTGCTTCAGGCGCTCCAGGAACCACACGTCAATCTTCGTCAGCTCCTCGATGCGCTCCACCGTGTAGCCCTCTTCCAGAGCCTGTGCGATGGCGAAGATACGCAGGTCGGTGGGGTTGGCCAGCTCTTTGTCGAGGTCTTCGAACTTCGTGTGGTCGTTGCCCACGAAGCCGTGCATGCCCTGACCAATCATACGCAGACCCTTCTGGATCATCTCTTCGAACGAGCGACCGATAGACATGATTTCGCCGACAGACTTCATCGACGAGCCAATCTGACGGCTGACGCCCACGAACTTCGTGAGGTCCCAGCGCGGAATCTTACAGATCATATAGTCGAGACTCGGAGCCACGTAGGCACTCGACGTGGTGCCCATCTCGCCAATCTGGTCGAGCGTATAGCCCAGGGCAATCTTCGCAGCCACGAAGGCGAGGGGATAGCCGGTAGCCTTCGATGCCAGTGCCGACGAGCGGCTCAGACGGGCGTTGATCTCGATGATGCGGTAGTCGTTGGTCGTGGCGTTGAAGGCAAACTGGATGTTACACTCGCCGACAATGCCGAGGTGCTTCACGCAGCGGATGGTGATGTCCTGCAGCATCTTCACCTGCTCTTCGGTCAGCGAACAGGTGGGGGCCACCACGATAGACTCACCCGTGTGGATGCCTAAGGGGTCGAAGTTCTCCATCGAGGCAACGGTGAAGCAACGGTCGTTGGCGTCGCGGATGCACTCGAACTCAATCTCCTTCCAGCCCTTCAGACTCTCCTCGACGAGAATCTGCGGGGCAAAGGTGAATGCTGACTCAGCCAATTCGATAAACGCCTTTTCGTCGGGACAGATGCCGCTGCCGAGACCACCGAGGGCGTAGGCCGAACGGATCATGATGGGGAAGCCTATCTCGTGGGCGGCCTTCAGGGCGTCGTCCATGTTCTCCACAGCGTGGCTCACGGGCACCTTCAGGTCAACCTCGCCTAACTTCTTCACGAAGAGGTCGCGGTCTTCGGTGTTCATGATGGCTTCGACGCTGGTGCCTAACACCTCGACGCCGTACTCCTTCAGCACGCCGTTCTGGTAGAGCTCCGTGCCGCAGTTCAGGGCCGTCTGTCCGCCAAAAGCCAAGAGAATGCCGTCGGGACGCTCCTTCTTGATGATCTCAGTCACGAAGTAGGGGGTTACCGGTTGGAAATACACCTTGTCGGCAATACCTTCCGACGTCTGGATGGTTGCGATGTTGGGGTTGACTAACACAGAGGAGATTCCCTCTTCACGGAGTGCTTTCAGAGCCTGCGAGCCAGAATAGTCAAACTCGCCAGCCTGTCCGATTTTCAGGGCACCCGAACCAAGGACGAGCACCTTCTTCATTTGTTTTTTCATATCAAAAGCTGAGTTTTGTAATTGCATTCTGGGCTGCAAAGGTACAAAGAAAATAGGATACGGCCAAACTTCTTTGCATAAAAAAATCTTATACTGCAAGAAACGTGCAATAAGCCAGCCCGACCTTTACCGTAAGCAAAGGTCGGGTTTGCCGTAAGCAAAGGTCAAGCGGTCAATTGGCCCTTGTTACACCCCGAATCGCCCACCAATTGGGCCATTAATCCGCACATTTCCTTCCAAGTGAGGTCGGGATACTGAAATTCTGCGCCGCTGATGTGTGCGCCAAGTACAGGGAAAAACATCGGAGCAAGGGGTTCATGCATCGATTTACTGACTTGCGACTGTAACAACTGTAACGTAACGGACTTGGTCATTTTCAATGTTAAACCGCTGCTATCCGCGAGGGTGGCGACGGTTTTTTAGGCTTTATTGCTAAAAAATCAAAAAAAAGGCGTGCTAACGTATCATATTACGCGATTATTGATTAACTTTGTCACAAATATCCATTTTACAAATCTAAAACAAACTAAAACACAGCTTATGGAGAACAACGCACAGCTGATTGCCCAGTGCGAGGCAATTGCTAAAGAATGGCTCTCTCCTGCCTTTGACGAGGAGACACGTAAGGAAGTACAGGCTATGCTTGACAACGATGACAAGACGGCCTTAATCGACGCTTTCTATCAGAACCTGGAATTCGGTACGGGCGGTCTGCGCGGTATCATGGGTGCCGGCACCAACCGCATGAACAAGTACATCGTGGGTATGGCCACACAGGGCTTTGCCAACTATATCAACAAGGCATTCCCCGACATCCAGCCCGCCGTCGTCGTTGGTCACGACTGCCGCAACAACGGCCGTATGTTTGCCGAGTCGGTTGCCGACATCTTCTCGGCCAACGGCATCAAGGTCTACCTTTTCGAGAGCCTGCGTCCCACGCCTGAGATTTCGTTCGCCATCCGTCAGCTGAAGTGCCAGGCCGGCGTGAACGTGACGGCCAGCCACAACCCCCGCGAGTATAATGGCTACAAGGCTTACTGGGACGACGGCGCACAGGTGCTGGCTCCGCACGACAAGGGCATCATCGACGAGGTGAACAAGGTGAAGATCGAGGACGTGAAGTTCGAGGGCAACAAGGAACTCATCATCCCCATCGGCGGCGAAATGGACTGGGACTACATCCAGGCCGTGAAGGAGGCTATGGTCGACCAGGACGTCATCCTGCGCCAGAAGGACCTGAACATCGTCTACTCGCCCATGCACGGCACAGGCCGCGTCATCATCCCGATGGCCCTGCGCTCATGGGGCTTCCAGAACATCCACGTCGTGCCCGAGCAGATGGTTATCGACGGCAACTTCCCGACGGTTGTCAGCCCTAATCCCGAGAACGCCGAGGCCATGACCTTAGGTATGAAGTTAGGTACGCGCCTGAACGCCGACCTGGTGATTGCCTCCGACCCCGACGCCGACCGTCTGGCTATCGTCTGCCGCAACCCGAAGGGTGAGTGGGAGATCCTGAACGGCAACCAGACCTGCATGATGTTCTCGTGGTACATTATTGCCAACAAGAAGAAGCTCGGCCAGTTGAAGGGCAACGAGTTCCTGGTGAAGACCATCGTGACCACCGAGGTGATTGCCGAGATTGCCAAGAAGAACGGCGTGGAGTACAAGGACTGTTACACGGGCTTCAAGTGGATTGCCAACGAGATTCGCGTCAACGAGGGCAAGAAGAAGTACATCGGCGGCGGCGAGGAGTCGTTCGGATTCCTGCCGTTCGACAAGGTGCGCGACAAGGACTCCCCCGCATCAATCTGTCTGATCTGCGAGATTGCAGCCTGGGCACGCGACAACGGCATGACGCTCTACGACCTGCTGATGAATATCTATAAGGAGTATGGCTTCTCGAAGGAAGTCACCATCAACGTGGTGCGTCCGGGTAAGACGGGTGCCGACGAGATTAAGCAGATGATGACCAACTTCCGCGAGAACCCGCCGAAGGAGCTTGGCGGTTCGAAGATTTGCCTGTGGAAGGACTACAAGACCCTGGAGGCCAAGAAGGCTGACGGCAGCGTAGAGAAACTCGACATGCCCGACACGTCGAACGTGCTGCAATGGTTCTGCGAGGACGGCACGAAGGTTTCTGTACGTCCCTCGGGCACGGAGCCGAAGATCAAGTTCTATACCGAGGTGAAAGACCCCAGCTTCGCAGGTGCTGCCGATTACGAGCGTTGCTCGAAGGCTGCTGAGGAGAAGATTGAGGCCATCAAGAAGAGCCTGAACCTGTAAGAGTCCGGCGTTTAGTTTTAAAAAGTCCCTGAAAGTGTTGATGCTTTCAGGGATTTTTTGTACCTTTGCAGTCGGTATGATAAAAGTAAAGATAAAAGACGCTGCCTTGCAGCAGGCAGCAGGCGAGAGTATGGACGCCTTTCTGAAGGTGTTCATCGACGCTATCCGCACGGCGATAGGCGGTGAACTGACGGCAGAGACGCTGGGTGAGCTGACGGCTGACCAGGTGACGCTCTTAGCGTGGGACACGCTGCACGAGGAAGTGATGGACGGTGGTTTCGTCCAACTGATACACAACGGCTACGGGCCGTTCATCTTCAAGAACCCCTTTGCCAAGGCGGTGAAACTCTGGGGAATGCGCGACCTGTCGAAGCTCGTCTACGACGCCCATACGCTGTGGCTGAAGCATCGCGACGTGATAGAATGCGACCTGACGGAGGACGAGTTTATGGCACTGTTTGAGCAGCTGCCTGAGTTCGACGATCTGGACGACACCTTCATCGAGAACGAGGAGGAGTGGACGTCGATGATTGCACACTACGTAGATGAACATATTGAGAATTTTGCAACGATTGAGAAATGAATAAGCAGGAAGAGGAGATCAGGAAGAAGAGTCCTGTCAACATACGCAACAAGAAGGCTTCGTTTGAGTACTTCTTCATTGAGACCTTCACCGCCGGCATTGTGCTGACGGGTACTGAGATTAAGTCCATCCGCGCTGGCAAGGCCAGCCTGGTGGACTCGTATTGTCTGATTATCAACGGCGAGATGTGGGTGCGCGGCATGAGTGTGTCGCCCTATTTCTACGGGTCGTACAATAACCACGAGCAGAAGCGCGACCGCAAGTTGCTGCTGACGAAACGCGAAATCAACAAACTGCAGAGTGCGACGAAGCAGACGGGCTACACGATTGTGCCCCTGCTGGTGTTTCTCGACGAGAAAGGCCGCGCCAAGATGGACATCGCGCTGTGTAAGGGTAAGAAGGCGTTCGACAAGCGTCAGACGCTGAAGGAGAAGGAAGACCGCCGCGAGATGGATCGCGCCATGAAAGTGTGGAAATGACGAAGTTACAAGACGTTATACGTGAGCGTATCCTGATTCTGGATGGTGCCATGGGTACGATGGTGCAGACGTACGGCCTGTCGGAAGCCGACTTCTGGCGAGACGACCTGCGTGAAGGACTTGGTAGCCTGAAGCAGGTGCAGATGAAGGGCAACAACGACGTGCTGTGCCTGACGCGCCCGGATGTCGTCGCCGACATCCACCGGCGCTACCTCAAGGCGGGTGCCGACATTATCGAGACCAATACGTTCAGCGCCCAGCGCATATCGCAGGCCGACTACAACATGGAGCAACACGCCCGTGAGATGGCCTTGGAGGGTGCCCGACTGGCTCGCCGGTGTGCCGACGAGTTCTCCTCGCCTGAAAAACCGCGTTTCGTTGCCGGCAGCATAGGCCCGACCAACAAGACGTGCTCGATGTCGCCCGACGTGAGCAACCCCGCCCGTCGCGACCTGACCTACAGCCAGCTCTTCGACGCCTATTTAGAGCAGATGGATGCGCTGATAGAGGGTGGGGTAGACGCCCTGCTCATTGAGACCATCTTCGACTCGCTGAACTCAAAGTGTGCCATCGATGCCGCTATGACGGCTATGCAGCGTCGCGGTGTGGAGCTGCCCATTATGCTGAGCGTCACCGTCAGCGACCTGGCTGGCCGGACGTTGAGCGGACAGACGTTAGACGCCTATTTGGCCAGCGTGTCGACATATCCCATCTTTTCTATCGGACTGAACTGCTCGTTCGGTGCCCGCCAGATGAAGCCGTTCCTCAAGGAACTGGCCAAGCGTGCACCTTATTATATATCGTGCTACCCCAATGCAGGACTGCCCAACCAGATGGGCCTGTATGACGAGACGGCTGAGACGATGGCGCCGCAGATAGGCGAACTCGTGGACGAGGGGCTGGTGAACATCATCGGTGGCTGTTGCGGCACGACCGATGAGTTTATTGCGAAGTACACGGATTTGGTTAGATATACAGGTGATTCTCGAGATACGAGGTACGAGGTACGAGATACGAGAATAGTTGGGAAATGGAAGAAGCCGCATGTGCCGGCAGAAAGACCGCAGGCACTTTGGCTGTCAGGCTTGGATTTATTGGAAATCTCGCACCTCGTACCTCGCACCTCGCATCTCGAAGCTTCCTCGCAATTCACCAACGTTGGCGAACGCTGTAATGTGGCTGGCTCGCGAAAATTCCTGCGACTGATCAAGGAGAAGAATTACGACGAGGCGCTGACCATTGCCCGCAAGCAGGTGGAGGACGGGGCGCTGGTCATCGACATCAATATGGACGACGGACTGTTGGACGCCCGTCAGGAGATGGTGACCTTCCTCAACCTGATAGCCTCGGAGCCCGACATAGCCCGAGTGCCGGTGATGATCGACTCATCGAAATGGGACGTCATCGTGGCCGGCCTGCAATGTGTGCAGGGTAAGAGCATCGTCAACAGCATCTCGCTGAAAGAGGGCGAAGAGGTGTTCCTGAGTCATGCCCGCGACTGTATGCGCTATGGTGCTGCCGTCGTGGTGATGTGCTTCGACGAACAGGGACAGGCCACGACCTACGAACGACGTATTGAGATTGCCGAACGCGCATATCATCTTCTGACTCAGCGCGTTGGTATGAATCCGTTCGATATTATCTTTGACCCTAACGTACTGGCTATTGCCACAGGCATGGAGGAGCACGACGCCTACGCGTTGGACTTCATCCGTGCTACGGGGTGGATTCGTCAGCACCTGCCGGGAGCGCATATCAGCGGCGGTGTCAGCAACCTGAGTTTCTCGTTCCGGGGCAATAACTATATCCGCGAGGCGATGCACGCCGTGTTCCTCTATCACGCCATTCAGCAGGGTATGGACTTCGGCATCGTGAACCCCGCCACGAAGGTGACCTATAGCGATATTCCCAAGGAGCAGCTTGAGGTGATTGAGGACGTGGTGCTGAATAGGAAGAAGGGGGCGGCGGAAAGGTTGATAGAAATATCGCAGGAGGCCTCCCCAAGCCCCTCCAAAGGAGGGGGTGTCCAATTACCCAATCCATCATCAGGTAACCAAACATCCCCTCCTTCGGAAAGGCTACGGGTTCTTGCTGAGGCAAGCGACCAAGGTCGAGCGGGCGAGCTCTGCTCGGGAATGGGGCTTGGGGAGGCCCCAGGTGTAGACACTCGCCTTAGCGACGCCCTCGTCCGCGGCATCGGCGACCACTTGGAAGCTGACCTGAAGGAAGCCCTTGAGAAGTACCCTCGTGCTGTCGACATCATCGAAGGGCCGCTGATGGCAGGTATGAACCGCGTCGGCCAGCTTTTCGGCGAGGGCAAGATGTTTCTGCCGCAAGTGGTGAAGACCGCCCGCACCATGAAGCAGGCCGTCACGATCCTGCAACCCTATATTGAGGCGGGAAAGAAAGGACAAGCCGGAAAATCAGGAAAAGTTCTCTTAGCCACCGTCAAGGGCGACGTCCACGACATTGGCAAGAACATCGTCAGCGTGGTGATGGCCTGCAACGGCTATGAGGTCATCGATATGGGCGTGATGGTGCCTGCCGAGCAGATTGTGAGCAAGGCTCAGGAAGAGCACGTCGACATGATTGGTCTGTCGGGACTCATCACGCCGAGTCTTGAGGAAATGGTCAATGTGGCCCGCGAACTGCAGCGTGCCGGGCTGAACATCCCCATCATGATTGGTGGTGCGACGACCAGCGAACTCCACGTGGCGCTGAAGATAGCCCCCGTCTACGGCGGTCCTGTCGTCTGGATGAAGGACGCCTCGCAGAATGCGTTAGTGGCTGCCCGTCTGATGAACGAAGAGCAGGCTGTGGAGCAGGAACTGCAAGAGAAATACGAACACATGCGGCAAGACTATCAGCAGGAACAGCAGCAGATCGTGTCGATTGAAGAGGCTCGTAGAAACAAACCAAACTTATTCTGAAACAAACTATGATCAAGAACATCATATTCGACCTTGGCGGCGTGATTATCACGCTCGACCAGCCAGAAGCCATCAGACGCTTCCAGCAGTTGGGTATTGCCGATGCCGACCAGCGTTTGAATGCCTATACGCAAGGCGGCATCTTCGGACAGTTAGAGGAGGGCAAGATTTCTGCCGAGACCTTCCGCATAGAAGCCGGCAAGCTCGCTGGCCGTGAGCTGACCTATGACGAATGTCGCCATGCGTGGTTAGGCTATGCCAAGGAGGTGCCGCAGCGCAACCTTGACGTTCTGCGGAAACTGCGTCAGGAGGGCTACCGCCTGATACTGCTGTCGAACACCAATCCCTATATGATGTCGTGGGTACAGTCGCCGGCTTTCGACGGCCACGGTCACCCTATCGACGACTATTTGGACGCCATTTATTGCAGTTACAAGGTGGGGGTGATGAAACCCTCGACAGACTTCTTCCACCACGTGCTGATGACAGAGAAGGTGATGGCCTCGGAGACGCTCTTCGTCGATGACGGCGCACGCAACGTGGCTGTTGCCAGCCAGATGGGCATGCGCACCTTCTGTCCGGAGAATGGTGCCGACTGGACAACGAAAATTTACGAATATCTCAGATAATCATGAAAAAACTATTTGTATTGATTTGCATGATGGCTATTGCCACAATGGCAATGGCGCAACAGAAGCGCGAGATGCGGGGCGCTTGGATACAATGTGTGAACGGACAGTTCCTGGGTATGGGGACGGTGAAGATGCAGCAGACGCTGAACTACCAGTTGGACGAGTTGCAGAAAGACGGTGTCAACGTCGTCATCTTTCAGGTACGTCCGGAGTGCGACGCTCTCTACGAGAGTCGCATCGAGCCGTGGAGCCGCTTTTTGACAGGTCAGCAGGGCAAGGCGCCGTCGCCCTACTGGGACCCCTTGTCGTGGATGATTGACCAATGCCACAAGCGCGGCATGGAGTTGCACGCCTGGATAAACCCCTATCGGGCACGGACGAAGAACACTACCGTGCTGGCAGCTAACCATATCATGAACCGTAAGCCCCAGAACTGCTTTGAGTACGACGGGCTGACCATCTTGAATCCTGGCATTGCCGAGAACCGCGACTACATCTGCGCAGTGGCTCGCGACATCGTGACCCGCTACGATGTGGACGGCATCCACATGGATGACTACTTCTATCCCTATCCGGCAGCAGGCCAGCAGATTCCTGACGACTGGCAGTACCGCCAGAACAGCTACGGCATACGTGACCGCGGCGACTGGCGCCGCCACAATGTGAATCTCTTTATCGAGCAGTTCTACAAGACCGTCCACAAGGCCAAACCCTGGGTGAAGGTCGGCATCTCGCCCTTCGGCATCTACCGCAACAAGCGTTCGAGCAACATCGGCAGCAATACCAACGGGCTACAGAACTACGACGACCTCTATGCCGACATCCTGCTGTGGATAAACAAGGGCTGGCTCGACTACTGCGTGCCCCAGATTTACTGGGAGATAGGCAACAAGGCCGCCGACTACGAGACGCTGATACGCTGGTGGAGCCAATATGCCGCCAAGCGTCCCCTCGTCATCGGCGAGGACGTGGAGCGTACCGTGAAATACGCCGACCCGCAGAATCCTCAGCAGCACCAGCTGCCCGCCAAGATGCGCCTGCACCAGCAGTTGCCGAATGTCAAGGGTACGGTGCTGTGGTATGCCAAGGCAGCCGTCGACAACGTTGGCAATTATGGTATGACGCTTCGTAACTATTATTGGCGTAAACCAGCTCTGCAGCCCGACATGAGCTTTATCGATAAGAGCACCACTCGCAAGGTGCGTCAGCTGAAGCCCGTCTGGATGGACAAGGACTACGTGCTCTTCTGGACGGCTCCGAAAGGTAAGAACTGGCAGAATACGGCCACCCGATACGTCGTCTACCGCTTTGCCAAGGGTGAGAAGGTGAATACCGACGATGCTACGAAGATTGTGGCCATCACCACGAATACCTTCTGCCTCTTGCCTTACAAAAGCGGTACGCAGAAATACACCTATGTGGTGACAGCCCTGAACAGGCTTCAGAACGAATCAAAGGCAAGAAAAAAGACTGTTAAACTCTGATGAAACTGCGATTTACAATACAATACGGCACACAGTGGGGCGAGTCGATGCATGTCGTGCTCAACTTCTACAGTCAGGACGGAACCATCAGGACGTCCAATCTGTTGATGCAGACGCAGGACGGTGTGAACTGGACGCAGGAAACGGCTGTTGTTGAAAGTAGACAACACCCCGTCAGCTCTATTTCATACGCTTACCAGGTGGAGGATGGCGACGGGCGGGTGCTGCGCCGCGAGTGGTCGGAGGTGCCGCGTACTTACTGGTTTGACTCTTCCAAGAACTACGTGTTCGACGACCAGTGGCGGGATATGCCCCTGTGCGCCCACCTCTATACCAATGCCTATCTGACCACGAAACACGCGCAGCATGGCGAGACCGCTGAGGCCCGTCGCGTGCCGTTCTATCGTAAGACAGCACTCTTCCGCGTTTCGGCTCCACAGTTGGAGGAAGGCCAGTCGCTGGCCATCTTGGGCAGCCATCCGATGATGGGCAGCTGGAGTCCCGTCCGTTATCTGTCGATGGAGTATATCGGACAGCAGGACTGGCTCCTGTCTGTCAATATGGATGCTATCAGTCTGCCCATAGAATACAAGTACGTCGTTGTCGACAGCAAGACCCATGAACTCGTAGCATGGGAGGAGGGCGACAACCGTCTGCTCACGGAAGAGATTGCCGACGGCGAGGTGCGCGTGCTCTATGGCGACCTGCTGCACCTGAAGGAGAAGACGTGGCGGGCTGCCGGTGTGGTCATCCCCGTGTTCTCGCTCCGCAGCGAGCATTCCTACGGCGTGGGCGACTTCGGCGACCTGCGACGGATGGTCGACTGGGCGGTGACGACGGGTATGAAGATTATCCAACTGTTGCCCGTCAACGACACCACGACCGACGGACGCTGGCACGACTCCTATCCCTATAACATCACGTCGTGCTTTGCCCTGCATCCGCATTACATGGACTTGGAACAGCTGGGCGAGTTGAAGAGCAAGTCGAAGATGACGGCCTATCGCCGTCAGCAACGCGAGTTGAACGCCCTGCCGCAGAGCGACTACGAGGCTGTCCACCGTGTGAAAACCGACTATATCAACGATTTTTTTGCCGAGCGGGGCGACCAGCTGCTGGCTTCGAAGGAGTTCAAGGCGTGGTTCGACGACAATAAAGACTGGCTCGAGCCCTACGCCGCCAAGTCGCCTCTCATTTACTACACCCAATACAACCTCCACCTGCAGTTGAAGGCTGCTGCCGACTACGCCCGTTCAAAGGGTGTGGTGCTGAAGGGCGACGTGCCCATAGGCGTCAACCGCGACAGCGTGGAGACGAAGATGCATCCCGAACTGTTCCACATGGACTGTCAGACGGGAGCGCCGCCCGATGCTTTCTCGCCCTTGGGTCAGAACTGGGGCTTCCCGACGTATTGCTGGGGCGAGCCGTTGGTGAAGTGGATGAAGAAGCGCTACCATTGGATGGAACAATACTTCGACGCCGTCCGCATCGACCATGTGCTGGGCTTCTTCCGCATCTGGGAGATTCCCGCCGATGCCGTCTATGGCTTACTTGGCCATTTCTCGCCGGCATTACCGCTGACGGTGGGCGAGATAGAGTATTTCGGTCTGTCCTTCCGCCGCGAGATGTTCACCCGGCCGTTCATCAACGACCGCGTGCTGGAGCGTCTTTTCGGCATGCACGCCCAGTACGTGCGCGACACGTTCCTGACGGCTAAGGCCTACGGGCTTTACGACCTGAAGTCCGACTACGATACGCAACGCAAGGTGATGGACCACTTCGACGGACGTGGCGACGAGAACAGCCTGTGGATTCGCGACGGTCTGCTGCGGCTGATCACGGATGTGCTCTTCGTCGAAGACCCGCGACAGCCGGAGATGTACCATCCGCGCATACTGGCCTGGCAGGAACCCGTCTATGAGGCGCTGAGCAGCGAGGAGAAAGATGCTTATATGCGTCTGTATAACAATTACTTCTACCAGCGTCACTCGATGTTCTGGGGTGGGGGAGCCATACACCGGCTGACCGATACCCTCGGCGAGACGCGGATGCTGGTCTGCGCCGAAGATCTTGGTATGCTGCCCGACTGCGTCAGCCCCGTGCTCGACGCCCTGCGCATCCTGACGCTCGAGATACAGACGATGCCTAAGCAGACGGGCTATGAGTTCAGCCATCTCGATGGCTATCCCTACCGCTCTGTCGCTACCTTCGCCACTCACGATATGGCGCCCTTGCGCTTGTGGTGGGAGGAGAGTCCCGAGCGTACGCAGCGCTATTATGTCACGATGCTGCAAAAAGAGGGGCGTGCGCCCGAGCATCTGCCTGCCCATCTGGCCGAGGAGATGATTGCCCGTCATCTGTATTGTCCGTCGATGCTCTGCCTGCTGTCGTTACAGGACTGGCTGGCTATGGACGGCGAACTCCGTCGTAAGAACCCGCGTGAGGAGCGCATCAACGTGCCCAGCGATTCGTACAACCGCTGGCAGTATCGTATGCACCTGACCATTGAGCAACTGCTCAAGGCCGACCACTATAATAATAAGGTTCGCACGATGATTACCCGCAGTAAGCGATAGGGCTTACTGCAGGGCTTGTAGGCGGGCAATGTACTTGCCGAGAATGTCGAACTCAAGGTTCACCACCGAGCCGACGCGGATGTCGCAGAAGTTTGTGTGCTCGAAGGTGTAAGGGATGATAGCCACCTGGAACGAGTCGCGTGTGGGGTTGCAGACCGTCAGCGACACGCCGTTGACCGTCACCGAACCTTTGTCAACCGTAAAATAGCCGTTGCGGGCCTTCTCAGCATCGAAGTCGTAGCCGAAGGTGAAGTATGTCGAGCCGTCGGCATCCTCCATCGCCGTACAGCGTGCCGTCTGGTCGACGTGTCCCTGTACGATGTGGCCGTCCAGCCGTCCGTTCATCAGCATCGAGCGCTCCACGTTCACCTTGTCGCCCACCTTCAGCAGACCGAGGTTCGAACGTTCCAGCGTCTCCTTCATCGCCGTGACGACGTAGTTGTCGCCGTCGATGGCTACGACGGTCAGGCAGACGCCGTTGTGGGCAACGCTCTGGTCAATACTCAACTCGCTGACGAACGAGCAGGTCAGCGTGAAATCAATATTCTCGCGGTCTTTCTTGATGGCTACAACCGTAGCAAACTCTTCGATGATTCCAGAAAACATACTACTTTACTCCTTACTCCTTTACTCCTTACTACTTACTCCTAAAAAAGGGTCGTACCGATGATTTGGTGAAAACTCCTGTTTCACACGATATGGGTGCTCTCCGTCGTTGTAATCCACCGGCTTTTTCAAAGCTCCCCTATACAGGGTAATAACATGGCCCGCCATTGACAAGAGAAGTCATCCCGAGCTTTTGTTTTAATGTAGAGTATCCCGATCTATCAGGTACGACCCTATAATCTTCAATTTTTCAATTCTTCAATTCTTCAATTCTTCAATTCTTCAATTCTTCAAAAGGTACTGCTTGAAGTCGGCAAAGTCTTTCGACATTGTCACACTCTGCTTCTCGCCCTCCATGAAGGCACGCAGACGAGCGGGAATCTCGACGTCGATGCCGAGGATGTCGTCCACCTTCTCCTTGAACTTCGCCGGGTGAGCCGTCTCGCAGAACACGCCCACCTCGCCGGGCTGCAGACCGTCGGCGAGAGCCTGATAGCCGCAGGCACCATGAGGGTCGAGCACGTACTTCGTCTGCTCAAAGCACTGGCGCATCGTCGCGCGTATCTGCTCGTCGCTGTACGTAGCGCCGCTGATGAGGTTGGTGATGCGGTGGTGCGTAGCAGCGTCCGTCAGCTGACCGTTCTCGCTGTAGAGGTTCAGGATACGGGCGAAGTTCGACGGGTCGCCCACGTCCATAGCGTTGGCCAGCGTCTGTACCGAGGGCTTCGGCTCGTATTTGCCTGTCTGCAGGTATTTGAAGAAAATGTCGTTGGCATTGTTGGCGGCGATGAAGCGCTTCACGGGCAGTCCCATTGCGTGGCCGAAGAGTGCGGCGCAGATGTTGCCGAAGTTGCCCGACGGCACGCACATCACTAAGTTGTCGGCCAGTCCCTGCTGCTTCATGCGGGCGTAGGCGTTGAAGTAATAGAACGCCTGCGGCAGGAAGCGCGCCACGTTGATGCTGTTGGCCGACGTCAGCTTCATGTGCTGGTTCAGCTCCTCGTCCATGAAGGCCGACTTCACCAGCGCCTGACAGTCGTCGAACACGCCGTCCACCTCGATGGCCGTGATGTTCTTGCCTAACGTCGTGAACTGACACTCCTGAATGGGGCTTACCTTGCCCTTCGGATAGAGCACGTAGACGTGGATGCCCTCGACGCCGAGGAAACCGTTGGCTACGGCCGAGCCGGTGTCGCCGCTGGTGGCTACGAGCACGTTCACCGTCTTGTCGTTGTTGCCGCCCTTACGCAGGAAATAGCCCAACAGACGGGCCATGAAGCGTGCGCCGACGTCCTTGAAGGCGAGGGTAGGGCCGTGGAACAGTTCCAGCGAGTAGATGTTGTCCGTCACCTTGACGACAGGACAGTCGAACGACAGCGTGTCGTACACCAAGTCCTGCAAGGCGTCGCCGTCGACGTCCTCGCCGAAGAAGGCGCTCGCCACGTTGTAGGCGATGTCCTGGAACTTCATATCCTGAATATTGTCGAAGAAAACCTTCGGCAACCTCTTGATCTCCTGCGGCATATAGAGTCCGCGGTCTTCAGCCAGTCCCTTCACCACTGCCTTCTCGAGGTCGGCAATAGGGGCTTTTCCGTTTGTGCTGTAGTACTGCATAATCCTTTCGTTTTTTGATTTCTGTTTGCAAAGGTAGTGAAAATAAAGGGCATCGCGGCTTTGTGCCCGTCACATTAACTATTATTTAACACTCTTACCGTTCACTCCGTGACGTCCTTCACCAACTGGGTCAGCCAACCCTTCAGCCGGTCCAAGGTCGTTGGCTCTTTGGGCTCTTGGGCCACTTCGACGACGGGCTCTGGCACTTTGGCGGGTTCTGGCTCTGGTGCTGGCGTCACCTCGAAAGGCAGTACCGGCTCCTGGGTCAGCACTTCCACAATCTTCTTTTTCTTGACGGGCTTGTAGAGCTTCGGAATCAGGTCTTCATAGAAGTCGTCTTCGTTAGCATGGGCTTCCTGATTGACCTCCTTGCGCAGTTCGTCCTCCAAGCCCGTAGCCAGGATGGTCACCTTGGCGTCCTCACCTAAGGAATCGTCCGTCGCCGTACCCCAGATCACTTCGATGTTCGGGTCGAGCTGGTCGAAGAAGTCGTCTATCTGCAGCATCTCGTGGACAAAGATGGGATGCTCGTCGCTCGAGTAGATATTAAACAAGATGCGCTTCGCCTTGCCTATATCGTTGCCGTAGAGTAGGGGCGAGTCCAGCGCATTGATGATGGCCTTCTCCACACGGTTCTCGCCGCTGGCACGTCCCATCGCCATGAGGGCACCGCCGCCGTTCTTCATCGTCGCCTCCACGTCGCGGAAGTCACTCTTGATGCCGCCGTCGCTCGGTAGTGTTATCAGTTCGGCGATGCCTTTGACGGCGTCCATCAGGATGCTGTCAGCCCGGCGGAACGCCTCCTTCATGGTAATCTCCGTGTCGGCATAGACGTCGCAAAGCCGCTCGTTGTTCACGATGAGCAGGGCGTCCACATTCTGGCGGAGTTCCTCCACACCCTTCAGCGCCTTGATAATCTTGCGCTTCTTCTCGAAATAGAAAGGTATGGTCACCACGCCCACCGTCAACATCCCCATCTTGCGGGCAATGCTGGCCACCACGGGGGCCGCACCTGTTCCTGTGCCGCCACCCATGCCCGCCGTCACAAACACCATCTTCGTGCCGTCCGACAGCAGATCTTCGATGTCCTTCACGTTTGTCTCGGCCTCGGCACGTCCCAGTTCGGGGTTGCCGCCCGCACCCAGACCAGCCCCTAACTGAATCTTCCGGGGTACTGGCGAACGCGATAGCGACTGACTATCGGTATTGCAGACGGCGTAAGTCACGCCATCCACCTTCTCACTCCACATATTGCGGACGGCATTACAGCCGCCGCCGCCGACACCAATCACCTTGATGATGCCCTGCATCTTGTCTTCCACCTGACCGAAGTCCAACAGCGAGTTATTCTCTTCTCCCATATTACTTACTCCTTACTACTTACTCCTTACTACTTACTCCTTACTACCAACTCCCTAGTAGTCTGTAAAGTCTAAAAGTTGACTAAAGGGTACAAGTGTTTTAGTTTAACCCTTGCCTCTTCATTCGTAAACTGCCAGTCTACTCCCTTCTGCCTGTTGTTCCTATCGGTATGCCATTT
>Ga0310695_10002540_pt1 | contig 38222 bp, 39 predicted proteins | sample RumenRJG_04DNA_FD_203882 | JGI IMG/M metagenome (GOLD analysis project Ga0310695, IMG submission 203882) | Bovine rumen microbial communities from Lethbridge, Alberta, Canada - RJG_04 (v2) (version 2) | ecosystem: Host-associated > Mammals > Digestive system > Stomach > Rumen | place: Canada...
TTGTTATGTCAAAAAGTGATACTTTGATTATTTTGTTAGAAAAAAATCTTGTGTAGTTTACGATAGTCTGATGTAGGAGCGCCTGCCCAATTAATGTTTTTGGGTGATGCATCGCCGAAGTCAGGAGTTTCACCTCCATCTGGGAGAACCACTCCTTACGTTTCTCTCTCAGATCTTTATTATCCATCTTTGCCATTTCTGTATCAATGCAGTATCCTTAAAACCGACAAGCGGCCATATCCCTATTGGAAGTTCTTCGACTAGCGAAGCGAGCAAAGCTCGAATTCTCTCCACCAATAGTTCCATGACCGACTTGTCTGTATATCACTTAAGGAAATCAACAATTCGCCTTTGACATTTGACCTTAGTCCTTTGACATATAAAAGGATGCGTACCATTCTGCAAATTTCCTCAATCCCTCTCTCAACGTTATCTTTGGTGTAAACCCGAAGTCACGTTCAAGGGCGGTGGCATCCGCATACGTCGTGGGTACATCACCGGGCTGCATGGGAACAAACTGCTTGTGTGCCTCGAAATCAAAGCCTGCGGGAAGGACACCAGCTCGCACCAGTTCTTCTTGCAGGATGTTCACGAAATCCAGCAGGTTCTCTGGCTGACCGCCACCGATATTGTAAACGGCGTATGGTGGGATGGGCAGGCCGTCTTCACCCTTTTTGCGCTCCGGTGCACCTTGCATCACACGATACACGCCCTCTACGATGTCATCGACGTAAGTGAAGTCACGACGGCAGTTGCCATAGTTGAATATCTGGATGGTTTCGCCCTTCAGTAGTTTGTTGGTGAAGCCAAAATACGCCATATCAGGACGACCAGCAGGGCCATATACGGTAAAGAAGCGCAAACCCGTTGTGGGGATGTCATACAGTTTTGAATAACAGTGGGCAAACAACTCATTGCTCTTTTTCGTAGCTGCATACAGTGACACAGGATTATCCACTCTATCATCTGTTGAGAATGGCACCTTCTTATTGCCGCCATATACAGAACTACTCGAGGCGTACACAAGGTGTTCAACGCCACGATATGTCTGATGGTTGATGGCTGATGGCTGAGCATTCACATCTTCCTTCTTACATCTTACTTCATCCATCGAGTGTCTGCAAGCCTCTAAGATGTTATAAAAGCCAATCATGTTACTCATGATATACGCATCCGGATTCGTAATCGAATACCTTACCCCAGCTTGTGCAGCTAGATTTACCACCACATCAAAGTGGTACTTCTCAAACAAGCCATCAATCAACGCCTTGTCAGCTAAATCACCCTTGACGAACTCATAGTTCAACGTGGAGGGTTTAGCCTTTTCAATCTCACTGAGGCGATAATCTTTCAGTGTCGGATCATAATAATCATTCAGATTATCCAGTCCAACAATAGTACCCTCGCTCAGTTCCTTAAACAAGCGTAGCACCAAGTTCGAACCAATGAAACCAGCAGCACCAGTTACAAATATCGTCTTATTATCTAAGAGAATCGTTTGCATACTCTTTATTACGTCCCCATTGAGGTACAAACAAGTATGAGCAGAATTGCCAAACAGCTTTCAAAAAAGACTTCATCCAACTATCGCTTCCTTTATACTCTCCACAATATACCTCACATCATCATCTGTCACATACGGCCCCGCAGGCAAACAGAAGCCAACCTTGAACAGCTCTTCCTCGATGCCGTTGGTATATATAGGAGCACCGGCATACACCGGCTGCTTGTGCATAGGTTTCCACGTAGGGCGTGCCTCAATCTTCTTGCCTAACATAAACACACGCAGCGCCTCCACGTTCTCATTAGGCTGGCAGTCGGTCGTAGCACTATCCACCTGATGAATCACACCCGCAGCACCACCTACAGCAGTCTTGATGACTTCCTTGTAGGCATTCTCCTGCCCCTGAATCCGCACCTCCGGATCCAGCGTTGCAGCACACAGCCAGAAGTTCGCATCATAACGAGGATCGGCAGGCTGCTTGTGGATATGAACCCCAGGAACGTCCTTCAGCAGTTCCTCATACAAAGCCTGCACGTGCTTGTGGTGTGCAATATGGTCATTCACCACCTTCATCTGTCCGCGTCCGATACCGGCACACACGTTACTCATGCGGTAGTTGTAACCAATGGCCGTATGCTGGTAGTAAGGATATGCATCGCGAGCCTGAGTGGCATACCACATAATCTCGTTGGCATCCTCCGCACTGCGGCAAATCAAGGCGCCACCACCACTTGTGGTAATCATCTTGTTACCATTAAAGCTCAGCACGCCATATTTACCAAACGTTCCCAGCACCTTTCCGTCGAAGTGCGAACCCATACCCTCAGCAGCATCCTCCACCACAGGTATTCCGTACCTGTCCGCAATCTCCATAATCTCGTCTATCCGATACGGCATACCATACAGCGCCACCGGCACGATGGCCGCAGGCTTTTTACCCGTCTTGGCGATACGGTCTTTGATGGCCTCCTCCAGCAATACAGGGTCCATATTCCATGTCTCACCCTCAGAGCCCACGAACACAGGCTTCGCTCCCAGATACGTGATAGGATGCGAACTTGCGCAGAACGTATAGCTCTGCACCAGCACCTCGTCCCCCGCCTTCACGTCACAGGCTATCAGTGCCAGATGCACCGCCGCCGTTCCCGCACTCAGGCACACCACCTTCCTGTCAAGGGGGTCACATCTTACATCTTCCTTCTGACATCTTACATCGTTAACGAACTCTTCGAGACTTTTCTCGAATGCGTTAACGTTAGGACCCATCGGAACCACCCAGTTCGTATCGAAAGCCTCTTTCACATACTTTTGTTCCCAGCCTTCTTCTGACATGTGCGCTAAGCACAGGTAAATTGTTTTTCTATCTTCCATATTTATAATGTAATATTATTTTGCTCCTTAATCATCGTGAACCCACTTGTGGTGTCTTCATACCTTAAATCTCCATTAACTCATCTTCTTCCAACGGATGATAAGGCCCATCTTTCGATTCATACAAGACGGAACCACTTTCCATACACACCAACGAATGCCACCTCCCCTTCTCTACATTAAGCATACGAACATCTCCATCGCTCCGTAATTCCGTAGATTCAGTTATCCGGCCTTGGTCATCGTAAAACACCCACTTAATCTTTCCCCGCAGGATAACAACCGTCTCAGAACTTCCATGATGTCTATGTATGGGCATCACTGTTCCTGGCTCCAAGGCATTGAGCATCCTTTGACTCAAGTCTTCAGAACTATTCCGCAAGTCCATACTTTGCCTCAGCCGAGGGTTTTCCTTGGCACGAGCACTCAGCTCGTCAAGTAAGGTATTGTCTATAACCATTATTTTATTTCACAATGTTTGGAATACCGTTCAATTCATTCTGAATGTACTCCAATGAAGCAATCTTTGCCTTGGTCTCTTCCAAATTCAGACGATGGGTGTTATCTGAGTTGAATTCTTCAATAGTAGCTCGCTTGGTGTCACCATCTTTGAAGTATTTATCGTAATTCAAGTCACGATTATCAGCCGGCACAGCGTAGAAGTTGCCCATGTCGATGGCTTTGGCAGCCTCCTCCTTGGTGAGCAGAGTCTCGTACATCTTCTCGCCATGTCGGATGCCGATGACACGAATCTCTGGATCCTTACCCTCTGGAGCTTGGTGCTTAAACAAGTCGCGAACTGCCTCAGCCTGCGTCTGGATGGTACAAGCGGGAGCTTTCTGAACGAGGATGTCACCATTCTTGCCGTTCTCAAAGGCAAAGAGCACCAAGTCCACAGCCTCTTCGAGACTCATGATGAATCGTGTCATCTTAGGCTCTGTAAGTGTAATGGGATTGCTTTTGCGAATCTGGTCAATCCAGAGAGGAATCACTGAGCCACGACTACACATCACATTACCATAGCGGGTACAGCAAATCTTCGTGTCACCACTCAGACGGCTCTTGGCAACGGCAATCTTCTCTTCGATGGCCTTGGTGATGCCCATGGCGTTGATAGGATAAGCAGCCTTATCCGTCGAGAGGCAAATCACACACTTCACCTTCGCATCAATAGCAGCATCCAGCACGTTATCTGTGCCGATCACATTAGTCTTGACGGCTTCCATAGGGAAGAACTCACAACTTGGCACCTGTTTCAATGCTGCAGCATGGAACACATAATCCACACCCTGCATGGCATAGTGCAGCGTGCTGTTGTTACGCACGTCTCCAATGTAGAACTTAATCTTGTTGGCTACCTCCGGCATACGCGCCTGGAAATCGTGACGCATATCATCCTGCTTCTTCTCGTCGCGTGAGAAAATGCGGATTTCACCAATATCTGTACGAAGAAAACGATTTAATACTGCGTTTCCAAAACTACCTGTGCCTCCAGTTATCAGGAGGACTTTTTCCTTAAATACCGACATAATTATTTTTTATTATTTATTCATTCTGACAAACGGCACTCTCAGGCACACACCGCCTGAGAAATATTTGCACTTCTGGAGCGAGGCTTGAAGCATCACGTAACGAAACAGAGTACAGTCTGCACCAACATTTACTCCATCTCCATCATATTCGCCAATTACACGCAAACATTTATAGAAGGATGGTTGCAACGTCAGCCCTCCTACCACACCATTCCACTTCTTATTGCTTTCAAGAGACCATTTTCTATAAGCCATGTGCAAACCAACAATTTGGCCCAACATGTTTACATGTTTACCAACAGCTACATAATAGTTTTTGTAGAAATCACTACCAGAAGATTTTCCTTTATCACCTGAACCTATAACATCTTGCCCACCAAGTACAAAAGATGGCCACCACTTTGTTTCTCTAACTGGTTGAACTCTCACTGAAAAATAGCGATCTTTAGAGAAAAATCCCACCTCTGCTTCTGGATTGAGGTTTTTATGAAATTTCTCCAAAGTATATCCATATCCCAACTCAATCCATCTGAACGGTTGAACTGTTAGATAGTTAGTAAACGAATTGTACTTCTTGCCCTCAAACCTTATCTTATCAGGCATCATGTCTTTATCCAAATAGTGGGCCCCAAGATGTGCCACAGGCACGGTGTCCATATCTGCAGAAGGCACATTTATCAAACCAGCCATGCCATAATACTGCTGCGCTGATAAGCCTAGCACAAGCAACAACCCTAAGGTTATCGATACAATCCTGTTCCCCATCTCACATTCGTTTGATAATCACGTTCGTTCTCTTCAGGATCCGTATGGTACATCTTCATCGAGTAACCGTCCGACTGAGCATTATATGTCAATCTGAAGTTCGATGCGGGTCGCACACTGAACTTTTTATCGGATTTCTTGTATGGCGGCAACATCGTCACCACTTTGAATCCTCCGGTATATCTATATGTGCTCTTAACACATGATGAGTAATATAGCTCATGATACTGAGCAAATGCTCCTATCGAACAGTGCTTGAAATGGCAATATACTTCACCCTCCACACCATAATCTTCATTGATATAGCGACCGCAGCTTAACCGGACCTCCGTCGCCCACTTGTCTATCCACACATTAGCACCGGCAATGGCTGTTGGAGTCCATTTCTTCCCTTCAAATGTCTGCTCGTTGGTTGAGCACCACCATGAGCTGGTCAGCCCGGCTCGTGCTTGCAGCATCAACCATGAATTGACAGGCATCATCCATCGTGCATCCACACCGTAGCGTTCACGGTTGAACAAGCCTCCAGTAAACTTCAAATGCTGATCTTTCCCAAGCTCTAATTCCTTAGAAAGAGCAACAATACCCAGCCTCAGATGGTTGTATTTTTTTTCATACCCATAGTTTACAACTGAACAACTCAACTGTCCTGACAGCTGCCATCCACTCCCAACATTCCATTTCATGCCAGGAGTAATGTTAACTAACACATTATAGAGTCTTAGGAAATCAGTATCATTATAACTTAACTCTGCTCCACAGAATAGGTCAACTTGCCCCGTTCTTTCTTGTCCAAAACTGGACACGGAAGATAACAATGATAATAAAACTACTAGTGTCTTAATCATAACATTTATTCTCCCCTTGCTGCAGCTTTTACACCATTTAGAACTATACTTGGAATGAATCTAAATGAATCTACTGGGAATATCCTTGCATGATGAACCAAATCAAGGCAAACACGACTAAACGAGATGGCTTTCCTTAACAAATAAGAATACTTTTCATAGAAACTACTATCCCGATTATGGCCAAAATTTCCAACCTTTATTACGAATGCTACTATGCGAGCTGCCTTTCTTTTCCATTTTTTTCCTGTTGAATAGAATGGCATAGATTCAGCTGGCATACCCAGATAATCCACAGCAAGAGTCGCAAAAGCTTTCCATTCCGACATTAGTCCCATTCTCAGCAGACGGTTCTCTAACTTCGACACATTGACTTTATCTTTATAAGTCCACAAAAGACGGCACCAGTCGCAAATCTGCCTTAACCCAACGCCACCTTTGTAGAAATGAGACAAGAAATGGGCAAAGATATAAATCACGTCGCTATCTACACCAAGGAGAAACACTTGTGTATGTCCATTCATCCAACTTCTTACATTACCACCAAAGAAGACATCATCTTTGATCTCATCTAATGCTTTATTCACCCGAAAAGATAAGCTACTACGTAAAGTCCCATGCAACTCAACAATCCAAGGGTCAATGGTCAACCCCAAATGCTTTGACAATTCGCCCTCCTGCTCAATCCTTGAGGCCATAGGAACGAGAAATTCTTTGGCTTTCTTGTAATTATCCTCATTTAGGAAGAAATCGACATCACCACAAGACCGCCATAATGGCCGACTATAACACTGAGCCACCCCTTGCCCCTTCACGAGCAAAGTATAGATTCCTGCCTCACGCATCTTATCTACAAGTTCACCGATGAAGGCATTCATCTCCTTGTTCTTCTGCTCCAGCATCTGGATTTCACCTATCCACTGTAGCAACAACACCTTTGGCGGTCTCTGATCAATTGGCAAACAATCTATTCCAGCCAGCACCAACCCCAATACCGATTGATCAATGGCCAATTGGTATATCTCCTCCCAGTCCACATTGCCATCTACCGAGACCTGCTTTTCAGGTTCCGGCCAAAGTCCTGCCTTTAGCAAATTAAAGAAAAGAGATTGCGTATTAACTCCTACCTCCTTCATCTTAGATTTCTTCACCAGCATATTCCATCTTCTTCCCCAATACGGTGCAGAATATCATCTGAATATCCTTTATAAAGGAATAATGCCTATAATAATAGCAATTAATCCTAACCTTATCGGGATAGATTACATTGTCGTTATACTCCACAGCTATCATCTGTGCTTCACGTGTGTCACCTTCTTTCTGCTTCTGTGCCACATAATCTGCAATCATTTCGTCTTCCAGCCTGTATTTCAAAGTCGCAGGCCCTGTAATTCCTGGACGTAATTTCAGCACATCCCTATCATCACCAACCAACTTATCCGCATACCCTGGCACATCGGGTCTAGGACCAACAAAGCTCATATTCCCAATCAACACATCCCATAGCCCGGGAAGCTCGTCCAACTTGTAATGGCGAAGCTTAGCTCCAAGCGGAGTGATACGACTATCGCCAGCCACCGAAACAGTCGACCAACCTTTATCTCCTTTCTTACCTTCTGCACCCTCATTATTCTTTACAGGAATCATCGTGCGGAATTTGTGACAAGGAAACAATTTGCCGCCACGTCCTACTCTTTTCTGAATAAAGAAAACAGGACCGCCTGGCATTTTTTTCTTTATTAAGATGGCCACAACTATAAAAACAGGCCACAAGAACAATAGACCAAAAAATGCTACTGTCCTATCAAATAACCATTTTAGAAACATATTACTCAGTCAGGCTAGCTTTTAAGTATTGAAGACTCTTTTCTTTCTCATTGGCTATTTGATCATTCACAGGAACATAATCAATCTTTCTTTCAATCCTCTTCTGTAAATCATCAAACGACTCACACATCCTCTCTCCCAAACCGAACTGATCCAACAACGAACTCATCTTCTGCCTATTACTATCTCTTACCAAAGCCACAAATTGTTTGTTGAATTTGATAGACATCACACAACCATGGAAAGTATCCGTAATAACATAGTCTGCATTCTGGATGTATCCAAGTACCTCAAAAGGATGTGGAATAACCGTCTCGTCACACCAAGGGAAATAGAAACATATTGATATCAGTTTTTTCCTTTTTTCCTTTGCAAATGCTCTGATAACATCAATTTCCTCCTTACCCTTAATACGGTTAGGATAGGAATAGACAACTATATAATCTTTCTCTTTTGGCTCAACAGCATAATTCTGATAATCAAACATCAGCACTGGGTCAACATTCAATGATGGTTCTTTACCTAAAAGATTCCGAACAACCTCAAATGAATTCTTATCACGGACAGAAATAGCCGCCATACTGTTAAGGGCTCTCGCCATAGCTTCACGCACGCCATACTTGTCAATGACATCAACCGTAGTTGTACCGAACGAGCCTGCGTAGGATATTACTTTCTTGGCATTTTTCACCTCGCCATATAACTGAGTAGTAAAGCCATAACCTGTGTGCTGGTTAAAGTTGAACACCTCGTCACTCCCAATTACAGCCAAATCGAAACTGTCAATCGTGTGGTTTTGGATACCCAGCTCTTTCAGGTATATATTGTCAAAACGGTCTTGATATATCTTCGTATATTTAAGACGACTGGCAAAAGTCTTGATTGCGTCCCAATTAAGATAACGCTTCACAGCCATACCTGCCAAATACTTGATATTCCTTTCAAGCCCAGGCAATACCTTGCCGGTCTCAATATCAACAAATTCACATTGGTGGCCCAATGATTCCAATGTTGTTTTTAATGCGTATGCCTGCAGGAACGACCCATAGTTCCTAACATGCTGCATCGATAAAATTCCTATCTTCATTTATTTGCGAATTTTGTACACTAATTTCTTCATGTAAATTGTAAACCCTTGAGGGAAAAGAGATAAAAAATCTTTCAAAGTTCGTATGACCGCAGTTTTTATTCCCTGTTGCTTTCTCAACACCTTAATCGCCATCTCAATATTCTCTTGTGGGCTGGATAGAGATGAAAGAACAAGTTTTCTTGCTTTCGGATTCACTTCATATTTTTTTCCCCAACTTTGATTTGGATGCAAATCTTCATAGGAGCATAGGCTATAGGTAATAGTATTCTTGATACGTTCAAATAGCCATTTACCTCGTTCTGTAGCCAAACTAACAGCAGAAACACCGCGTTGGTTATCCAAGAACTTACGTCCCCAGAAATCACCCATACGGATGTCAGTATATTCAAGGGTACTTCTTACGCGACAGTCCGAACAGGATTCGTTTAGAATTTGATCTGAAAAGAACAATTCATAAAACTCATTGCCCGTTTTCTTGCTAATATATGTAGGTTTCCCGTTACTTTTGGCTTCAACAATGTAATAAGATCCCCAACCCATTGCTTTACTTCTGAAAACAATCGAGTCAAAATGGTCAATCCCGGTTATCTCTTTTAAATGATACTGATATTTCTCCCAGGCATTGATAGATGGACAACCATGACAACAAAAATCAACGAAGAAGAAATTATCTCTAACCTTGCGTTTCTCTGCCATTTTGCATAGAGCAAATATCTGACAAGGTGTTCCAAATACTGCATATTTCTCCTTTCTGCAATTCTCAATTACATCTTTAAAAGCATTAAAAGTATAACTCTGAATATATTTAGATCCTCTGAATAATGTAAGGTCATCTTCGCTGTCAGCTATACGATGTTCTGCCCTTATTTCGTTTTCGTTATAGACAACACCAACCACCTTATAGCCTTCTTTCAGTAACTCATGAGCCAGCAGATCGCCTATGCCACCAGAAGTGGTTACTTTAATTAAATCATCGTCATTTGACCAAGCTGAATAAAGCGGTTTATCCAGGAGATCGTTGGGGGTTGACATCCGAATATCATTACTAAATTTATAACAAACTGTAGTACACAATCCACAGTCATTACATAATTCAGAATCAATATTTGGACGATAGAAACCATCATCATTCAATTGCATACTGATGGCAGTCTTATTACAAACCGCAGCACATACGCCACAGCTCGTACAATTGAATATAGCCGACTTATCTAATACATTCATATAAAACTGCGAACAGACTATCTTAGAACTTTATATGCCAGTTTACGTATGTCACTCGGAGAAATCATCAGGAAATACATAGCATACGCATAAATGTATGACATCATCCCGTAATGCAGTTTCTTCGCTATAAGCTTTCTTAAAGTTAGCTGACTCTTAGCAAACGCTACCCCATTGCGACGCTGCTTGAACATATCATTTGTAACACGGAAGTTAAGCAATACATCAGGAAGGTTTGCTATCACCGTATTATTCAAATAACCATTCAGCCACAGTTCAGTATCCTCATTTCTAAGGAAATTGGTGGGATAATACATCCCCACTTTGTCAAAGAAACTCTTCCTAAACATCACAGTAGGATGGGCAATCGGATTCCTCTTCGAAAAGAAACGCTTGCAGGCCTCTGGCTCGCACGGATACTTGACAAGGTGTCCGCAATCATTGCTCTGCTCGTCAATTTCATTAATAGCACCACCTAAGGCATCTACTTCTGGGTGTTCACGCAAATAGGCCACCTGCTTTTCAAACCGGTCGCGACATGCGATATCATCAGAATCCATTCGGGCAATGAATTCGCTTCCTTCTTTTTCTGAAGCTGTCAATAAATCATTTAATATGCCCGCCAACCCCTTATTCTCATTATTTGCTATAACTCTAATTCTTTGGTCAACATATCCGTTAATAACAGCCTTTAGGTCTTCGCATATAGGCCCATCAATCCCAAGATATAGCACAAAATCAGAAAAAGTCTGATTCAGAATGCTATCCAAAGAATACTTAAGGTATTCTGGTTTGTCATTCTTATATACTGATTGTATTACTATAATTGCTGCCATCATTTATGAATTTGAAAATGTCTTTCCTCCAAAGAAAACATAAACGCTCCTTGCTATTTTTGTAAGACCTTTTGGGATATATCTAGCCCCCATTGTCTTGAACCATAGTCTGCACGCAGAGCTTCTGCTCTGAATATCCCTCTGCCCTGTATAGATGCCCGGGTGCTTATCAAAATATTTCTTTGCATCCCGTAGTAACTTGCCTTTCCTAACCACATCCAGTATAACAAAATCGTCCTCTAAATCAACAAGGCATTTTGCACCATACTGAACCGCAAAGTCTTTAAGCGACACTTCATATTTCCAGGCACTAAGAGGGTTCCTTAATGTATATTTCAAGAACTCGGTTTTCCATATACCAGAATAAAGGTTAACGCTATACTCAATCGCATTGTCGATCTTGTATAAACCGCTCAGTTCACTAATAGGTTCACGAGTGGCTGCCACCGGCCGTTTAAAGAATCTTATATAATCATACTGTCTCTCTAACAACAAATTGACGATTTTTGTCATTCTTTCATTATTCACGGGCTCTATGAGAAAGTAATCGTCCAGTGTAATGAATACATAGTCGGATTTTATTGATTGAAGAGCGAAGACCAGGCGGTCTGTCCATTCCTGCTGCCCTTCAGCTGGGATAATGGTAATACCTTCAAAAGATTTATCAGTCTTTTTGTCGGTCACAATAAATGTCTCAAAATCTCTGTTAGGCCAGTTTTCATTATACAATTTGATATGACCGTCCCATAAATCTGAGAATTTATCACACGACAATATCAGTAAAGAAATCTTGTTTTTAAGCATGTTTATTATAGTTTTGTATTGCTTCTTTCACGACCCCCTCAAAAGTTGAACAGCTAACGGCAATATTATGATGTATCTGTGTCATCACTTTTTGCTGTTCGTAATACTTATGCTGGGTATCAACATTATTTAACATCTCTCTGATGACGGTTTCTAAATTGGCTTTATCCGTACATACAAAAGAAGCATTGGTACTCTGCATGTATTCAACAATACCACACTCCTGCGAACCGTAAGTAAGAATCGTAGCTCCACTGGCCAAAGCATCTGCTGCTTTTGTTGACAATGAATAACGCGACCAGTTGATTTCCGACTCCCTAAAACCTTCGACAATTACAGTTACATCGCTATTCTGCATTCGTTCTTGAACCTCGGCGTATGGTATAATACCGCCAAAATACACATTAGGGTTCTCTTCCAATTCCTTGTATATCTTCGGGTCACGCTCAGCTGAATAAACCTCCAGTTTGTAATTCGGATTAATAGCACCCAAGGCATAACCAATTTCATTCAGAGAATGATTCCTACCCATTCTGATGTTGCCAAAGTATGTGATAACCGGATGCTCGGCATTGACAGGAGCAAACTCCTTTCTTTGGACCTCTGAGGTTAGGTAAACCGTTTCGCCCGTTAAGCCAAAATGATTGTTATACTTCTCTTTTATCTTGTCGCTAATATAAATCGCGTGAGTATGGCGATGTAAGAGATTCCTGATTAGCCTCCGATACGAATACTTATAAATATAATACAGCGGGTCAACGGATAAATAGGTGTTGAAGTAGTAATCATCAGCTATTGAAGAGATAATGGGAATATCAAATCTCTTTGCCACATAGTCTGCTATCTCCGGAATAAAGAAATCATACGAAAAACTCAAGAAAACACATTCAGGCTTGAAATCATCCACCCACTTGTTAAACTCATCTGTACACCAGAACTTCTTACGCCATAGTAAACGACGAAGTAGATGGGATAAGGGGGTATGATTTGCACCAAATCTATATGCTTTGCGCGATAGACTACGCTCATCTTTTTCATTGACTTCCGACTGGCTCTTCAACTCATCATAATAAAACACCTTCCCCGTATCAATCTTCTTCCCTTTCCACCGTTGGAGAAGCCGGTAGTCAGTTATCTGGTACAAAGTCCCGCAATGCCCCTTGATAGGCATTTGTGTATTTGAAAACACTTGAGCCAGATTTTCAGGCTCCCATTGATGGAAATAGGCATCAAATGCCCGAGAAGACTCTTTGGGATTATACGGAATAGTCCCAACTATCAAACATCTTGGATGCATAAAAAGAATATCTATTATTTGGTTTTACCGTATAGAAATAGTCGTAAATACTTGTTTTGGTTGGTCAAGAGAATCACCACCACAAGCATTGCCATTGTTAAAATGAAATTAGCAAATGAAAGCGCAAGGCCATTAACCGTAGAAAAAAGAGGAGTTTCTTCTAATCGAATGATGTTAAGCATTAAATACTGGCCAAGATATATTTCCAGAGAGTGTACGCCAGCCCACTGAAATGCCCCCCCCAATTTTTCAAATCGCATTCCACTCTTGTTTTCTTTTGTACAAAACAGTCCTTTACACAACCCACACACCGCAATACAGCCGGTTAATGAGCTACTCATGCGCAATACAATGCTAATCCCACTATCTGGCAGACCAAACAGGTTGACATTGTACATAAAATATATCCAGACAAGAGTACAAATAGCGACAACAGCTGACTTAATTGAATTACCATAATTCATACTTTCTAGTTTCTCTCCAAACTGCCCATAAAGATAGCCCAGCCAGTAGAACGGAATATAATATAGTGTTAGTTTAACTCCCATGAAATCCATTCCTGCAATCTTCCCGATTGCCAAGAGTACAATACCAAACAAGCCTAACAACAAAGATGTTGCTATTATCCCATTGACTTTTGTATGGAATATTTTTTTTGCAAAGAACTCAGAAAATCCAAAGCATATACTTATTGTCCAGATTGTGACCAGGAACCAATAACCAGAATCCATATTGTAACTTACCCATGAAGGATTAAGGAAATTGCCATTACCTCGTATTAGTCCCCTAATCAAAAAAGTCCAAACAACCCACGGCAACAAATACGCCAAAGATCTGCGATATACGTATTTCTTCAACGATTTCCCGTCACAACAGCCTCTGCTATACCTTGTCACATATCCGCTTATTAAGACAAATAAAGGCATTTGCAATGACCATATAACATTATAAAGGAATGAATTCTGTGAGCCTGTAGTACATCCAGTGATAGTGTGCCCAAGTACCACAAGTAACATCGCAATGCCTCGCAATATATCTACGGAGGCATTTCTGGTATTTGTATTCATGAGTTTAATTTTGGTGGATAACCTTTTTACGATTATTCGAAGAAGAACTTGTAGGGCACAATATTTAAAGTGGCCGGTTTAAGTATTAAGAAATATAAGCAATAAAAAAGGACTGATATATAAACATACTTAATGAATTGTCTGGTATGCAATTCCCATGAGTTGATAGCTCTTGGCATAATAACGGATAAAAATAAAAGTTCAAACAGAGACGAGCGCATTATAATACTGCCGTTAAATGCAACAGCAAGTATAAGACCGTAAAATAAGATATTAGACAAGTCCCAGTTTAGATTTTTCGTTATGTCATCCACTCTCTTTTGACTTTGACTAAATAAAAAGAATACAAACATTATTACATCGAAAGCGAACATTAAACCAATTGTTAATCTATCGTCATAGTGATATTTTGACAATTCGTGCTCAACATTAATATTTATAAAATACTGTGGAATATAAATTAAAATAGCAAAGACTACAATATAAGAAAAATATGTAATAGTCTTCATTCTAAATTTGATAATTAAAAGAATTGGGAGGAAGAGAAGTGCTGATTTGTGAAAAAAAGCGGCTCCAACAACAATTACGCAAGAAAGAATAAAATATTTTATGTTGTCATTCTTTTTTAATAGCAAAAAAGCTGCTACGCACAATGACATTCCTACAGCTTGTCTTAATCCAGAACATGCGAATACAAAAAAATCCAGACAAAATAGAATCATCATGGACAACATGACATCTGAAGAGTACTTCTTTATTAGTATATACAACGGGACAAGAATAATTACATACAAAATAGCCGTAAAAAATTGAAACGACACCCCAATTATATTACCCACTTTCATGAGCAATAGATAGCCATTCTCCATATATGTATATGAAAAATCTGAAAACTCGGTACTTGCGGTATACTCGTAAATATCACGATATCCCTCTATATCATTCCCCACCGTATTACCTTTCAAGGCGAGTATTAAGTACATCAAAAACATCAAAATGTTTAATGCTGTTAATTGAGCCCTTCTCTGATCTTTAATACAAACAGAGGTCAAAGCTGGCACTAATAGTATTAAAAAGAAATAAACTATATATATTGTCATAATACCTCTTTTTATATGGAATTGATCAAATCAACATACTTATAAAACTGTGTCTCTTGATTGTAGTTAGTGACAACATTTTGTCTACAAGAATAACCAATGATTGAGGATTTACTTTTTGACAATGAAACAATAGTGTCACACATCGAGTCAATATCACCTTGCGGCACAACACATCCTGTTTCTTTTTTCACAGACTCGGGGCTTCCTCCTGTTTTATATGTCACAACGGGTGTACCACATGCCATCGCTTCCAAATTCACAGTTGGGAACGTATCTTGGTATGTCGGATTCACAAATATATCAGCGGAGTTATAGATGTCCATTAATTCCGCAACACTATCTGTCCTACTCAATCCTATCATACCTGGCAACAATTGTTTCATTTGGGATTCGTCCAATCCAACTAATACGATCACATATTCATCCGAAAGTTTTTTTCGAATTTCAAAAAAATCACTGAACCCCTTATATTTTGACCACGGAAGGGCAACCCCCAACAACATGGTCTTATCTTCAATAGAATATTTTGTTTTAAACTTTGGCTGATTAATTATTTTGAACAAATCCGTATCTATCCCATTATGAATAACTTCTATTCTATTATTCTTGAAAAACGATTCCTTTACAAGACCTTTTAGCCAATTAGATACAGGCACTATTGTCAACCTATCGCCCAATTGCGTATATAATCTTTTTTTTCTTAAATAGTTTGATTTGGAATGATCAAGGAATAAAGATTGAGGGTAGTCATTTTTATATGGGCATTCGTGACAGAATACCTTCCACTTTTCGCATTCATAAAAATGGGCACAATGTCCAGTAAAAGACCAACAGTCATGTAAAGTCCAAACTACTTTTACTGGATGTTTATATAAATAATTAAAAAGTATAGGATAATTCAAATAACTGCCATGTATCGTATGAATATTTACGACATCAGGTTTAAATGATTTCAGGAAATGTACAAATTTCAAAGTTGAAAAGATAGAACCGAGCCCTTCACAATCGAATAATCTAGATAATACTTTGTGAACGAACACTTCCAAAGAAAAACCTATTTTTTTGCTATTTTGGAAAGATGCACTTCCCAACCCATAAGCCACCACAACCTTGTGCCCGTATTGACTCAGCATTTTGCCTATACCGACACATATCTTGCCAGTACTGCCCGAGCCGCATCTGGAATTAATAATTACTACCTTCATTAGCTAAATGTACACTCTGATAACGCAATTATCTAATCTTTCTAATACTTCGAAAATGCAAACTGCACCATCTCTCCAAATTCAATCATTATTTTTCTTATACTTAAACAATCCAAGAATTGCCCTCGAAAATAAAAAAATAGAACTTTAAGGAATTTTACTATCGAAGGCTTCTCATAATAGTTTCCTTTTATAATTTGGCTAATAGAATAAAATTTGTCCTTTTTTGTTGTGACAAAATGATCTAAATAATACTGCCATTTTATTATATTTTGTTTTGTATAATAATCGGTTCTGCCTAGCTTTGTGGAAATGCCTATTCCCAATCTGTAAGAAGAAGTGACGATAGGTAGATAGTATGCCTTTTTAATTAATTGATGGACTTGGGAATCGAACAAAGATTCAGCTAAATTCAACCCCTGAGTCTTAATAACAGGTCTAATTCCATCAAACACTAATTTTGAAAACATTATAGACCTTGATGTAATAATACCCCGAATATAAAGACTCCACAGAGGATGACCGCCTAGAACCTTATTCTGTCTGTAAATTACTTCCTTCCCTTTTATGTCAACCGTTTTCCAATCACTATATATGCCAATAGCTTCATTGGTATCTATCTTTTGAGAGATGATTAATCGTTGTACCCCCTCAAAATAGCCGTCACAATATTCATCATCACCTGCAAGTGAACAATAAAGGTCACTCTCTGGCAGGAAAGAATTGGCCTTTTCAACATTACCATATATTCCCAAGTTATGCTCATTTTGATGTATATCCATTATATCTGGATATTTTATTTTATACTCTTGAAGAACCTCCCAAGTGCAATCCTTAGAACAGTCATCACAAACGACTATTCGATACAAGCCCCATTCTTTCTGACAAAGAACTGAATCTAGTGCTCGGCGAATGAGGTTTTCTTGATTATAAGTAATAATTCGAACAACAATTCTTTTCATGTAAAAATCATTTCAAAAAAGTTTTTAATGTTTAATTGTTGACAACAACGTCTTTTTTAAATCATCATCAACAAGATTAAAAATACGGCAACAAGCTAAATAAACTGTAGAGCCAACAATTCCTCCTATGACAAGCTTAAGCCACATTCCTTGCAGCATACGAATAGAAAAGAAAACCACTATGCTCATTATTAGTAAAGAAATAATTATTTTACGCCAGTCCCACAATTGCTGGCAAAGCGTATAACCAAATTTTCGACCTATAACAAAAGCAGGTACAAGGTAAGCTATGAAAGCACCTATAAACGTTGCCCATGCCATGGCGACAACGCCGAACGGTATCGAAATAAGTATGGCTAACAGCGACATTGGCCCTGTAATAAAATAAAGCTTCATATAAAGGGTAGTATTTCCTGCACTTCGCAACAAAGAAGTATGCGTTGCTCCTATAGGAAGAAACATTCTAGCAACGAGAAGTGCTTGAAGCAGGGGAATACAGGCAGCCCACTTGTCTGTAAACAAGATAATAATCAGAGGCTCAGACAATAAAGCTAGTAGTATTATAATTGGGCAAACGATTAACACCGTATTGAATAAGACTCTTTTATATACACTCAACCATCGTTCATGATCATCTTGGAATTTACATAAAGCAGGGAAAGTTACACTAGATAATACGTAAAACAAACTCTCACTTGGTATAGCCGCCAAACTTTGAGAACGAGTAAAATAGCCTACTTGGTTTTTATTATAAAAACGCCCGATAAGGATGCTCGAAATATTATGAATGATTACACCAGTCATACCCGTCACCAATAATCTTGATCCATAATGCCATAATTGATGAAAAGAAGCCATATTAAACCGACGGTTTGGATGCCATTTTGTGAAAATTGGGAAAAGAATTACTCGCAAAATTGTCGAAGATAAAGTTTGTGCTACAAGGGACCAAACGCCAAATCCGATATATGCAAATATAACGCCTATAACGCCGCTAAAAACAATGCAAACAAGAGATATGATTGCTAAAGGTTTAAAGTTCATTGTTTTTGTAAGCTTTGCTTGCTGCACAATATTTAATGCGCCAAAGACAAAGTTTAATGCAAGTACCCTCGTTAATATAACTAATAGAGGTTCGTGGTAAAACTTTGCAATTAACGGAGCAATTAAAAACAGAATAGTATATATTGTCGTTGCAATAGCAATATTGAAATAAAAAGCAGTAGAATAATCCTCATCGGTACAGTCCTTCTTTTGGACTAAAGCATCTCCCAATCCACATAAAATAAAAACCTCAGAAATGGCAATGAAGATTGAAAGCATGCCTATCAATCCATAATCACCGGGAGTTAATAATCTTGTAAGAAGAACGGTGAATACAAATCCCAGTCCTTTTGTGACTATATTCTGAGCGAATGTCCAAATTATTCCTGAAAAAAATTTATTTTTTACAGATTCTTCCATGCTAACAGCGATATAATATTTGATTGTCTATACTATCCAAAATATCATTTAAAATATTCTCAGAAGGCGAACCTTGAGATAGCAAGTCCTTTTTTACAAATGCCCATCGTTTTTCTTTCATTGGGTCATCACCATTTATGACCTGTTGTATGAAAGCTTCAATATCCTCTTGTGAATATGCTTTATAATAATTATCAATACATTTCTGCGCAAATGGATTATACATCACTTCTATAGGGCAATCATTCATAGTACGCATGACTGGTTTGTTTAAATATAAGTATTCTGCTATAAACGATCCACTATCATGAATCATGGCATTGCTCGTCAAAAATAAATCCACATAATTACCCTCACTATAGGAGGTATTGGACATCTCAACCCATTTCTCAAAGTACGCTTCAGTTTTCTCTTTACCCCACAACCCATTCAACTTAGGTCGTAGTAGGGGATGGGGTTTAAAAACGAACTGCACCTTATCTGAATACTTCTGTGCCATTTCCACCATAAAATTACAATACTGAAGGAAACAAGAATAGATAACAGTTCCTGTATCAGCGATCGTGTGATGAGGAGCCCAGATAATTCTCTTTAAACTTACATCTGCGACCTTCCAATCATGAAATGAAGGCACATAGGATTGATCTAAATAGGAATCAATACCAGGATACCCTGTAACTACTACATTACGACCCTTGTTACGGGCATTATCAACAGAATATTGTCTATGTTCATTGGTTTCTGCATAATAGCGCCATACAAGATTATGTAGCAATTCATCTTGAAAAGATTTATAATCACTACTGCTATTAAAAGCATATGGTACATATACAGTTAGTGTATCAGGAAAATTTGTTATATAATACCTTTTATCAATAGCATTTCTATAAGGTACACAATAAAAAATAATGTCTGGATGTAGTTGCTTCTTTAAATCAATGTAATCCCCCGACGCTTCGTCAAATGAAACTATAGTCGGATAACATTTTGTATTACTATAAAATACTTTAGCCGCATTCAATTTCTCCATCATATATTCCTTCCCCCAATCAGGTCTAGGACAAATAAATATTATAGGGTCAAAACGTTGGGATTTAAGCATTTTCTGAAATACATAGTCGTATTTCCACCCTGATGCGTTTTGTACCAAGAAAACACATTTTATTAACGCTTTACCTTTAATTCTCGACAAGGCTAATTTGTGACGCATAGGTGCGTTTAAAATACAAAATGAATCACCAATACTATGATATAGTTTAGCTAAAGTTCTTCTAAGCAATTGATACATATTGTTAATCTTTATCATCTCTATACTGTTATTACACTTATCTTTCTTTACTTGCTAACTTATATTCATAGCTGTGAATGCCCTCTTTTCGGAAGTCATCGTGATAGCGTTGCAACACCTCTTTGAACACCTCTTCGTATCTGGGTATGAATAAGTCGTCCTTTGCTTCCAAATGCTTAATAATCTCACATGTCAAATCATGCATAACATTCAAATCATTCTCTTTTCCGTAGAAAGCAGAACCTTTAATTGTTCCAGGGGACACGTTTAGAATGAGATTAGAAGAACCATCTTTCTGCAACTCTACATTCACACTTTCTATAAATATCTTCAATGCTGCTTTAGTAGCACCATATATGGCAAAAAAAGGCGAGGACATCCAACCCGCAATGCTATCCATTACACCGCAATAGAAGTCTTCCTTACCTTCCAAATATCCATAAAACCGCTTAATGAGCCTTAATACAGGGATGGTGTTCACATTGAAAGAACTCACTATGTAGTATTCCGGCACATCTTTGAACAGAGCTAGTTTCCCAAAACCAGCTGTAATCATCAAGGCATTGATATTGGTGAATCGGTCAAAGAAAGAATAATCTTCACATGTTAGGTCAAATTGGAATGACTCTATCTTTGGATGAGCATACTCTTCCTGTAACGGAGCTTTATCTACAACGTAGATACGTTCCGTTTTTTCTCTTTTAGCTAATTCTTGGGCTATCGACAACCCTATGCCATTTGCTCCTCCTACGATAAGAATTCGTTTTATCATATCTCTGTTACGTTTTTTCCGTTACGGTATTTTTCAATGATTTCTACGATTGCTACACTTTCACGACGACGAAGTTTATAACAACTACGACGGTTGTTTACAATCATCGATAGAAATTCCTGTATTTCGTAACGCAATCCTTCACCATCGTAGCTATAGAAGAATTTCTTGTTCTTGGTCTGGTCTTCATAACGTACTTCAAAATAGCTGGTCAACCACCAAGGGGCGGGTACATAAACATAGCCCTTTGTTCCAGAAATCACCAGATTACCTTCTGTCTTTACACCAATTCCAAGGGTAAAGGATGAAGTGGCATGAGGATAGTTAATAACACCCTTTGTATAAATATCCACACTATTCTCTTTCTTCGTGTGGAAGTTAATATCTTTCCATTCCAATCCTAAAAGTTTTATAATGGCCATAAGCGTCAAAGGGGCATGTTCTGTCATGGCACCACCAGCTTGTTCAGCATCCAGTTCACGGGTTGGTGGTTCAACCATCTTACTCAATGATGCTTTTACGTCAACCACATCACCAATAATACCACTCTTAATAAGCGTTACTATATGTCCAAAAGCGGGACAAAAAGCCGTCTTACTGGCCTCCATCAAAATAAGGTTCTTTTCTTCTGCCAAACGGTACAGTTCTATAGCTTCGTCTTTCTTCAAGGTAAATGGTATCTCACAGAGAACATGCTTTCCTGCCAGCAAGCTCCGTTTCACATAATCATAGTGTGTCAAGTGAGGCGAAGCCACATATACCGCATCCACATTACCGATAAAAGAATCAAAGTCCGTGAATGCCTCAATACCATGCATCTTGGCAAAAGCCACAGCTTCATATTTATTAGGATTCAGCACCGCCACCACTTTTGCGCCATTCACCACCTTGGTCTCAGGCACAAATCGATGGGCAATACGACCACATCCAATGATACCAAATCGGTAAGTATCCTGGCTTTCTGCACGTAACATGGTAGAGGATATACCTTCAGTTCGAGGCAAATATACCACTTTGCAATACTCGTTCAGGTAGTCAAACTTTCCCACCCAGTCGCTTCCTATTGCAAATATTTCAATATCATATTTTTGAATATCGTCAATCTTCTGACCCAGATAATCCTCAATGATTACTTCGTCAGCATAGCCTGTAGCTTTTACCGCCTCAACGCGCTCTAACACGTTGTTGCGTACATTCAACTTTCCGCGTCCGCGGTCAAAACTATCGCTGGTAACTCCTACAATGAGGTAGTCACCTAGCTCCTTAGCCCGGCGCAACAAGTTAATGTGTCCTTGATGCAAGAGGTCGTATGTTCCATACGTAATGACTTTCGTAAGTTTCGACATAAATAAGATATTAAATTGCCGTTGTTAATTTATTCGAAAAACTACTATATATACGAAAATATTACTTAAATAAATTTAACAATCGAACAACCTCCTTAACATCATCCTCTATAATGCTAGGTCCTATGGGCAGACTCAACTCTTCATCAGCAATACGCTCTGTGACGGGAAGACTCATACTATTCCATTCCTTATAGCATTCTTGCTTATGAGGTGCAATAGGATAATGAATCACCGTACCCACACCATTCTGCTCCAGATAGTCATGCAAAGCATTGCGTTTGCCATTAGCCACTAAAACCGGGAATAGGTGATAAGCATTTTGCTCGTCAGGCAAACGGTCGGGTAAAGATACCAACGGGTTGCTGATATTGTCATAGTAATAGTTGGCAACCTGTTTACGGTGAGCATTGTCCTCAACCAGGTACTTCAACTTCACATCCAGCACAGCAGCCTGAATCTCGTCCAAACGGCTGTTACGTCCTGTGTATTTAAACACATATTTTTTCTGCGAGCCATAATTGGCCAATGCACGGACAGCAGCAGCCAGCTCTGGGTCGTTGGTAGTCACTGCTCCACCATCGCCCAATGCTCCCAGATTCTTACCTGGATAGAAGCTATGGCCTGCAGCATCTCCAATAGAACCTGTTACACGGCCATCAGTATGCTTGCAGCCATGTGCTTGGGCATTATCCTCAACGAGTTTCAGGTTATACTTCTTGCAAAGAGCACCAATTTTCTCAGTATAAGCATTACGGCCATACAGGTGAACAATAGCTATAGCCTTGGTTCTAGGAGTGATAGCCGCCTCAATAAGGTCATCATCAATCTCCAATGTGTTGGGCTTTGGCTCACACAAGACAGGCACCAGTCCGTTCTCTGTTATACCTAAGATGGTGGCAATGTAGGTGTTTGCAGGTACAATCACCTCATCACCTGGCTTCATTACGCCAATCTCAATATATGCACGGAATATCCAGATAAGCGCATCCAGACCATTGGCACAACCAATGGTATATTTCGTACCAATAAACTCTGAGTAGTGCTTTTCGAACTGCTCGTTCTCCTTGCCTTGGAGGTACCAACCTCCATTCACAACTCGGCTAACTGCCTCGTTAATCTCTGCTCCATGAAGAGCTGTTACGTCCTTTAATGAAAGAAAAGGTATATTCATAATCCTACTGATTCTATTTTATTCTTTACTCATCGGCTTTAAAAGTTTAGCAGGCGTTCCAGCCCAAATTTCTCCTTCGGGAATATCCTTGGTGGCCACTGCATTTGCGGCTACCATTGAATACTTGCCCACCACTTTGTAAGCAATCAAAGTTGAGCCAACTGCCAAATCGGAGCAATAGCTCAAACGGGAATAACCGGTCATAATAGCTCCTACAGAGCAATGGCAGATATCATCTATATAGGTATCATGTCCTATGCTACAATTTGCCATCACAAGACTGCATTTACCAATATGTGCATTGGGGCCAATATAGCAATTGTACATCACAAAAGCACCAGGGCAAAGTGTTGCACCTTTACCAATGAAAGCTGACTTGTGTACAATCGTTGCGAGACGATCTTCTGGAATGTTAGCTGCCTCAAACATTGAAGCGGTCTTGTAGTTACGGCCTACAAGATGAATAGCCCATGAGAAATAATAGTCAGTGGTTTCCAGTAATCTTGGCAAATCTTCCAACTTACCAACAACAGGGAAACCATCAACCTCTTTCTCAAAATCATTGAGGAAACCTGCGACTTCCCATTCAAGGTCGCCAAATCGATTACGATTATCTTCTATGCAAGAGGCAATAACGCCACCATTACCCTCTCCGCCAATAATAACTACTTTCTTACTCATATCTAACTTGTTTTTGTTCAATTTTCTTATTTTTTCTTGCTTGTTTAATAGCCTCCAAATCTTTTGCTGCCATTTGGTCAAAGGGCATTGTCACCACATCATGATAGAAGGTCTTTCTGTCTTCTTCTGGCATTGCATAAGGATTGTGATGCATACACCAATTGTATTTCATGCAATACTCCTCAAAATCAATATCCATTGGATGGATGACCAAATCTAAACTATTCAGTATAGATTCACCTTTTGAGGTATTTACCAACACAAAAGATGTTCCTTTGTTGTCATCGTATTCTTCATTGTACTTCTCTATTGCCCAGAAATCCCCTAATGTAAAGTCTGCACCTCGTTTCAAATTGCGGTACTTACAGTTAAAGCACGAAGGGCGGATATTGTAACGGCTATGGAATGATACACAATAATCATCATCCAATATGCTATTATAATACTCTATTCCATCGTCAAATTTCACAGCAATTGCCTTTCCTCGCCATCCTTTACGCTTGTCTTTAAAGTTTACACTTACAGCGTTGGCTTTATACTTATCGTTGAGGTATTCAATATACGTACGATAAACCATCGGAGAAGAGACACATCCACAAATGATGTCACATGTTATAAGATTATCATATTCCTTGCCCAGGAATTGCCTTAAGCCGCCAACCTCACAAGGTGTTCCGCAAAATAGTACAATTCTGCCCCCCCCAATCAGGTCTTTTATACACTGGAACACATCGTACTTTTTACTCTGAACAAATTTAGCACGTCTCAAATCATCCAAATCATCAGGTGTAAGAATAATCTTATGTAAACACTCTTTACAATCTTCACTATACCCTACAGCACAAACTGCACCACCATTGGTCAAAACCTTTTCAGCCAACAAGGAGAAAATGCCACCTGAAGAGCTTCGAGCACGTAAGCTATCATCTTTACTCCAGCAAGCGTATATATTCTGTTCTTCTTGATACGGCCGAACATCCTTACATACCCGCAAACACTTGCCACAATCTATGCATTTTTCTTCATTCACACGAGGGTAAAGGAACCCTTCTTCCTCGTCTGGCTGCATCGTTATTGCTTTAGTTGGGCAAGAGGCATAACAGGCTGTACAACCGCAGCACTCCTCAGGTTTTAGTATAGTGACATTCTTCATATATCTATTATTCTATTATTGAGCTACTTTTGCACAGATCTTCTTATGTTTTGCCAAAATCTTCTCAGCCATCTTCAGCATGGGGGGGCCAATAAACTTTCCTTCCTTAACTGCAACTCCCTTACCCTCAGCCTTGGCCTCTGCTGTCAGTTGTACCATCTCTTCGGCCCAAGCTACTTCTTCCTCTGATGGTGCGAAATATTGGTTGACCAAAGGTAATTCCTTGGGATTAAGTACCAACATACCCTCAAATCCAAGATTCTTGGCAAGAATAAGGTTCTTCTCCAAATCTTCAAGGTCATGTACCTTGATATGAACCGTATCGATTGGTAAAACACCAGTTGCACGAGCAGCATTAACGATAGCATTACGTGCATAGAAGATACTCTGCCCTTCGGGGTCGTGCTTACCACCAAGGTCTGTTACATAGTCCTCACAACCAAATGCTACTGCAATGACTCTATTGCAAGCGGTACATATTTCCTTAATCTCAACAATAGCACCTGCAGTCTCGATAAGAGGAATAAGTTTGAATGTACCTACTGGTATATTTTTCTCATACTCAATCGTCTCAAGGAGTTTGCCTACGAAATATACATCCTCTTCCTTCGTTGACTTTGGATACATGAATCCAGTTACGCCAGGTATAGTAAGTTGATAGAGATCTTTCAGCAGCTCCCCACTCTCGCGATCATTAACACGCGGGAAGATTAATTTACCCTGTGCTTCAGGCCTTGTTACAAACTCTTTGATATTATCTCGCGCCTGCTGCTTGTCAACTACAGGTACCGAGTCCTCAATGTCAAGCAGTAATACGTCCGCATCTCTGCGAAGTGAACTATCTAACAACTTCTGATTATGCGCAGGCACAAACATCAAACTGCGCATCAAATATGTCTCATTCATCGTTTACTATTTTATCTCTTTCTTTTTTACAAGCACATTGCGGCGGAATGAGATGACATCCTCACCACGTTGGTTATAACCAATAGTCTCAACATAGATGATACCACGATCTGGTTTTGATTTTGACTCACGCTTGCTGATGATACGAGTACGTGCATAGATGGTGTCGCCAATGAAGGTTGGAGCCAAATGCTTGATGTCCTCATATCCAAGATTTGCGATTGCCTTACCACTGATATCAGGAACTGTCATGCCTACTACCAATGAAAACACCAAAGTACCGACCACGAGTGGCTGACCATGCTGGTTATGGCTGGCATAGTCCACATTGGTATGCACGGGGTGGTGATTCATCGTTAAGAGCGAAAAGAAATTGTTATCACTCTCGAAAATGGTTTTGGAGAGGGCATGTTTTATCTCAGCGCCCTCTTCAAACTCTTCAAAGTATAATCCTAATACTGACTGATTCATATTATTCTTGATTTCTAAATTCTATAAACTCGTCGTAATCACGTATATAATCTTCTTTCTTATATACCTCACTAGCCAATACCATAGCCACTGCTCCTGAAGAAAAATCTTCTAAGTCACGCCACATCCCCGGCTTTACATACAAACCTTGATATGGGCGATTCAAGAAGAAAGTACGTTTGCATTTCCCATCATCCAAAGTAACGGTGAATGAACCTGAAGCAGCAATAATAAGTTGTTCTAGTTCCCTGTGAGCGTGGGAGCCTCGGTTCTCTCCTCCAGGAACATCGTAGAGATAATACACACGCTTCACATCGAATGGAAGAGTCTCACCATTCTCTACGACAGTAAGGTTTCCCTTACGGTCGCTATGATGCTTGTCCAGCTCCACCATGGAGCAGTCGAATACACTAAATTTTTCCATTGCTCTTCAGGGTTTTGAATTGTTCGTAATCGCGAATATAGTCTTCCTTACTATAGTGTTCTGAGCCAAACTCCAATGCAAGAGAATTTGTGGAGAAGTTCTTAATTTCGCGCCACAGGCCAGCAGGAACAAAGAGTCCGTAATATGAACGGTTTAACGCAATTTTTTTCTTGTTCTTACCATCGTCTACAATCACTTCAAATGCACCAGACAACGCCACAATGAATTCTTGATTTTGAATAAAGGCATGACCGCCACGGTTCTCACCCCCTGGTACATCATAAATCCAATATGTGCGTTTGATTTCAAACGGTATATGATTGTTCTGCTCAACAAAAGAAAGATTGCCACGAGCATCTAGAAACCTTGGAAGTTCTACTATTTTAACGTCTTCTACTGTCATACTATATGAGTTGTGGAGTTATTTCTTATAGCGAAAAGTATCGGAATCCACTTCTTCTTTCTTCTCCTCAATCACGCGAAGAAGATATTGACCATACTGGTTCTTAAGCATGGGCTTTGCCAACTCTCGCATCTTCTCTTCTGAGATCCAACCATTGCGGTAGGCAATGCCTTCCAAACAAGCGACTTTCAAGCCTTGGCGCTTTTCAATAACTTCCACAAATGTTGATGCTTCTGCAAGACTATCGTGAGTGCCTGTATCTAGCCAAGCAAAGCCACGGCCAAAGACTTGTACTTTTAGTTCACCATCTTTCAGGAATTCTTGGTTGACAGTGGTAATTTCCAGTTCACCGCGGGCGGAAGGCTTGATATGTTTCGCAACATCCACCACCTTGTTAGGATAGAAATAAAGACCTACCACAGCATAGTTGCTCTTGGGATCCTTTGGTTTCTCTTCAATGCTCAAGCAATTACCTTCTTTATCGAATTCTGCTACACCGTAGCGTTCGGGGTCAGAAACCCAGTAACCAAAGACGGTTGCCTTTCCGTTTTCTTCTGCATCTTTTACTGCATTCCTCAGCAGTTTTGTGAAACCCGCACCATAAAAAATATTATCACCCAGCACAAGGCAAGCGCTGTCATCACCAATGAAATTCTCACCGATGATAAAAGCTTGGGCAAGGCCATCTGGAGATGGTTGTTCAGCGTATTCGAAATGAACGCCATAATCGCTACCATCACCAAGCAGGCGCTTGAAGCCAGGAAGGTCATACGGAGTAGAGATAATCAATATATCCCTTATCCCAGCCAACATCAAAGCACTGATGGGGTAATACACCATCGGCTTATCATAGATGGGGAGTAACTGTTTCGAAACTCCTTTCGTTATTGGATAGAGGCGCGTGCCACTACCACCTGCCAAAACAATACCTTTCATATTCAAAATGGATTTATTGTTGCTTGTATATATGCTTGATGCACAGCATCAGCTAAGTTATCTATTTCATCCTGCATAGCAGGAATTTTCTCTGATACAGCAGCATCTGCATCACCAGATGCCTTGATTCTAATGACTTCTGAGTAACCCTGAAACTTCAGCGTCACCCAAGGGTCATCAGAATCATCCACAATAATGGTGATTCGTTTATCTTTTACTATACGCTCATAGCCTAATGATAAGGCTAATGCGTTATGGAATCGTTCTTTATTGAACATCTTTTTTTATAAAGGGCAGGATTACCAAGCCTTGTAGGAACAACCTGAAAAGAGCCTGCCCGCTACCTCACGGCAGTACCTTACATCTTTTGATCTAAGTTCTTTCCTTTTTCCTCGTGCTCAAAATTCGGAATGAATTCTTTAATCGACTCTACCACCTGAGCCTTGGTGAAGTCCTCTTTCATGAAGATGCTTTCCAGCTTTTCGAAGAATCCATTTACCTCACTCATCTCATGGCGAGTAGTCTGGCAAACCACACCCAGGGCAGCGAAGCGCTGCATATCAATCATCTCCCCTGGCACATAGAACTCCTCGTATGCCTTTTCACCCGTTGTGTCCGAACCGAAATAAATTGTAGGATACTTGTTGTCATCCCAGTCCAAAGCAGCAGCCTTGCGCTTTGCCTCGTCATCGCTGCTGCATGGGTCTTTTTCAAGACCGTTTGCGGTAACAAACTTATCACAAATACTGCTGAACGTCAGCATCTGGTCTTCACCCAGTTTCGGGAAGAATACTTCGCCACCATTACCTAAGATACAAGCCAGCATACAGATCTGGCCAGATTCTTCAGGGCTAACAAAGTAGCGCTTCACGTCAGAAGGTGCAGCCAGCGGCTGCTTTTTCTGGAGTCTATGAATCCATCCATCAGGCAGCGAGCCGTTACTAAATGCCACATTCGCAAAGCGGGCTGTCGTTACCTTAAAGTATTTATTATACGCCATCACCAAGTCCTCCATGATGCGCTTCGAGGCGCCCATGATGTTCACAGGGTTTGCAGCCTTATCCGTCGAAACGCAGAAGAAGTGCTTCGGAGGATACACCGTCAGCAAGTCCATCAGTTTCTTCGCCTTGATGTCGTTGTTCTCTATCAGCGCCTGCACACTGTAGCGGTCCTTCTCCGAGCGCACATGCTTGTGCGCACTGAAGTTCGCCACAATGTCAAAACCCTTCTCCTCACGGAAGATGCGCTCAAAGATGGGATCAGCAAAGTTCAGTGTGTAGCAGCGGAACTCATCGGGCACATAAAGCCCGTTGGTAGAGCGCACATCACGCACCAGTTCAGCCAACCCGTTCTCGTTCAGGTCAACCACCACAACACTTGCAGGCTCAAAACGCAACACCGCTTTGATGAAGCTGGAACCAATGGAACCAGCACCACCTATTACACAGACCTTCTTACCTTTTATCTCACGTGTCAGAGTCTCAGCATTCGCCTCGATGTCACCCTTAAACATGCTCTCCGGTCTGAATGTGACCGAATCTGCAATAAACTTATCTAAGTTGAACATATCTTGTATTTTCGTTAATTTTACTTCCTCTTCTGTTAGGAGCCATACTCCTGTCATTATTCTAACCATCCTAAAAAGAACAATGTGTCTTTTATTTGTGTTCGTACCACATTCAAGCGTATCTTCTCCAAATGAAGTTTCTCTTGTTTCTCGTCTTCAGAAAGAGCCATTGTATCGGCCAGATATTCCTTACAGGAGTAAACAGCCTCTGTAGCTTTATCGAGTGCAGATGATGACACCTTGCCACAACCCTGCCCTGCTGCTTGCACTTCGTTGAAGAATGCCTCAATACTAGAATACTGTATAGCAGCCTTCATCCAATGGAAGAGGCGCTTCTGCTCTGAATCAGATGCTTGCTCCAAGCACTTCTCTATCGCTTTCAGTATCAGTTCGTCTGTGGTCATTGTTGTTACTTATTTTGTCACGCAGAAATAGCAGAAAACGCAGAAACAATTAAAATATCTTCTTTCCAATCTTATTTATTATCCACCAACTACCCCCAAAAACAAGGAAGGATGCTACAGCCATAAGAAAGTAGTAGCAATCAAGTTGGAAGAAATTAAGTATAGAGAAAACCAATGCTGCAGCAATACACATATTTAAGAATATTAGCATATACAGACTTAGGAACTGTGTACTATCCAAGTCTATCACTTTGGGATAAGTAGAATCCTCCCAAAAATGGCTTTCATTCTTAAAACCATACGGTTGTCTTAAAAGGACATGGTGACGCAACTCATTAATATGCCTAGATGTACGAACGAAATATACTCTATTCTTGACAATTGTAAATATAGATATAATGCCAAAAAATAGGCTTGCGCAACAGATTATTGACATCACTATCCATTTTAAATTAGGCGAAGAATCTTTCGCCAAGTCCCAATTGAAAACTGACCAACAAGCACCAATAGCTACCAAGATTTCTCCAAAGGCGAACTTGGTAATATTCCAATTCATTGTATCATAATGGCGGTGTGTGTACATGCTCTGTGTGAAGTCATTTATCAATAACTGTCCACAATAGTCAAGGGGTGGCTCTGTTGGCTTGGCTGGGCCTTCTTCCCATGACTTAAAGCCAGTAATCTTCTCATAGGTGCCTGTCCAGTCGCCATCAAACTGAATAGCCCTATCGTCAACATACACATCTGCCATTGGCTTTCCGCCTATAGCATTTGCAGGCTGATTGGGATTCTCATTGATTGCATCAAAGGGGATATTATGTTCACTTAAGAACTTGCTTATCTCGTTCTTATCAGCCCTTGTAGTATAGATAATAACGAACCAGCCATCAGCTTTAAGGTGATGGATAGTCTCAGCACAATGGGGCAAGACATCTCCGAAGGTCTTTGCGTCAATCCAATCTATATACCGGCTAATTGTGCCGTCAATATCTATACAAACTGTTCTCATAATAATGCTATTTACTTTCCATCCATCTTAGGAGATGCTTTAGCTGGTTGCTGTACCGAGCAATTGATTTCAACATTCTTTCTAAAGATGAAATTATGATTCTTAGTCATATAAATGGAGGCCTTGGGGTTTATCTCAAGAATCTTGTTAATAAGTCTTCTTGAAGGATGCCCCTCAGATTCCCCATCAGGTGGACATGAAATTATGTAGTCAGGATTACCAAACTCATTAATTATCTCTGGGTCTATATTCTTTCTACTACCATGATGTGGCAATTGGACTATAGTAAAGTCTTTGGGATTACCTCCTATTGACTTATAAAATCTCAAAGCCTCTTTAATTGCAACTTTGCCTGCATCCCCTGTAAACAAAACTTTTGTATTACCTAAGTGCAAAGCAAGGATAAGACTTGTTTGGTTTACAGCAGAAGTTACCTCATCGTCATACCATTCTATTTCTTTGCCTTCTTCATAATCTTCTTCTGTATATTTTACTTGTGTATAGTCACCTAAGCCACTTTCAATATACGATTCTGGTGTCTTATCTGATGCTAAAAGCCCCATTTTGTATAATTCCTTAGATGGGCCTAATACATTAAGAAGCTCCAATTTTCCATTTTCATCTCTGAACTGAGGGTAGATTTTAACTCCTTTCTTCTTAGCAATACCTTCAACATCTTCTGCCAAGAAGAAAGCGTCTTTTAATCGCTTTATCAAACTATTATCCGTGATTCTTTTATCTTCAAACATTTTCTTGGTAAACTTAGCGTCACGCCAAGGGCGATTTAGAATCAGGTTTTCCACTGTTACTTCGTCACTCTCCAAAATTGTCTTCAATCCCGAAATATGATCTCTATCTGGATGTGTATTGAACATTATTTTGATTTTGGTTGTAGTACAGTTATTTTTTATGAAATCAATAACTGCTGTACCTGTTTCTTTATAACCTCCATCAATCAACAATAGAGTTTCATTGTCCTTTTCATCAAAAAGTCGGATTAAGATGGCATCGCCACCTTTACTCCCGTTTCCAACCTGGCAGAAACGAATCAGATATTTATTTTCATTTATAGCCATAATTGTCAGTTTCATTAAACTTATAAACTCTATGTAATAGTGATTGACACCTATTTTCTAAATTGAAATGTGGCAGCAAGCCTCTTTTCGTTTTATTTGACTGGAGTCATGCTCCTATCATTTTAAACTAGATGACAGGGGAGATGACAGGGGACAGTTCTGACACAACGATTGGGGAATCATTTTCTGAGTTTAATGTTAATCTTTGCCCTGTATATAATCACGACGACCCCGAGGACAATTAGCAATACTCCAGGGGTTGCATTCACCAAACTTGCTTCTAATGTGCCACCCTTAATAAACAGTTGGTAGTCGCCTGTGTACCCTGCATATGTCAGCCAACATCCAACCGCTATCATGCCTATTCCTGTGAACATTGCAAGAATCGCCAGTATTACTTCACCCCATATTGCAAGCAACCCTGCAAAGGAATTTGCCATATTAGCTGGCATATCTTCTGTGCATGACACCAACACTGAAACAGCTATGAATAGGATAACAAATTTCTTCATTATTAATTTGAATTTGTTTGCCTCAATATCAGGGGCAAACATACTGACGGGACGGAATAGCACGCTGTCACTAATAAATTTGTCTAAGTTGAACATATATTGTATTTATTAATTCCGAAAACATCGAAAAACACGAAAAAACGTAAAAATTATATAGCGAACACGAATCACACGAATTGAACGAATGGGGATGTGCCACAATTATTATTGTTTTACTATCATCTTCACAAGATGATTCATCATCTCATTAGACAAATCTCGGTCAACCTTCATCTTTTGACTCTGGAGAGCCTTCAACATCTGGCTTATCTGATTGGCATAATTTGCCTCTTGTGGCGTAAGATAACCTCTACTCTGATACACCTGGAAGAGATAGTTGTATGCAGTACTCGTCTGCTGCCACAACCTCTCCAACTGCATCTCCTTCCCCACCTTATCTAATATAGACCAGCGAGAATAGGCCTCATCAAACTGCTCAAAAATGTTATTTGCCATCAAGAATTATCTTTTACGAACACGAATCACACTAATCTCACGAATATCTATTTGTCAAGAATGAGAGAATTAGAGAATTGTTTAATTCGGTTTAAGATGTTCAAGAACACGGATTGGACGGATGATGGGTTAATTAGTCTTCATCCGATACTGCGTCATCTGCGTAATATTCAGAAATGTAGATGCACTGTCCTTTATCAGATTTATTACGTCTTTATTCATCTTCTTTAAGATACGTATCATATATCATCCGACCCATCTTATTATATTGGCTGGATTTATACTCTTTAAGCTTATCTAACTTGATGTCCTTGAGTTTCTGGTAATAATCCTCTTGGGATAACAACATCCCAGTATCTTTTATTTGACAGCGAAGAACATTTAAAAAGCCATTAATAAATGTGACAGATAAACTTCCTTGTTTCTTTTTAGGATCATAAATACACCATGATTCTTTAGGCACAATTCTTTTTAGCGCTATCAATATATCCCTTATCTTCTCTGCACAGAAATCGACATAAAGCTTTTTAAGTTCATATTCTTCGCAATCCTTATTCAGTTTCTTCTTTTCTGGATTGGGCCACAACCTATAGAGACTGTCACTCTCAGAAGAATCATCATATTTAACCAAAGGGATCAATCCATAGCTAACAATTGAAGCCGTTTTAAGTTTTCCTTTATCATAAGAATGAATTGATATTAAATCAGCCAATGGTCCACTCTCATTCAACTTTGAAATGATATTTTTACATATTGATGTGGGAGAGAATGGAGATATCATTACATCAATATCTTGCTTCAGCTGAGAACTAATATTGGTCTGATTGTTATTTATCTCACGAAACAACGTCGCTTCAAACTTTCTGCGAGCTTCATCAGACAAAGATTTAGGGAATAGAACTGCCGTAACTAAAAGATGCTGCTTATTCCTAAGTGCCGCAATCTTTTCTTCATAAGCATCAGTCCCTTCATGATATGCATACACACGATGCTGACCATCAATAATTCCAATTACGTTAGGTATGTCATCTATCTGAACCTGAGTTGGAGCTATTTGATCATGGGATTCGTTCCCTTCAAAATAACCTTCATCTGATACTTTAATTATTTTTCCTTCATTATTCAGAAGTTGCGCACTGTCATTAGATAATGTGGCAATAATATTGTTAACAAAGACTCGTCCCTCATTGGCAAGGTACTTACGCATAGCCGTTATTTTCTTTCCAATGACCATGCGTTGATAAAATCCACCCGCATCCTCTTCTCTCCAGCTATCTTGACGTAAAACATAAGCCCGCCGAATTAAAGATGCGGCATCAATGTAAAAAGAGATGATATTATGACCTTTGTCAAAATAACTCTTTTCAACAGGCAAAATGTTTCCTTTATATTTATGAGTTCCTGGAATGTCAGATGTACAATTACCTATCTCTGAAGCCTTTACATTTAAGAAATGGAATAACTCATATTTAGCAGAATGCTTAATATTAGCCGCTAATGATCTGAAATAATGAACAATATCATAATCATAAAAGAATATGCTCTTATTCGTTGCGCATACATCTTTCAAATGCTGATCCACAGATCTTATAGAGCAATAAATGATACGAATATGGATTTGACTGACACTATACCTTTCTTTTATCGTATTGTTATAGTACTCTCCAAATGAAGCAAGTTGGGGCTCATGAATGACGAACTCAATAAATTCACGATGACTCTGATCGATCAGATCATATATTGCCTTCTTTTTTAAGAGATGCGTTGACACACTATTATCGGAAGTGTATTCAGCTATAAGAAACAGATTCTCGTAGATGAAAAAATCATCAAACTCTGAGCCACGTGATTTATAAACAATATTTTTTCCATCAATTCCACTTATTCGGTGGAATCCGATATTCTCCATCGTAGTCCTAATATCTCTAATATGACCACGTCTTTGGAGTTCGTCCTCTGATAAAGCTATCCTTTCCCTCTTGCTAGACGCCTTTCTTTTACTCATAATCCTTTTCATTTAGATCAACTTTAATCAGACTCAGCACCCTAACTCGAGGGTCATTATATGTCGTATTCCTCATATAGGAATAAGAATTAGTTATTGAATAACAAAACCATTGCTTATAATCATCCAGCTTGTCTTGATATGTGATCAATGGAGTTATTTCATATTTCGACAGTGGAGCTTTTGATATTGCTTGTACTATAATCTTTTCCACCATATCTTCACTAACACCCACCAAAGAGTATTTCACTTCACTTTGAGAACCTTCCCGTCGAATCCTTTCAACTATTACTTTTGAATAGATGTGCAAATCTTCTTGAATAGCTTTTACGAGTATCCTCCCAAATTTAAGTGCCCGAAGATTCAGTATCTGTTCTTCAAACACTGTCTGTCCCTCGTTCTTGAGCATCTTCTCATAGTTTGCTTTCCCAGTCTCAAGTGTTTCCGATAAATAGGAATTGAACTTTTCTATATAACTCCTATTAAGTTCAAAACCCAAATATGGCCTATTCATATAGGCAGACTGGGATAAAACTGTTCCACTTCCAGCAAAAGGATCAAAAACGATATCTTCCTCATCAGTGCTGATCTGGATCATATTTGATACCATGTCCTGAGGAAGAGGACAAAAATGACGAATGTATTGTTTTCCCCAACTTCCCTGTACAGGAATAGGATACTCCCATATCTCATCTAATGCCTTTCCCCGTGGATTATACCTTTCAGGATACTTGATCCACCATTTTTTCAACTGCCTCGTATCAAAAACACGGACTTTATCCTTATTGTTCTTAAACTTCGGAGACTTTGAGAAGAATAAGACATACTCAAACTTCCTCTGAGTAAAACCATTGTTCGACCACGGAACTGTTTTGTCTTTCTTCCAAATAATAATATCTTGAAGCAGCCACCCAGATTCTTGAAGTTTAGATGCAACATCAAATGGAAGTAGTACTATTGAATCATTTCGCTTAAAAGTGTCAATAATAATCCAAAGAGTACCATCCTCTTTTGTATACTGATAAACCTGATCAAAAACACTTTTAATGTCACATAGATACTCTTTATACGACTGGCCAAAACCAATCTGATTCTTCTCTCCATAATCCTTCATATCAAAATATGGAGGGGACGATATGGTCGTCTGTATACGAATATCCTTTGGTAGGACCTCTGAAATTCGTCGTGAGTCTATGTTATATATTGTATTCAATTTCACTTTCATAAAAAGTATCCCCCAAAACACCTGACGTCATCAATACTGATGTCACAAGGATGTTATACTACAACGCCAAAGCCGGTTCCCTTACTTTTCCCAATGAACTAACAAGTCCTTCAATGTTTACTCGTGATGTCAAACGCTTGCGCATCATAGGCTGGGCTCCCCTGGACAATAATATTGGATTGCCTTTGGCTGAATCTGGTATTTGTTCATAACGGGGAACAAATAAGGACTTACCCATACTGATGGTCTTCAAACCTGCATCAAGGCTACCACCTGTGTCTCCGGCTTCCACCACAAACATAGCATCGCTCAAAGCAATTATAGTATTGTTTCGATGCATAGCTCGAGATGCCATCCATCCGTCATGCGGCATAAACTCACTGACAACAAGCACGCGATTCCAATCCCAGTCGGCCTTGATTTCTTCTTTCACATGGAAAGCATCTATTCCTTCGGGCAACACGATAATGGTACTGCCGCCACTCTGCAATGCAGCACGATGGGCTGCCATATCTACACCACCAGCATAGCCAGACACGACACAGATGTCCTGCTCGGCCAACTGACTGGCACAGTCGCGAGCTATCCAAAGCCCTTTCTCGGAGGCCTTGCGGGATCCACTGAATCCCACCTTGGCTTTCTGCAAAAGACTCAGGTTCCCCATACAAGATAGTACTGTCGGGGTATTCTGACGCAACAGCGTTATCAGAATTTGGGGATATTGCGGTGCAGGAACGGCCATATATGAAACATCGGGGGTGCGTTGGCTCAAAGAATAGTAATTATCAAACTGGCGCTGTTGTTCCTCCGTAAGCTGATCACGAAGGGTGTGCTCCAACTCTCCAGCAGTACCTACCTTGTTTTGGACGGCAAAGAGCATACGATTTGACTGTACAGTCCCCACGCCCTTAACAGCAAGTAGCCTGTATATCACTTCTATTGTATCTTTACTGGTCCAATCCATAATACTACATAATTTTTAATTACCCAACGACTTCACTAACGCCATACCAAATACACGCTTGGCACCAGCCTCCTTCATCTTCATTGCTATGTACTGCATTGTCACCCCTGAATGATATAAATCGTCCACCAAAAGGATTGTTTTCCCATTGAGGTCAAGTTCATCCGCAAATGTCAATCCCCACGACTGTATCATGTCAAGTTTTTCGTCAGCTGTCTCGACATCTTTCAAACTGCCGTTTTTGCTCTGCCAACTCACTTTTTCCGAAATATCTTCAAAATCAAACCTTGTAAGACCTGCTATTAGTTCACGCATAAACGGCTTGCTGCTGGGAACAGCACAGATGTAGTCGGCTAATTTGAAATATGGTAACTCTTCAAGTCGATTTTGGAGTTCGGTCTGCAGCGCAGACTTGTTGGCGGAAGTATCTCTATTCCCAGACTGGTATTTTACCTGATATTCGTGTTCGCCTAATACGGTTCTTACGCCAGGCTCTGACTCATGCATAGACA
>Ga0310695_10002541_pt1 | contig 38214 bp, 27 predicted proteins | sample RumenRJG_04DNA_FD_203882 | JGI IMG/M metagenome (GOLD analysis project Ga0310695, IMG submission 203882) | Bovine rumen microbial communities from Lethbridge, Alberta, Canada - RJG_04 (v2) (version 2) | ecosystem: Host-associated > Mammals > Digestive system > Stomach > Rumen | place: Canada...
GTATACATTACCCACAATGAAAGTCTCTGTGCCATTGCCGTTCTCAAATCCGTCTACTGCGCCAGGTGCACCCTGGTTCACCACCTTGCTTACATACTTGATTTGCCACATCTGCAGCATGTTGGCACCACGGTCCAGATAGTCCTGAACGAGCAATTCAATGGCATTCCACTCGCCACCGGTGAGGCTGACCTGGATGCCCTTCTCGGCTGCACCACGGGTGATGGGCACGATGGCCAGTGTCATATCCTGCAATGGATAGATGTCAAGGTGCAACTGATCGTAGGGGGTAGCATTCACATCGTTGAACTGCGAGCCGAACCACATGAAGTTGCTGATGGCGTATGCCGTCTCGCCTTCAATCTCGATATCATTACCTGTGCCTCCACCCCATGAGTCGAAGAAGTAGCCTGGTGCGTTGTCGGTGTGAGCCGAGAACAGTACCAGCTTGTCACCATTAGCAAGAGTCGGCACAGCGGGGATAGCGACAGTTGTGAACTCGACGATCTGTGCGTCCGAAGCATTACCTTTCTCGTCGGCAGCAACGACACTCATGTTGTAGGTCGTTCCGGCGGCCAGGCCTGTCAAGTCGAGAACAGCCTCGGCACCCGAAGCAGCCGTCTTGTGGTACTCCTTGCCTGTGGCGTTGTCAGTGACGGTGAAGTAGATGTTGGGGCTCAGATTGTCGGTAGCCTTGAGCGTCAGGGTGGCACTAGTGGCAGTCACTGTACCCACCTGTGCTGTGACTAGCACTGGAGCCTCGTTGTCCTCATAGGTCACTTGCTCCTTGTAGAGGTAGACGTTGCCCACGATGAACGAATCGGAGCCATTGCCGTTGGCAAAACCGTCGACCTGGCCAGATGCACCCTCGTTGACAATGCGGCTCACATACTTAATCTGATACATGTTGGCCATGTTTGCACCCTTGGCAACATAGTCGGTCACCGACAGGTCAAATGAGTTCCACTCGTTGCCGGTAAGTTCCTTCTGGATACCCTTCTCGGGACGGCCCGTGATGGGAACGATCGTCAGGCTCATGTCCTGCATCGGATAGATGTCGAAGTGCAGATAGTCCATGGCTGTGGCATCGATAGTGGCAAAGCCTGAACCAAAATAGGAGAAGTTGCTGATGCGATAAGCATACTTGTCGCCGATGGTGATTTGTTCACCGGTACCACCGCCCCACGAATCAAAGGCATAGCCCTCGGCGTTGCCCAGGGTGGCTGAGTAGATGGTCTGATAGTTGCTGACTTCAGGCACGGGGATGCTCTCCTGTGCTTGTGCAGCGAGGCCGCTCATGAGCAGACCTGCTGCTAGAATCATAATCTGTTTCATTGCAAATTGTTTTTAAGAGGTTATGAAAAGTGAATAGTGATTATTTGCCTAGCATAATGTTAATCACAGCATTGACATCGGAAATGTCAATGTCGCCTTCGCCTGTCACATCGGCTGCATCAACTCTGTCTGCCTTACCCAGCATGATGTTAATCACGGCGTTGACATCGGCGATATCAACCTTGCCGTCGCCCGTCACATCGCCCACAATCCCTTGGGCCTTGTCGCGGTAGAAGAAGATGGCATCGAAGTTCAGCCCCACGCCTGTTGTCGGGCCGCTGAGAATCGACACAACATTGTCAATGAAGTTGGCAGGGTTGGCAAATACGGGATTGGCACGCGCTGCAATCTCCTCATAGGGGATGTCAAAGCAGTACCACTCGCCGTCACGGTAAAAGTCGCCCAGCAAGCCGTATATGGTGCCATTGTCGTTGAACGGAGTGAGGCCCAGTGCGAACTTGGCGTTGCCCACCCATACCGAGTGGGTCGCGTGCTGCACGTCGTTGCCCTTGAAGGCGATGTGCAACTTGTAGCTGTTATCAAGCATGCTCAGGTCCTTGCCATTGCCTGCGCCGCCTGTCGAGGCAAAGCCCAGTCCCGACCAGCCCATCGAGCCGACTGTCAGTGCTGGAAATTCCTCATCGCGACCAAACGAGTTGACACCCGTCGGGGTAGCGGGATTATAGGTGTTCTCCCACACATACAAGAAGTGGTTGAGGTCATCGACACGATAGTCGGCCAGTGTCTTGTCCTTGATGAGTTGTGCTTCTTGCTCCCCAAGTGAGATGAGCACATAGTCGCTGTGGGCATTCAGATCAAACACAGGCTCGCCATTGTCGTCGAGTGCTTTGTAGCCGTAGCGACCCAAAACCGGGTCATATTCAGGTGTCGTGCCGGCATCGCTGTGCTTCTTGTAGAAGAAGATGTTGTCAAACTCTAACTCTGCCCCGGGATTGCCACCACTCAGGAACGAGATCACATTGCCACGGTAGTTCTTCTTGCCACCATCGACGAGGAAGGGGTTGCCGCTGCTCTCGCTGATGACCGAGAATGGGATGTCGAAACTATACCAATCGCCATCGCGCTTGTAGTCACCCAGCATCACAGGGCCACTGGTGGTGTTGCCAATGACGAACTGTGAGGCACCCACACCGACAGTGTGGCTCGTGTGGCGAATCAGGTCGGTGCCGCGCATGGCAAAGTGCAGGTAATAACTGTTGTCAAGCATCGAGAGGTCTTTGCCTTTGGCAGTGCCACTGGCATTGGTCGATGCATAGCCCAGTCCTGACCAGCCCTTGGACTTGACAACAAAACTGTTCCAGGGTTCGACAAGGCCGAATGAGTTGATACCCTCGGTGGGCACGGCATCGTAGGTGTCTTCCCAGATGTAGAGGAAGTTGTCTGTGTCGTCGACGCTATAGTCGGCTAGGATGTTGTCACGACCCATCTGATCCATGACGCCACTGCTGGCTCCAATCACGACATAATCGTAGGCATCGGCAAAGTCGAAGGTCGAGTTGCCGTTCTCGTCAAGCGACGGGGTGGCATACTTGCCGATGACTGTGGTCTCGTCGGTCGTGGGCAGGGTGGTGTCGACATTGGGATTCTTGTAGAAGAATACATTGTCAAACTCTAGTCCTGCACCGGCATTGCCGCCGCTCAAGAAGTAGAGCACATTGTCCTTGACTGCACTCATGTTGGGATAGAGTGGGGCACCCAGGCTCTTGAGCACGCTCACAGGAATGTCGAACGAGCACCAGCGGCCGTCGCGCTTGAAGTCGCCCAGCACGGGCAGCACCTTGTTGCCATCGTGGAATGGCGCCGCACCGATGGTAAACGATGCCGCGCCCACATACACGGCATGACCCGTGTGCATCAGTTGGTCGGTGCCACGCATGGCAAAGTGCAGGATATAGCCATCCTCGTCGAGCATCGACATGTCCTTGCCGGCCTTGCTGCTGCCGGTAGAGGCATAGCCCAGTCCTGACCATCCGACCGACTTGACAACAAAACTGTTCCACGGTTCGTTGAGGCCAAACGAGTTGACACCCTCGGTGGGACGGCTGTCGTAGGTCTGCTCCCAGATGTAGAGGAAGTTATCCACATCGTCCACACTGTAGTCGGCGCGTATGCGGTCGCCCATCTGATCCATCACGCCACTGCTGGCACCGATTATCACATAGTCGGTCGAGTTGGCAAAGTCAAAGGTCGAGTTACCGTTCTCGTCAAGCGACAGGCTGCCATATTTTCCCAGCTGGGTAGTGACATCCTCGGTGATGACAACCTCGGTGCCGCCCTCCTCGCCGTTAGGGGTGATATAGTCCTTCTCGTCGGGCTTCTGGTAGACTCGCACATAGTCAACATACATCGAACGCTCGCCACCATTGAGTGCCGTGATGCCTGCAGGGTCCCAGATGGCGGGAATATTACCACCCACAGCCACATTGAAAAGGAGGAAGAAGCGTTTGTGGAAGTAGTTTCCGGCCGAGTTCTGTTGCGACTTGTCCGAGATGTTCATCTCGAAGTATGGTGTCGTCTGGTCATCGAGATACATTGATATCATGTTCTCGTCCCACACCATGGTGTAGAGGTGAAATTCCTCATCCTGGATGCTGTAGTCATTGGTTGTGGCGCGCGAGTACATGGGGTGTTGCCCGTCGATGTAGGGCCCCCAGTGCAGCGCACTGATGAAGTAGCGCTCCTGCGTGCCAGCCTGAATGCCCTGGCTGCCACCGGCTTCCAGCACATCGATCTCACCACAGTAGGGCCATCCTGTGCCGGTGCTCATGTCGTTGCCCATGAGCCAGAAGGCTGGCCACAGACCATTGGCGGTCTTGGGCAACTTGATGCTAGCCTGCACGATTCCATGCTTGAAGGCAGCATGACCCATCGAGTTGATGCGACCTGAGGTGAACGATTTTCCGGCATAGTTCTCGCGGCGGGCGGTGAGCACCAGACTGCCATCGGCAACTTTCACGTTGTTGGTCAGATAATACTGCAACTCGTTGTTGCCGCCACCGTTTCCGTTGACCTCGATGTTCCACACGTCGGCATCGAGTTGGTTTCCGTTGAACTCGTCGCTGAACACGAGTTCGTAGCCATCGAGCGATGGCGCGCGATTCAGCCACTGTGCATGAGCCGCAAGTGCAAGTGGCAACATCAGGATTAATAATTTTCGTGCCATAGTTAGTTGGGTTATAGGTGTTTATATGAGGTTCGCTCCTAGATTAATTAGTGTTGTAGGTCAGGGCTTCACTTGCTTGCTCACCTGGGTGTTGCCGTCACTCATGCGAGTCACAACGATGCAGATGCCAGGTTGTGGTGTGAGAGTGCGCTGTCCCTGCAGGTTATAGTATTCTATGCCGCATGGCTGTGACAGGGCCGACAGATTTTCGACCGACGACTCACCCACGTAGTCGAGTTGAAACCAATTAAAGCCACATGGGTCACTGCCAGTGTTCACCATCTCAAGCGTGTGGCGGCCGGCATCGAGGGTGGCGTGTACGGTGTAAGTCTGCCACCCACCCAGCGCGGCAGTGAGCGTTTGCTGCGCCATCAATTGGTCATCACTCATGACGCTCAAGGCCGCTTGCCGTCCCTGAGCAAGGTTGAGGCGAATGTTGATGGTGTAGACTCCAGGGTGGGGTAGGTCAACCAGATAGCGGGCTCGTGCCTGGTCGCTGAACTGACTGAATTCGACCGCGACATCCGACTCCGAGTCGGTGTTCAGATCAACTGTTCCACCCGACATATAGATGTAGTCCTTGGCTGCGATGCGCTGGCCAGGAGCGAAGAAACACTCACGGTCGAACGACGAACTGTGTACATATATGGTACCCAAGCGCGTGAGGGGACTGTCGTCGGCATTGCTCTCAAACATACGATAATAGGGGTATCCATAGTTGTTGTTTCCATGCCCCATAAACCAGCAGTAGCCGGCCACGTGTTCACTCAACTCAAGCACTTGCAGTTTCTCGACCATCGATTGTACCTGAAAGTCGGCATTCAGGTTGCCGTTGTTGTTCTCCCAAGCGCAGAACTCAGTGAGCAGCAACGGTGTCTGTCCGTGCTCGTCGAAGTATCTTTTCAGGTTGGGATAATTGTCATTGTAGTTGTCAACATAGAGGTACTTGTTGACATACCAGTCAACTGCGGCGGCATAGTCCATGTAGCAGTGCAGGGCGATGTAGTCCATGCGAGGATCGTGGTCGTAGAGGTTGTTGTACTCGGCGATGAACGCATCAAGCCAGTCGACAGGTTGCCACACGCGACCGCCCACGCGCTCGCCGCTGAAGTTGAGCGCCGGTGACACCAGTGCGGTGCCATACTGCTCGGCCAGGGCTTCCAACTCAGGCCACTTCTCGGCGGCTTGGGCTGGGGTCATGTTGGCCTGCGACGAGAAGTTGGGCTCGTTGAATCCCAGCAGGTAGCGTGTGCCGTCATTGTTGGACAGATAGGTGTTCAGGCGTGTCGCATCGTAGTTCCCGTTCCAGCACATCGGGGCAAAGTTGATGTCGCATGCACCGCCGCCCAGGTTGGCGGGCTGCCGCTCGGGATCTACAGCCCAGTTGTAAGTCCACGACACCCCTGGTGCCAGCGCCTCAATGGCATGCTGGCTATAGTAAGGGCCATTGTCGCTGTAGCCGCGTTTGTCACTGCGGCGCATCTGCGCCTGCCCTGAGAGAGCTGTGAGCAACAAGGCCAATAGGATTGTAGCGAATATTGTTTTCTTCATTTGCTTTAGGATTTATTGATTATACAAAAATCGACTTGCCCTGTCATTGCCGCCGATGGCACGGGGGCAATGCTAGTGCAAAATTACTGTGACTTCCTCATACGCGTACAAAATAATACTACGACTTCGGTTCAATGGCCACTACGACAAAAACTCACTTTTGAAATATTTTTTGTTACTTTTGTGCCTATATATCAACATTTTCAACTATCTTTGCAACCTCAACAATTTGACAACATGAAACGCCTTCAAGCCATAGCGGCAGCAGCGGTCATCATCATCACATTCGCTGCCCAAGCACAGTATCAGATGCTGCGCAATTACCCTAGTGCACTCACCGGGGGAGGTACACAAAACTGGAATCTTATGCAGACCGACGAGGGACTGCTCTATCTGGGAAATTCACGGGGACTGATGTGTCATGACGGGTATCGCTGGACATGTGTGCCTAACGCCAACTATAGTGATGTGCGTGCCATCTGGTATGATGCCAAGCAGCGGAGGGTATATGCCGGTGGATTCAACGAGTTGGGTTACTATGACCTGTCCAATCGGTTGGCTGCCCCGCGTTATGTGTCACTCACGCCACTGTGGCAGGCACGGGGTGGCGACCTGGGCGATGTGTGGAGTGTTCATTCGCTGGCCGATGCGGTGGTCTTTCAGTGCAAGCGGCATCTGGTCGTCTATCGTGAGGGTCAAAAGCACCTGCAGGTGGTGCCAACACAGAGCGAGGTGATGGCGACGGCTGTCGACAACGGTCGACTGATGGTGGCATGTGTCGATGGTTTATATGCGTTTAATGGCAAGGCTCTCACGCGCCTGGCGGGCGATTGGCCCGCATCAGATGTACTGGTGCGTGCCATCCTCTCGACCGACTACGGCCTGTTGTTGGTCACTGCCGAGCAAGGTGTCTATCGCTACGATGGCGACGTGGTGATGCCATGGGATCTCGACATCACGCCGTTCTTGATGCAGAACAAGGTTTTCTGTGCTACGGCCAGCGGATCTTGCCTGGCATTTGGAACCATACGCAATGGGTTGGTGGTCAAGGATATGAAGACAGGACGATGCGACTATGCCAACGTGGCGACGGGATTGCAGAACAACACGGTGCTATCGGTGGCCTTCGACGCGCGTGGCAATGTGTGGATGGGCCTTGACAATGGTGTGGCCTACATGATGCGCGACATGGCATTCCAGTCGCTGTTGGGCGACAACCGCCTCATCGGGCGCGGTTACGCCTCGCTCGTCGATGGGAATGTGATGTATCTGGCTACCAATCAGGGGCTCTTCACGACTGTCTACCCGCTGAGCAGTGGTGCTGTGCCACCAACCGTGCAGCCGGTGGCGGGCATCACGGGGCAGGTGTGGAGCCTGCGCAAGACCGATGCGGGCATCCTGTGTGGCTGCGACCAGGGTGCAATGCTCATCAGGGGTGGAACGACCTTGCACATTGCAGGGCCTGCGGGCACGTGGGACTACCGTCAACTCAAGCATCACCCGGGCTTGGTGCTGGGGTGCGACTACAACGGATTCTTTGTGATGCGCATCACGGGCGGGAATGTCACCTATCTGGGCAAGGTCCAGGGCATCGACCTGTCGAGTGCACGATTTGAGGAAGATTCCGACGGAACCATCTGGATTGGCGACTGGCAGAAAGGCATCTACCACATTTGGCTCAACGATGACGGCACGAGGGTGGTCAAGCAAGAACACTTCGGCAAGGACCATGGGCTGCTGGTCGAGGGGGGCAATCAGGTGTGCAAGTTGCAAGATACCGTCATGGTGTCGTCGGTCGATGGCTTTCTGCGTTACGACCACGCCACGGGCAAGTTGACTCACGTTCAGTGGCTGAACCATCTGGTCAACCACTACGGCACCTCGGTGGCGCTGTGCGAGACACCTAGCCATGACGCATGGGTGCTGACCGGCGACAACATCATGCTGCTCAGGCGGCAATCCACCGGAGTGTGGGAGGTGGACAGTGCGACATTTGAGAGTGGCATCAATCTGGTGACCATGTCACTGGGGCACATGGGGTTCGCCGACTCGACACACACCATCTTCAACACCAACAACGGCTTCTGCGTGGCCAATCAGTCGCTGGATCACGCAGTCAAGGCTCCCCTGCAGGTGATGATTCGCCGTGTCACCGACCTCAATGGGGCAGACACGATGTATACTGTCGTGCAGCGGGGCGACAAGGCCGTCTTGAAAATCCCCAAGCGTCACAACTCGATTCGCATCGAGTTTGCCCTGCCCGAGTATCATGGCGATGGCATGGTCACCTATCAGTGTTATCTTGAGGGTTATGACCGCGAGTGGGGAGCCGAGCAACCTGAACCCAGCAAGGACTATACCCAACTGCCCAAGGGCACCTATCAGTTGCATGTGCGGGCACGCAACCACTATGATGCGACCACTAGCCAGGCCACGCTCACGCTGGTGGTGTTGCCGGCTTGGTACGAGACATGGTGGGCCTATCTCTTCTATGCCATGTTGATGGCGTTGTGTGGATGGCTGGTGATACGCTACATCGAGTGGTGGCAGCACCGTGCCCTGCAACGCGTCGAGGACGAGCGCAACAGGCAACTCAAGGAGCAACAGATGGCGTTCCAGATCGAGAAGGCCAAGCAGGAGCACGAGGTGATGGAGGCACGCAACACCCAACTGGAGCATGACTTGAAGCACAAGAGCAGCGAGCTGGGCGACTTCACCATGAACCTCATGCGCAAGAACGACATGTTGCAACAACTGGATGCCAGCCTGGCCGAGTTGGCCGACAGCGTCAAGCACGACGAGCCCAAGGCGAAGCTGTCGCAGCGGGTCAGAGCCATACGCAAGAGCATCCTCGACAACATGAACGACGATGACAACTGGGACAAGTTTGAGGAGAACTTCAACCTGGTCTATGACAACTTCATGACCAAGTTGCTGGCGCAGTTCCCCGACCTGAACAAGAATGATCGCAAACTGTGTGCTTACTTGCGACTGGGCTTGTCGAGCAAGGAAATCGCCTCGTTGCTCAACATCTCGCTGCGCAGTGTCGAGACCTTCCGCTACCGACTGCGCAAGAAACTGGGCCTGGAGCAAGGCGAGAGCATGACCGACTTCTTCCAGCACCTGTAACTCTCTTTTAATCACACGAATTATCATGAATTCTCATTAATTTTCTTAGGTGATTGTATACCTTGCCCGATTGTTGCAATATCGCTGAAAGCGATTGATTTGGATAACCGGGGGTGGAACGTAGTGACACCCTCGGACAGGATGCTATCAATAATCCTCGCTGCAAGCGAGCATTTGGATAATCTTGGCTACACGGCAATTGATGCAAGCATCATTGCGCTCGTTTGCACAAGATTTGGTTGCGCTACAAGGTGCTCGCTTTCAGCGAGATTGTCTGTTAACGTGAGTACGGCGAAAATAAGTTGTTGATACACAGGTCCTCCCCTAAGTTAGGGGAGGTGGCACGGAGTGCCGGAGGAGTGTGTGATACTGCTAGGCTGCCTGACACACGCCCCCGCCGCAAAGCGGCATCCCCTCTAACTTAGAGGGGGAATTGCTAACGCATTGATTATCAAACAACAAATTCGTCGAACTCACGATAATTTTCTTGCCCTAAATTCATGTCAATTCACGGTAATTCGTGTGGAAAAAAACAGGCGGGCGGCCCGAGGATGGGCTGCCCGCCATGGTAGTTGTGTCTAATCAGTGTTGTTGATTAGTTGTTGAGCTTGCCGAGGATGAGGTTCACAACGGTGCCTACTTCCTCTACGTCAACCGTGCCGTCACCATTGAGGTCGCCAAACACTCTCATGATATACTTGTACTCGGCGCTTGTGGTTGCCAGTTCATTACCTTGCGCGTCTTTTGCGGTGAAGGTGAGTGTTCCGCTCTCCAGCATGTTGACACCCTTCTCGGGGTTATATGCCTTGGGTTCAGCGTCATTGATCTTGAAGGTCAGCGTTGCGCCCTCGGGCAGAGCGGGCTCGACAGTAGCCTTGACATTCACCAGTTCAGTGTAGTCACCCGGTTCCTTGTCCAGCGTGATGGTGTAGGTCGTTGTGGGCTCAGTGATGGTGTAGTTGTAGGTCTGATCGAATGAATCCCCACGATCGGTATTATCTTCAATTACATTAAAGATTCTGAGCACACCAGTCTTGGCAGCGGTAAAGGTCGGGTTGTCCTGGTTACCAGTGATAGCATCTCCCTCGGTAGGAGTGTAGGTCCAATCATATACGAGTTCGCAGCCTTCGATGCCGTTGGTGCAAGCGATGGTCACCTCTTGTGCGGTGTCATATTCACCGGGAGCAGGAGTCATCTCAAATGCCAGTGCCGGCAGATTGATGGTGTAAGTATACTCCTTGATGTCCGACTTCTCGCCACATTTAGCCTCCACAATGATGGTTGCGCTCTTGTACAGCTTGAATGGCTCGGTATAAGTCTGATCGTCGCCATCGCCAATGACGTAAGTAATGGTGGCAGTTTCACCCTCGGGAACACCAGTCACTGTAAACTCAATGGTCTGGGGCTCTGTGTATGTGCCGGGTTCGGGAGAAACAGAGATGGCAATCGGTTCTTCAACCACCTCGCCCTCAACATACAGGTAGACGGGGTTCTGCGATGCGCTCCCATAGCATGAGAACAATTTACTACCACTATTGAATTGCATGTATTTGTTATCATTGTCACCCTGGAAAACTACCGAGAATACGCCCTCCTCTAATGTTATAGCAGCTTTCGCATAGTCATTGAGTTCTGCCTGTTTTTTCAGTGAGTTGTTGCTGTCTGAACCAGCGGCAAAGAGATAACCTTTGTTAGCCGCATCATTATAATCATAGAATGTGTAGTAATTACCCTCTTTGCCAAGAACCATGGGGAAATAGCCAGTGGCAGTGCTGAGATTACGAGGAGCCTCTTCGACTGCGCCGTATTCAACAGCTGCACGGTTGTTTGAGTTCTGTTTGCCCATGACATACATGGTCTTACCATCTGTCGCACTCTCTTTCACTCCTGCGATGAGCACCTGCTTGCCGGCTTCCAGTTCGCTCAGGTTGGTCACCAGTTTAAACTTTGTAGCAGGCACGACGATGACGTATGTACCCTCGGCAGTTGCTTTGTTCATCTGAGCGTCAGAAGCATACGCCTTGAGCGTGCAACTCTCGGTGATAGTGATTGGACCGCTATAAGTCAATGCCTCACCCAGACTTGGGTCGCTGCCGTCGAGCGTGTATGTGATAGCAACATCTCCTTCAGCGGCATGGTAAGGCGCAATGGTCACTTCAACGGACTCTGTACCAATGTAATTGGCGGGTGTGATGGTCAATGCAAACGGAGTCTTGTCTACATACTTCATTGGTAAGAAACGGGGATTGTTAGTCCATCCCACAACACCATAGATGTCAAACAATGTGCCTTCAGTTGGAATTGCCACGCCCAAAGTTTGGGCAATGATTACAGTCTGATCACCGACCTTGATTTTGCCATCCTCGATGGCGGCACCGCGAATGACACCATAGCGGCCAAAGTTGTCAAGAGTAATATCGTCAATAGTCATTTCAATAGGGGTAGGCTCGGCTTTTTCGGTTGCAGCAGCAAATTCAGTAGGATTCTTCATCTCAGGTGCACCATTATAGGTTGTTTTTGTACCCTTGAAGCCAGCAGGGATGATGTCACCAAAGGCGTATTCTTTGCCAGTGTTACCATAGATGAGCATGCCTTTTTCGCTATCCTGCACATAGAGGGTATTACCTTTCTGTGCAATAGCGGTCACTGTGCCAGTGAAGGTGAGGTCAGTGTTATCATCTAAGCCATTGAATGCTGCGATGTTAGCCGCAGTGGTGGGAGCGGGAGCGAACGTGATAGTCTTGCTAGCTTCCTGGCTCTCATAGGTTGTTCCGTCAACCTCAAGTACAGCCTTGGCTTTGACGGTAGTGGTCGTGTTGATGGTGAACGGCTCGTCATAGGCCTGGAACTCGCCATCGTTGAGAGCATACTGGATAGTTGCACCATCGGTAGCACAAGTGATGGTGCAAGTCACATTGTCACCCTCAACAGGGTTCTCTGCATTGAACTCAATCACTGGCTTAGCGACGGTTACTGCTGGAGCAGTGCCTGTTTCGATACCATCTAGGTTGACTTCATCAATGATGGCCTGGGTGTTTGATGTGTTGAACACAATCTTCAAATACAATGTCGACACTTGTGCCTCGACAGGAAGATTGTAGGCACGTTCAACAAATGATGTTGCTCCATCACCAGTTCCGTCCACTTCGGTATAATCACCATTAGCACTGGTTGCATAGTATGCAGTCGTACTGTAAGTTCCCTTAACTGATGCGGCTTTCCACTGATAAGTCAGTTTAAGGGACTCATAGTTGGCTACATTCAGTGGGCCTATCACGATGCTTGCATCACTGCCCTGGGTTGATTGATTCAAGCCAGACAGAGTGGAACCTGTTGTGTTTTTTCCCTGTTTAGCATTGACCACAGTGTATCCTGTGATGCCGCTGTAAACATCTTCGACACCTGTTTTTACACTATACGAATCATTCCAATCTCGAGCAGATCCGGTATTATTACCAAACGACTCATGGAAGAGCATAGTAGGCTCTTGTGCCCATGCACTTGTGCATAGGAGCATTAACATCATTAATGATAGTAATTTTTTCATAATGAGTGATTTTTAGTTGTTAATAATAATTGGTTTGTATCTCAGTTTTTGTGCGATGTATCTTCGGTAGTTGACAGTTCGATGAGGTCGTAGTACATAAATCGAGTCTTCAGTGGCAATTGCTCGTGCATACTTGCGGCTTCCTGTTCTTCGGTTGAGAAAAGTGGCTTGAACCCATTTTTCTGATAAAATGAGAGAACATCGGGTGTGTTGTAGGCATCAACCGCTAAGTATCGGCAAGCACTCTTTGTGTCACTCTCGAGAAACCAGAATTTGATAAAATCCATCAATTCGCTTCCTATGCCATTTCCACGTAGTGACTCATTAACCCCAATGCGCCCTAGCAATACAGCAGGATAGCGTTTCATCTGTTTTTCTCGTGGGATGTGCGAGTTTACCTTTTTCTTTCGGCTATTGGGCAACAAATCCACTCGTATACTCTCGTTTGACAAAGAGAAGAAACATGCGATGGTTTCGGGGCTGTTGTCTAAATAAAAGCAATAGCACTTGGTCAGCAGTTGGTCTTGATATAACGAGGAGTCGACAAGAAAAAACTCGTCAAGCTCAGTGTCTCCGCAGCTGAAATCATGGCATTGAGCCAATATCTCGGGGGTGACCTGAGTTAAAGTGCAGTTGTCGGCCAGATAAGACATCTCAGTTGGCTAATTTTTGTTTCGCTTTTTTCAGGATGGCACGTCCAGCACTGCGTTGAGCACTGAAGTCTACGGTGCCCTTACGCCGTTCGGCCAGTGTGGCTTGTTCGGCGAAGATTTGAGCGTCTACACCGGTCAATGTCGGTATTTCTCTTATCACATAAGCCATAGCAGTTTCGTTATTGAGTTTGCAAAGTTATATTAAAAAAGTGAGATAACATGCCATGATTAAGAAATATTTCTTAATTGGCGCAAAGATAGCATATTTTTTTGATTTAGGCAACTGAGAGGCTAAAAAATATGAATATACCAATTATTTTCATGAATTTTCATGAATGAGATGGGTGTCAAGCCAGGGGGTCACAGCGTGTGGTCGATGGGCTTGTACTTCCAGTAGCCGTCGTTGAGGTTGAGCAGATTCTTGAAGTCCTGGGTGAGCACGGGCCCCAGTTGTGGATAGTCGATGAGCACCTCGATGACGCCCTCGGCGGTGGGAGCGATCTCGCCGGCGGGGTAGTCAAAGATGATGCCCATGCGCGTGGCATGAAAATCGTTGGCCACCTTGGACGCATGCTCGAGTTGCAACTGCTTCTCGCGGTTGAGATGCTCAATCTTGTTGTTGATGAGCGAGAGCAGGATGTGCTCGTCGTTGGGGTTGATGATGCTCTTGCGCTGGATGACCGACTGCTTGATGCGGTCGTAGTGCACATATTGTGTGGTGAGCGTCGATGTCTCGCCATTGCGTGTGCGGTGGTCCACCTCCATGACCAGCATTCGCAGCGAGGTGAGGATGGGGTAGGCGAGCAGCTGCTCGCAGTAGGCATATCGTCCCACCAGCTTGGGCTGCCGCTGTGTCTGCTTGTAGTCGGTGAGCGCCTCGATGGTGAAGTGTGGTGTGCTCATCCACTGGGTGGCACTTGCCGCCAGGTTGTTGTTCTCGTTGCCAAACATGCACTTGTGCAAGGCACGCTCCAGCGCGGGCAGACTGTCGTTGCCGTTGATGCTGGCGGGCCAGCGCACCTTGACGCGCCGCACGCACACATAGTAGGAGTTCTCGTCGCCACGGATGCTGGGTGTGCGGCTCACATGATAGGCGTGAAACTCCTTGATGTCGAACGTGTCGGGAATCGAGGCCGTAGTGAGTGTGTCGGCGACGGTGGCGGTGGTGTCGCTGCGCTGCCACAGGTCGTGGCTCTCGCCGCTGGCCTCGATGCGCAGCGAGAGATACCAGAATGCCGCTGCGATGTCGACGATGACCAGCAGGGCGATGATGATGACCAGATTGCGTTTGCTCATGATTGCTGGGAAAACTGGGGTTGCTGGGAAAACTGGGTTTACTGGGGCTGGGACTACAGATTGTCTAAATGCTCCTTGACGCGGTTCATGAGCCACCTGGGGGTGGAGGTGGCACCGCAGATGCCGATGTGCTGCTTGCCCTGCAGCCATGCGGGGTCGATCTCACTCTCGTTGCTGATGAGATGCGAGTCGGGGTTGGCCTCGAGGCACTCGGCAAAGAGGATGCGCCCGTTGCTGCTCTTGCTGCCGCAGACAAAGAGGATGAGCTCGTGGCGCCGGGCAAACTCGCGAATCTGCGGGATGCGATTGGCGACCGAGCGGCAGATGGTGTCGTAACTCTCAAACTTGACTCCGGGCTGCACGCGGCGGCTGATCTCGTCGACGATGTGCTTGAAACCCTGCACCGACTTGGTGGTCTGCGAGTAGAGGTAGATGTCGCGCGAGTAGTCGATCTTGTCGATCTCGTCGACACTCTCGATGACCAGCGCCCTGCCCTCGGTCTGCCCCACGAGGCCGTTGACCTCGGCATGGCCACGCTTGCCGTAGATGACAATCTGCGGACGGTCCTTGCCGTGCCACGTGGCGTGGATGCGTTGCTGCAACTTGAGCACCACAGGGCAGGTGGCATCGATGATGTGGATGTTGTTGCGCCGAGCCATCTCGTAGGTCTCGGGTGGCTCACCGTGGGCACGCAGCAGCACCTTGACGTCGTGCAACTGCGCCAGTTGCTCGTGGGTGATGGTCTCGAGTCCGATGCGTTGCAGCCGCTCGACCTCGTTGCTGTTGTGCACGATGTCGCCCAGGCAGTAGAGGTGCCCCGAGTTGTGCAGTTCCTCCTCGGCCTTGCTGATGGCGGTGGTCACGCCGAAGCAGAATCCCGACCCACTGTCAATTTCTATTTCCATCTTGCGCATTGTGCATTAATGATGCTTGGAAGGCACCCATGAGGAAGGCGTTCTGCTCGGCTATTGTGAGGTGCGAGTTGTCGAGCACAATGGCATCCTCGGCTTGCCGCAGCGGGCTCTCGGCTCGCGTGGTGTCGATGCGGTCGCGCTCGTTGACATTGTGCAGCACCTCGTCGAACGTGGTGGTCGTGTCGCCCTTGCCGCGCAACTCGTCGTAGCGCCGCTGTGCGCGCACCATGGGGTCGGCGGTGACAAAGACCTTGAGCTCGGCATCGGGAAAGACAACGGTGCCGATGTCGCGTCCGTCCATGACGATGCCCTTGTCGCGCCCCATGGCCTGCTGCTGCCGCACCATGTCGCGCCTGACAAAACCGATGGCTGCGATGATGCTCACCTTGTCGCTGACGCGCATCGAGCGTATCGCGCTCTCGACATTCGCGCCATTGAGGTAGGTCTCGCTGCGGCCCTCGTCGTTGGCACGGAAGGTGATGTGGATGTCGCCGATGCGCTGCTGCAAGGCAGCCTCGTCGACGCTGTCGCCGTCAATCAGGCCGTTGTCCAGACAATAGAGCGTGACCGCCCGGTACATGGCGCCGGTGTCGATATAGGCATATCCGATGGCACGGGCCAGCGCCTTGGCCATGGTGCTCTTGCCGGTCGACGAGTAGCCGTCGATGGCAATGGTTATCTTACGTTGTTTCATAGTTTAAGCGATTTGGATATGCAAAGGTAGCCAGAAATCGGTTGACGGCAAAATTTTCTCTAGGCTTATCTGCCAAAAGATGTTCAAAAAGCATCTTTTTGGCACATTTTTTGCAATTTATTTGGCGGTTTGCCAAAAAGTTCGTAACTTTATAGCGATTTTTGGAGACAATCAATCACTAATAAAAAATAATACTATTAATTATGGGACTTTTCAAGAACATCGTTGACGCGGCCAAGTCAGCCGCAGTACCCAATGCTTATGGTCAACCTGGCTATCCACAAGGGCAATACTATGGCCAGCCTGGAGTGAACCCCATGGCAGGTGCCATGGGAGGCGGCATGCTGGGTGGTGTCATCGGGCAAGTGATGAACCAACTGGGCGGCCAGCAACCCATGCAGGGACAGCCTGGCTATCCTCAACAGGGCTACATGTCGGGCGTGCAGGGACAGTATCCTCAACAGCAAGGCTATCCCCAGCAGTATCCTCAACAGCAGGGTTATCCGCAGCAGTATCCTCAGCAGGGCTATCCCCAGCAGTATCCTCAACAGCAAGGCTATCCGCAGCAGTATCCTCAGCAGCAAGGCTATCCCCAGCAGTATCCTCAACAGGGCTATCCCCAGCAGGGCTATATGTCGGGTGTGCAAGGCCAGTATCCTCAGGGTCAGTATCCACAGGGCTACCCACAACAGCCGCCCAAGTCGGCTGCCGCAAACGCATTCCAGCAAGCCAAGGCGGGTGTGGTGACCCAGCAACCGACCGGGCAGCCGAAACCTTTCGGACAGACCACCCAGACTACTCAACAGACAGCCTTCAACCAGCAGCGCAGCGGATATCCGCAGCAGCAACAACCCGTGCAGCAACCTGCACAACGCCCCATGCAGCAACCCGCACAGCAACCTGTGCAACCGTCGGCTGGAGCGTCCAAGTTCAAGCAGGCTCAAATCAGTGATGAGGCCAAGGGCGTGGTCTCGGTCATCAACATGGCCAGCAATAGTGTGCAGTCCACTCAGAAGTAACCCCACAACAGCAAGACTATGGAAGAGAATTATCAATCAATCGAACTCGTGGTGAAGTTGATGGCCAAGACGGGCCTGTTCTTTGCCAGTGTTGATGGCGAATATGCCGACAGCGAGCGCACCTTTATCGAGAACTATATCAACCAATTGTCGGCAGTCGGGCCCGTGGATGAGGTTAAGGACATGCTTGAGAATGCACTGAACCAGCACTTCACGCTCGACGAGATTATCGACGAGACGCGGCAATTGCTCACCTACTTCACGCAACCCGAGGACAAGCAGGCAATTGTCATGTCGATGGCCAACTTCATCGAGCAGGTCATCCGGGCCGATGGTGTGGAGCACCCAGCCGAGAAGCAGGCATTCCTGGCCTGGGCCAACGCTCTGGTTGCCTAAGAAACTAGTCGCCAAGCCCACCTAAAGGGGGGTGTACAAAGTGGCAGCCACAACAGTAGTCTTCCCTTTAGGGGGTTAGGGGGCTTCTTTAACTCCCTTAACTACTGACAAGTAACTACTTTAGAAAATTAACTACTTAACTTCATAACTACTTAACTACTAAAAAATATGGCTTACAAGATTATCGACATTGAGGGCGTGGGTGAGGTCTACGCCGAGAAACTGATTGCCGCAGGCATCGTGAAAGTAGATCAACTGCTTGACCGCTGTGCCGCTCCCCAGGGACGCAAAGAACTGGCCAAGGCTACCGAGATTCCCGAGAAATTGATTCTGCGTTGGACCAACCACGCCGACTTGTTCCGCATCAAGGGTGTGGGGCCCCAGTTCGCCGAACTGCTCGAGGCCGCCGGTGTCGACACTGTCAAGGAACTGCGCAACCGTGTGCCTGCCAACCTGCAGCCCAAGCTGGAGGAAATCAACGCCGAGAAGCGTCTGGTGCGCCGCGTGCCTGCGCTGAAGGAAGTTGAGAAGATGGTTGCACAGGCCAAGGAACTTGACCCCCGCATGACCTACTGATCAATGCACAATGCTCAATGTACAATTGCCGCCCGGAGCCTACAGCGCCCGGGCGGCAATCTTAATTTTGAATTTTAAATTTTGAATTACTTGCAGTATTCCTTGTAGAGGCCGATATACTCCATCACAATGTCGATGGCACCTTGCTCCATGTCGAGCTTGAGTGAGCCGTCGTGAGCCACATCGGCAACCACATTATACACTGCGCACCAATCATTGTCTAAATAGACCTGCGCATCAATCAACGCTGCAATAAAGGCCACAGTGAAGCTGTTGTCCTTGTTCTTATTCACAGCCTCATGAGCCAGTCTAGCGGCCTCGCTCACCTCAAAGTAGTTGCTCATCGCCTTGGCGTAGGCATAGACACACAGAGTCTTGGCATCCAGTTTCTTGACCAGCTTGTCGATGGTCTTGACCTTGTAGCGCTTCATCAGGTATTCACCCAACTGGCCGTAGCTGTCATGGCCTTCAAAGGCCCAACCGATGCTGTTGATCACTGCCATACGCTCGTCAATGGGCGAATTCTTGTCGGCCAAGAAGTCCAATAGTTTGGTCGGGATGAAATCACCGGGTTCAAGTTCGCTTGCCAATTGCACCATGGGGTGTGTGGCGTATGCCTGGCAGAAATTGGTTGAAGTCAAGGGCGAGTCGGCCCACATGGCAGCAGCCCACATCACCATGAGGGTCAGTGCAGCAAATAATCTTTTCATATCAATTCATTTTTTCAGTTAGTAATTATATATTGTTCTCGTCTGCAAAGATACAAAAACTGTGCCAATGCACCAAAAATTAGAGTAAGAAAAAGAGAGACACGCCGATGACCGAGATGATGGCACCGATGACGCTCTTGAATGTGATGGGTTGGCGGAATAGCCACCAGGCAGGCAGGATAATGATAATTGGGGTCAGGGCCATGAGCGTGCTGGCGATGCCGGCTGCAGTGTATTGCACGGCCATGAGCGAGCAGCCCACGCCGACAAATGGGCCGAAGATGGTGGTTGCCACCGCGGCGGTCATGCCCTTGCGGTCGCCCACACTGCGACGCAGCGGGGCAAAGGTTTCCTTGAAGTACATGAGTATGGCAAAGCCCACGATGCCTGCGATGCAACGATAGAAATTGGCGAAGAAAGGCAGCAACCACGATGGCGTGGTGGCGGTCATCGAGGCTTCGTAGTGATTCATGCCTATCTTGCTCAGCACCAGGCCAACACCTTGACAAATGGCTGCACCAATGGCAAACAGCACACCATTCAATGGCAACTTGAGCGACAAGCGATGTCCGTCGCCACGGCCCAGGATGGTGATGCCGATGCCCGCCAGTGTCACTGCCATGGCCAGGATGGCGGTGGGCTGCAGCGACTGTCCCAGCGTGAACCACGCCATGATGGCGGCGGTGATGGGAGCCAGCGTCATGAACAGCTGGCCAAACTTCGAGCCGATGATGATGTAGCACTGAAACAAGCAGTAATCACCTATCACATAGCCCACAAGCCCCGATAGCAACATCCAGCCGTAGGCCTCGCTACTGGCATTGGCAGGCAACGGGTTGCCGGTTATCGCCCAGAACAGAACCAGCGAAAACAGTAAGGCGAAGCCCATGCGCAACACATTGAGTGTGAGGTTGCCCATGCGCTTGCTGCCATACTCGCTGAGCAGTGCTGTCGCTGTCCACGAGAAGGCCACTCCGATGGATATGAGTTCGCCGGTCATTAGTTTTCGGTTTTCAGTTTTCGGTTTTCAGTTCTCAGTCTTCAGTCTTCAGTAGCTACCGAAAACCGATAACCGAAAACCGAAAACCCATTGTGAGTTACCCGTTCTCGAAGCCGAGTTCGATGACCTTGGCGCGGACAGCGGCATCATCGACATTACCCTCGACATAGGCGATGCCCTGTGCCAGATCGACGGTTACTTTCTCGGCACCATCGAGTTGGGCGAGACCTTTCTCTACAGTGGCCTTGCAGTGGTTGCACATCATGCCACGAACCTTGAATACCTTCATAGCGGTAGTTTTGTTATGTTTGATTTTGTAAGATTTCCAGTAGTTGCTGCCCATGCCCACCACAAGCATGGCAATGAGGAAGATGCTGCACACCCAGTTGAGCCAAGTGACGGGCATCTGGTGGCTCATGGCACCATGATGGTGAGGCATAGCGTTGACAAAGGTCTCGCGCAACCCCGGCCAGTAGTCCACCACCACACCAAAGGCAATGGCACCCAGCACGATGGATGCCAGATAGGCCCACATCGCCTTGCGGCCAAACGACTTGGAGATGACCAGCATCGATGCCAGGTTGGCGGCAGGCCCGGCCATGAGCATCACTAGGGCGCATCCGGGCGACAGCCCCTTCATCATCAGTGCGGCGGCGATGGGGATGGACCCCGTGGCACAGATATACATCGGCACTGCCACCAGCACGATAATCACCATGTTCAGCAGTGGCCAGCGGGCATAGGTCTGGAAGAAGTCATCGGGCACCAGCACCGTGATGAGCGTGGCAACGACCAGTCCCAGCACCAGCCAGCGACCGATGTTCTGTATCATCTCGTAGAATCCATAGCGCAGTGCCTCGACCACACGCCCCCACAGGGTGGGCTTGAGCGGCTCGGCAGCGGCACACGAGTCGCCGCAGTCGGTCTCGTCCTGTACCACTCCGCGGCGTTCCAGGGCACCCACCACATTGCCGCCCAGCATGGCGGTGACCAGTGCGGCCACCGGACGCAGGATGGCAAACGGCAAGCCCATCATCGAGTAGGTGGCTGCGATGCTGTCGACACCCGTCTGTGGCGTGGCGATGAGAAACGAGGTTGAGGCCGCACGCGATGCACCGCTGCGGCGCAGGCTCACGGCTGTGGGCAACACCCCGCACGAGCACAGCGGCAGGGGGATACCAAACAGTGCCGCAGACACTACCGACCGCCACCCCGTGCCCGACAGATAGCGGGCATAGATGGATGTGGGCACAAAGGCGTGCAGCACACCGGCAATGAGAAAGCCCAGCAACAAGTAGGGCGACATCTCATGCAGCATCATCAAGAATGCGTTAATGTAGTTCATAGGTCGTTGACTAGATGCTCTAGTTTTTCTAGATGCTCTAGATAATCTAGATATTCTATGGTTTCTAGATTGTGACTGCAAAATTACTGCAAAATTCTTGCAACCGACTTGCAAACTGCCAAAAATCTACTTTAATCCCCATTTTGTCACATTTTTTTACTACATTTGTGGCGACCAAAACCATCATGACATGAAAAGACTCGTCACACTCATGCAATTGTGCGTTATCACGCTCATCGCAATGGCACAGAACAACAATGTACACCAGCAGACTGCCGCCGATCTCTATCAGTGGCCCACCGAGCCACAGGTACTCGACAAACTGCACCACTGGCAGGACTTGAAGTTCGGCATCCTGCTGCACTGGGGCATCTATTCGGTGCCGGGCATCGTCGAGTCGTGGTCAATCTGCGACGAGGACTGGATCACTCGCGACACCACGCGCACCTACCAGCAGTACCTTGACTGGTACTTCGGCCTGGCCGATGAGTTCCGTCCCACGCGGTTCGACCCCGCGCAGTGGGCGACCGTGGCACGACAGGCGGGTATGAAATACATGATCTTCACTACCAAGCACCACGACGGCTTCTGCATGTACGACAGCCACGAGACCGACTACACCATCACGCGCCACGCCTTCAAGGACGACCCGCGCTGCGATGTGCTGCGCCATGTGCTCGATGCCTTCCGACAGCAGGACTTCATGATTGGCACCTACTTCTCCAAGGCCGACTGGCACTCGCAGGACTACTGGTGGGACACCTATAGCGGACACCGTCGTGGCGTGAACTACAATATCCAGAAGTTTCCCTGGCGGTGGGAACGCTTCTGTCGGTTCACCTACCGGCAGATTGAGGAAATCATGTCGGGCTACGGCCCGGTTGACATTCTGTGGCTCGACGCCGGCTGGGTGTGCAAGGAGAACAACCAGGACATCCACATGCCGCAGATAGCCCAGATGGCACGCCGCCACCAGCCGGGACTCATCATCGTCGACCGCACCATCCGCGGCCCATACGAGAACTACCAAACCCCCGAGCAGGCCATCCCCGAACGGCAGTTGTCGGTGCCCTGGGAGAGCTGCATCACGCTGACCAACGACTGGGGCTGGGTGCCCCGCCCGCAGTGGAAGTCGCCCGCCCGCATCATCAACACACTGGCCGAGATTGTCGCCAAGGGCGGTAATCTGGTGCTGGGTGTGGGTCCCACACCCCAGGGGCTCATTCAGCCTGAGGCTGTCGAGCGTCTGCAGGCCATCGGCAAGTGGCTCGACCGCAATGGCCGCGCCATCTATGGTACGGTCAATACGCCACACTATCATGAAGGCAACCTGTGGTTCACTGCCGCCCGCGACGGTAGCCGCCGCTATGCCATCCTCGCCCTGCCCGACGGCGAACAACTGCCCGCCACCTTGTCGTGGAGCGTCAACCTTCCCGCTAAGCGAGTTCGCCTGCTCTCAACTGGCAAGACCTTGAAGCACACCATCGCCGATGGTCGCGTCACCGTTCGCCTGCCGCAGGGTCTCCCCGCCGCCCCCCTCGCCCTCGAGATCGAGTGACCTCTAGTCTCATGCAGATCTTGCTGATTTAGCGGATGAGTTTATCCCGCAGATTTCAGTCCACAGATTATACAGATTAATTAGATTTATAGACTGGGAATCAGTGCATTAAAAGCAGTTTGGACAAATTTTCAGTCGAACTGAAAATTTGTCCAAACTTGTCACATAATGTGATGTGAATGCGAGTGAATCACCTCATGGGATCGTTAACAGTTGAGCCGATAACCGACAACTGAAAACTGACAAGCACTTCGTTTAACGGACAAGGTGCTTCTTGCCGTCACGGATGTAAAGACCGGCGGGCAGGGTCGAGAGGTCGACCTTGCCGAGGTTGATGCCGGTGATGGTGTAGACGTTGCCATCGGTCTGACCAGCAGCCTTGACGTGAGCAACGGCGGTTGCTTCGGTCTCAACAACCTCGGTGGGGAAGATGGCGAAGCGGGTCATGTTCCAGGTGAACACGCCGGTCACATCCACAGTCTTGCCAACAAACGATTCCAGGTCATAGCCACCCACGTTCATCTGGTCGATGAGTTGGATGTTCTCACCATCGCTGGTGGTGATGAAGTAGAAACGGCTGGGCTTGGTAACGGTCACGTTCTCGACCTTGACCAGACGACTGAAGTTGTCGTTGCTGGGCAGGGCATCGATGGCCATGATGGTGGGGACCAGGGTGTTGTCGCTAGTGACGGTGACCTCGTCGAGTGAGGTGAGGGCATCGCTGGCTGCGCACGGAATGATGTGATCGGCATCGAAGTCGTCCTGGTCGCGGGTCAGGCAAATCACACCGTTGAGCACGTCGTTGCGGTTGACATTGATGTTGGCAGTCACTTGCACGGCACCAGTGGCATCCTCCACGAAGATGCCGCCCCAGTATGCGCCATTGACCTGTGCATCGGTCAGGGTCAGACGAGCCGGAGTGCCCACCTCAAGTGCCAGGAACTCGGCAATGTTGGCGCACTCGGCGTAGGTGGTCTCTGAGGGAGTGTAAGTGTTTGCGTCGGCATCGTCGGTGGTGACGGTCATGGTGAGCAGCAGCGACTGTGTGTTGTACTCGTTGGCGGCATTCTCGTTGTCAAACGTGATGGCAGTCGCATTTCCGGTCCACACATAGTTGTCGGCATCGAGCGAGCCATTGCCAGCCTGAGCCTCAAGATAGAACTTGTAGTTCTGCACACCGAAGTTCACGCTCTTGATGGCGCGGCCTTCATCGGCCTTGAGGGTGATTTTGCCACCCACTTGCAGGTATTGCACACCGCCATTGGTGCGCCACATGCGGTTGACCTTGGCACCGTCGATAGCGGTGAGCACGACATCGCCCTGACGGATTTCTTGGCCACTGATCACGCCCTTAGTGGCATCTTCCCAGTCGGCTGGGGTGGCGACTTCGAGATTAAGATTGTTGTTGGCGAAGTCATAGAGGTTCTCTTGGGTCTCGGCCTGTGCGGTGAAACTCATCATTGCTCCGGCCAGCAGTGCTAGGGCACTGAGTTTGGTAGAAATTTTCATAGAGGTTTAATTTTAGAGTTATAGATATAATTAAGTTTTCAGTTCTCGGTTTTGAGTTCTCGGTTCTCGGTCTTCAATCTTCAGTTCTCAGTAGCAACCGATAACTGATAACCGATAACAGACAACCGATCACCAATTGTGCATTGTCAGAAGTGGCAGCCGATGGCCAGTGTGGCTGTGTGGCGGTGGGCATTGTCCAGATAATGAGTGTCGAAGGCATGGGCATAGCCATATTGAACGTCAACATAAGTTCGCAACCGGTGATTTGCAAGTGGCATTGACCAGCGCAAGCCCACACTGCCGTGCAGCCGCGTGGCAGTGAGCCATTCATATTGGCGCATCAGCAGCAGGAGGTGCTCGGCAGGTGCCGTCGAACCGTCACTTGGGGTTGTGTAAGTGCCGTCTTTGGCTGCAGTGCCACCCCCTGTGGCCCATCCTGCTTGCAACCTGACCGACCAGGTGTGGTCGTTGTCACGCAGCCAGTTGCGCTCACCGGTGAGCGTGATGTGAGTGCTGTGGGTCTGTTGTTGGCGATAGTAGGGATAGAGGCTCGCGGTCAAGTCACGGCGCTGATGGCCAATGGTGGCCTGTGCTTGCCATGTGGCCAACTGGCGGTGGATGCCCCACTGCAGGTCGTAAGTCAGCGCGAGGTCATCCTGCTCACGTTCGACCAGCAGACGATCGTCATAGTATTCAGTGTCGGTGATGCCATCCTCGCTAATGATGCGGTAGGTGCGTTCAAAGTCGCTGATCTGCTGATGACTCCACGAGGCGGTGACGCGGTGGATGGAACTGGCACTGGCATGTTGCCACCATGAGCACAAATGCCACTCGTTGCCGTTGTGGCGGTTGAAGTCGAGCCTAGCGGGTGATTCTAGCCCGTAGTGTCCATGGCGGTGCAGCCACTGCCACTCAACGACCGCACTCCACGGCCCATGAGCATATCCGGCTTGAAGGGCAATGCCATGTCGCATGTCCAGATAGGGACGTTCATAGTCAGTGCCTACATAGCCCCGTCCGCCCGACTGCTCATTGCGACCAAAGGCGGCCCCCTGGTCGATGAGATAGTGGTAGACTTGGTCGGTGCGTCCATAGTTGCGGAATTGCACCCCCTCGGTGGTGCGTCGCAGCAGGTAGTTGGCGCCCAGTGTCAGGCCCCCGGTCTGCCAGGTGGTTCCAGCGCTGGCATCCAGTCTCATGTGCTGGTTGGTGTGGCGTGGGTCTTTCTTCTTGGCATAAGTGGCAGTCTCATATCCGATGCTTGCACCCATGTTCAGCCCTCGCCAGGTAGTCACACCGATCTCGCCTTGAAGCTTGTATCGCTCCAGACCGATGTTGCCGCGTGTTGAGTCGGCAGTTTCGGTGATGTCAAACGGCATTTCGTCGGGCTGTACCCAGATTGAACCGCCTGCCTGTGACCCCCAACCATTGTTGTAGACCATAGACCCACGAGCCACTACCCGGTTGCTCATGCGGTAGATGGAACGCACATGGGCCAGTGCTTGCCAACTGTGGGGCGACTGGTTGGGTGCTGTGAGGTGCCCCTGCCCGGTGGTGATGCCCACCTGCCCTTCGGCCAGCAGTCGCTGGCTGGAGTCGGTGGGATGGTAGGTGGTCAGTGCAGCCGCATTGCTGGTGCGCAGCCATGAGTGTGGCGAGAGCACTTGGTCGTAGTCGAGCCACGACTGTGCCCATCCTGCCAGCGGAATGGCCCATGCCACAACCATTGCAAATATCCTTATCTTATTCATTGCTTTACTAAACGTGTTAGTGGTCTAGAAAATCTAGAGATTCTAGAGGGTCTAGAAAATCTAGAAAAAACTAATCTCTCAATGAGGCCCGATTGCGCTGGACAAAGTCGGCTGTCGAGTTGTTGGTGTCCTGATAGACGGTTTGCCCCTGGCGGGCCGTTTCGGCCACGTCAATGCGGCGTTCCAGCGAGTGTCCTTGACGCGCAGTCATGTAGACGTAACCCACATCGACCGAGCCAGTCAGGCGCTTGGCGTTCTCATCCCATGCGTCCGAGAAAACTTCGATGCCGTCCAGGATGTTTTCGACGGGAACCTTGCGGCAGGCAAAGGTGGGCAACGCGCGGCCCTCGTCATACCACACATTGCTAGCATCGTTGCCAAACTCCAACGGTGTCATGCCCGCAGGGGGCGTGAAGATGAACATGGCTGGCGATGTGCTGCTCAGTGGCCAGGCCGACTCCATCTGGTCGCCATAGCGCACTGCCTTGAGATAGTGGCTGGTGGGGATGACCTCGCTGGGCGAGGGGTAGGCACTGGTGCTGGTATAGTGCTCGATGTCAAATGTGCAGTAGTACTGTGGCTGAGCCAGATTGACACTGTTGCTATAGGCCAGCGTGTGGTCGATGGCACCGTTCAGGGCGATAACCTTCTGCTCCCATGGCTCGAACACCACCTCATCGCTCTGGAAATACCAGAACGCACTGGCGGCAGGGACAAAACCCTCGTTCTCATAGTTCAAGTGGCCGCTCTCGTCATAGTTCTTGTTGATGCCATAACTATTGTATGGGGTACAGATGCCCAGACATAGCCCAGGCAACGTTACACGTTGACCACTGTTGTTGGCAATGATGACATACTTGTCGCGATAGAACCATCCCGACCCGTCATCCTTCTGGCACCCGCCAACATAGAGTTCGCGGATGATGATGCTGCTCGAGGTGGCTCGGGTCAGTGGCAAGGTGACAGACAGCGGGTTGTTGCGGCGCACCACCAGATTGCTCAACGCACCGTTGTAGATGGTGCGCCAGCCATCGACTATTTCGCCCACCCACGAGACCGTTGCCTGATAGATGCCCACAGGTACCTGGAATGTCGCTACGCCCTGTGCATCGGTCATCTGCACAAACTCCATGCCCTTGCTGTCGGTCAAGCGCACTCCGATACCTTGCTGTGCGGCACCCTCGCCGGTCAGTTGCACCCGCACCTGCTCTACGTCATACGCCGCCGGCTCATCATTGTGGCAGGCCATGAGTCCCACCAGCATCAAGATTGCTAGTATTTTGCTGATTGTCTTCATTTCGTCGGTTTCTTGTGTGTTTAGAGTTTGAGGCGCAGTGAGAGGCCGTAGTAGAACGGGGGGATGTAGCCCGCGTTGTAGATAGTGGTGCGCAAACCCGTCTGGCGGCTCTTGACGCGTGCCATCGAGTTCCAGAAGTTGTTGGCCAGGAACGAGATGCTCACATGGTCGCCTATCTCCTTGGTGATGTTGAGGTTGCCTGAGATATAGGCCGAGATGCGGTCGGGGTTGAGGTTGTAGTTGTAGTTGGTCTTAACCACCAATTGTGCCAGTTCGTTGAACAGTGCGGGGTCGTTGTCACGTGCCCAAGTGAACCGTTCGGCAAACGGAATCTGCACATCAGGCTGGCTCCAGGTGGTGTAGTATTCGGGCCACACGGCTACATAGCAGTCGCGCTCGTTGCCCGTATAAGGTGTGCCGAAGTAGTCGGACGCTTGAGCCAGAACATAACCTCGCGAAGCGCCACCGATGCCCTCGCTCAGCGAGCGTCGCGCGTCATAGAGTGTCGACTCCAGGCGCAGACTGATGATGAGACGGATGGCGGGAATGTGCGTCACAATGGTGAGATTGGTGTTCACCACATCCGAGCGACTGCCGTTGGGCACGGTGGCGTATGCACTGCCTTCGCCCAGTGCTGTGCCACTGTAGTAGCCTACAAACTGATAGGGTGTCACTCCGTCGCTCATCCACTGTGCACCGGATGGTTGCGATGCTATGAGTGTGTGATCCACACCGTGGTAGTGGTAGTACGATCCATCCAGGCGCAGGCTGGTGCGCAGTGCGGGTATTTGCTTGAAGTCGAGCACCCAGTCGATGCCCGACCGAGAGATGGATGAACCGTTGCTGTAGGTTGAGTTGGCATTGAATGTATTGCGTGTCACATAGTCCAGCACCTGTGGCGCTACTTGGCCACTGCGGTCGGTCACAGTTACTGCGCCTGTCTGACGGTCGATGCTGTACAGCCGGTCGCCCGAAGCGATGGGAAAATCATTCTCAAGGGCCGCCTGTGAGGTGAAGTTGTAACTGAACGGGGTGTAGACGGCGGTCTGCAGATAGGGGCAGTAGGTGCGTGCGATGAATGCACCCAACGAGAGGGTGGCAACGCGCGTGTCGACCTCGAAGCCCACCTCCAGTTGCTGGGCATATTGCCACTTGAGTTTGGAGTTGTAGAGGGGCTTGAACGGGGTGATGCTGTAGGCATAGAATGCGCGGTTGTCGGTTGTCGAGCCAGGGACAAATGCCAGACGGTCGGCATAGGATGGCTGGGGATAAAGAACATCGAACGACGGCAACTTGACGCTCTTGCCCCAACCACCGTATAGGTTCAGTCCCCTGACGACCCACTCATCGCGGCCACGCCACAGGATATACTTGGCATTGAAGCGAGGCGAGAGCGACGACACGGTGCCATAGGCCGACTGCCCGATGTGGGTGATGTCGGCGCGCAGGCCAGCCATCAGTTGCAATTCGCTGTTGTGACCTCCCAGGGCAATTGTCATTCGGTCCTCGCCATAGAGGGCGATGTTGTGCATCCAGGGTAACTCATCGTAGCGATACTCGCGCCAAGTGGGTGCTGTGCGCAGGTCGTCGTAGTAAGTGCCGCGACCGTTGTTCCCTGTTGCGGTCCACTCGGCACCCAGCATGATGCGATTAACGATGCCCCGGCTGCGTTGATTCCACTTGGCCTTGAGCTTGAGGGTGATGCCCAGAGGCTTGTTGTCACGATAACTCTTGACATACCAATAGCCTGTCGGTCCGAGGACGATGGGGGCTTCAGGGTCTTGATCGTAGTCTGTGGCGATATAGTAGCCCTGCTCGGTGGCGTGGATTTGCGCTTGAGCACTGCTGCTGTTGTCATTGGTCTGTGTGGTGCGCAATTTGTCGGCAATTGAGAAGTCGGCATGCAGTGACAGACTGTTCAGCCACGTGCGTTCCAGGTTCCAGTCGACCTGTATGTTGCCGCGCAGCACACGGTCACGCACCTTGGTGTAAGTATCGACAAACTGGTCAGGATCTGCCTTGCTGTTATATCCACCCACATTGCCGTCCACGCCGACGTTCAACATCAGTGGACTTGTGGCTAGGCTCGTGGTTGTGCGATAGTTGACCGACAGGGTGTTTCGTTGATAGGCGGTGTGTGGCGATGCCAGGCTGCTGTAACTGCGAGTGTGCTCGAGCGAGGCATTGAGCACACCATGTCTCAGGTCGAATCCCTTACTCACGCCCACTTGCTTGGTGTGGGGATTGGTGCCCAAACTGATTTCCCACGGTGTGTGGCCGCGCTTGGTGCTGACTTTGACAATGCCGTTGGTCAGGTCGCCATATTCGACCGATGGAATACCCGGTACGACCTCGATACTGGCAATGTTTGTCGAACTGATGGCACGTGTGCTGGCACCGGTAGTGCTGCCCACTTCGGCATTGTTCATCAGTCGCTGGCCATCGACCTCGATAGCGGTGCCAAAGGTGGCATTACCCTTCTCGCCGCCCTCGGCGCGCAGGGTGATGCGGTTGTCGTTGATGAGCGACGAGTTGACGGTCTTGCCACCGGGCAACAAGGTGGTGATGTCGCTGACATTCACTATCTGTTGGTTGTCAAGTGCCTGACGGTCGATGACATAACTGGTGGTGGCATTCTCGGTCTTGCGCTGAGCTGTGACTACAACTTGCTCCAGTTGCAGATTGCTGGGATGCATCACCAGCCGCAGGGTGTCGGGCAGATGTCGCCAGTCGACTGTAGCCTCGATCGGCTCATAGCCCACACAGGTCACCCGCAGCATGGCCTTGTCTTGCGTGGCTGCCTTGAGCGTAAAGCGTCCTGTGATGTCGGTCATTGCCCACTGGTCTGAGGTCTGGAGGGTGATGGTGGCAAACTCGACAGGTGTCGTGAGGTCAGGCTCGGTGACGATGCCACGCAGGATTTGATCGGCGCGCATGCCCATTGTCACAACGAGCATGAGCAATAGTAAGGTGTAACGCGTCATTCTTCGACAGGTTTGACATAGGGGGTGCGTTGCAGGCGAGGACTTGAAAACATATCAATCTCTCCAACCAGATCTTTCTCGGTGTGAACATAAGGAATGTCAAGCGCAACGACCCAATGAATCTCTTTGCTGCCTGGGAAACGGTATACAAAATCCAGATTCGATTGGTCTGCGGCCGTCCATTGTGCGGGCAATTCTTCGGCCTCTAGCACCCACGTGTCCCAGTTTTGGCACAGGAAGTACATGTATCGATGCCCTGAGTCTCCACCATCATGACCGCTTTGAACACCATTATACCAAGTTGACTGGTCATCCCAATAAGCATAAGTCGAGGGGGCATCGAAATATTCCATCGCAGTGATGGGATGCTGGTCGTCAACGATCATGGTGATGGAGCCTGCCTGTGTCGCTTCGTCATAACTGTAGCGCAAACGGAAATTGGCATCATATTTCAGTCCCTTGCGGTGTGCGACCGAGTCGATGTGGCAGTAGATGTATTTGCCATAGTCGGCAGTACCTGGAGCAGGCAGTACGGCGTGATAGGGCATAGACACGACTTGCATGACCATGATGCCTTGGTCATTGGGCTCTCCGTAGGGGCTTGCCACGAGATACCAGTCACCTGCAAACTGCTCATAGTAGGTCATTTCGCCATAGTTCAGTTCGACAATACTGTCGGTGTCGATAGTGCGCACGACCTCCCCATTTTTGATGACATTGAGCAGGTGCTTGGTGCGGTTACCGTTTGGGACGTGACTGTAGGTGAAGCGTGTCACGGTCGAGTCGGGAAATATCTCCTGAGTACCGTTGGTTAAGGTTATGGCGGTGCGATAAATGCCTGTTCCTGTGGCTGATGAAACGATTGCGACCAATATTGATGCTATGGTCGTGAATGCCAGTCTTTTGATGGAATAATTCATAATACAAACCTAATTAAGTTTCGGGCTGCAAAATTACTCAAAAAGATAAATATGAAAAAATCCCCAAATTTGGGGATTTTTTCATATTGTGATAGCGATAATGTGTTATGTGGCTTATTTTTCGTAGTGGATAGGCACTTGACGAATCAGACTCTGCTCAAGCGATATGAGCGTCTCGGTGGCCATGACACCGGGGATGTGCTGAATCTTGCCGTTGAGCAACTCCATCAGGTGCTGGTTGTCGCGAGCATAGAGCTTGATCATCATGGTGTAACTGCCCGTGGTGAAGTGAACCTCGACAACTTCAGGAATCTTCTCCAACTCGGGGACAACCGTCTTGTACATTGAGCCCCGCTCCAGCGTCAGGCCGATGAAGGTGCAAGTGGTGTAACCCAGCGTCTTGGGGTTGACAATGTAGCCCGAGCCGGCAATGACACCCACGTCAATCATGCGCTGAATGCGCTGATGAATCGCGGCGCGCGACACGCCACACTCCACGGCCACATCCTTTGAGGGGATGCGGGCATTCTTCATGATGATATCCAATATCTTCTTGTCAAGGTTGTCAATTCTTTCCATATTGATACAGTTGTTAAAGATTCCTTTGCAAAATTACAACTATTTTTGCAAACGCCCTACATTTTTCCACTAATTATTTTCGGCAGATATAGTTAAACTTTATTAATTTATGGTCGTTCTTTCGATGTTTTTGGTTCTTATGTGAATAAAGAACGCATGTTTCCGTGCTGTGGAACCCCTTTGAAAACTGTAGGGGCAGCATAAAAATGCCACCCCCACTTGTGTGAGAATTTGAGTTAATAGTCTACAAGCAATAGACCTTAAGGTTTACTTCTTCTCTTGCACACCCACGGTCTCCATCTCGAAGACGAGAGTCTCATTCGAGCCGATGGTCGGTTCGCGGCCTTCGGGACCGTATGCCAGGTCGCTGGGGATGATGACCTCAACCTTCTGGCCGGGCTTCATCAGTTTGATCATCTCGGCAAAGCCGGGAACAACTTGGTTCAACTGGAAGGGAACGGCCTCGTCCTTGCTCGAGTCAAACTCCTTGCCGTCGATGTGCTTGCCGGTGTACTTGACCATGACCACATCCTTGTCGGTGAAGTTTGCACCACTTCCCTCATTCAGCACCTTGTAGACCAGGCCGCTGGGAGTCTTCTGGTAGCCAGCTTCTTTAGCCTTCTTCTCGGCATAGGCCTGACCAGCCTTCTTGTTTTCGATGGCCTTGGGGTCTTTCTCCTTAGCCTCGGCAGTGGCGCGCTTGAGCAGCGACTCAATGGCCATGTTCTTCTGCATCATCGCCTCTTGCGACATAGCGCTGTCGGCCATCAGTGCCTTCTTGAACTCAGCCATGAACTTGGCCTCGTTGATCTGCACACCATACTGCTGTTTCAGGCCCTGGAACATGCCCATGATCTGGTTGCCAATCTGCATACCGGCCATGTAGCCGTGATTGGCGGTGTCGGCCTTGAGTGCGGCCTGCACGCCCTTGATGACTTCTTCCATCTTGATGGTCGAGTCCATGGCGAGTTGCTGCTTGAAGTTAGCGCCCATGAGTTCGCCAATGTTCATGCTCACTGAGTCGGCCAGTGGACCGCCCTCGGCATTGCTGCCACCCTTCTCATTGCAAGCCACAAAGCAGAGACCCATGGCACCAACGAGAATCAGAGATAAAATCTTCTTCATTGTTCTGTTAATTAATTGTATTTGTTTTTTGAATTCTATAATTCGTGAAAGATAAAGAATCGCTTATTTCTTGTTCACCTTGATCAGTTGCACATCGAAGATGAGCGTTGAGTTGGGTTGAATGGGACCCGTGCCATGCTTGCCGTAGGCAAGGTTGCTGGGGATAAACAGGCGCCATGCCGATCCCTCGCTCATCAGTTGCAGGCCCTCGACCCAGCCGGGAATCACCTGACCCACACCGAAGGTGGCGGGCTCGCCGCGCTCGACCGAACTGTCAAACACCGTGCCGTCAATCAGTCGACCGGTATAGTGTACGGTCACGGCATCGTTGATGCCGGGCTTGGGGCCGTTGCCTTCCTTGATGATTTGGTACTGCAAACCACTGGCAGTGACGTGGATACCCTCCTGCTTGGCGTTGTTCTCAAGAAACTCGCGGCCCAACTTCTCGTTCATCTCCGAGCCTTTCGACTCCAGTTCGGTAAAGAAGTCGGTGACCACCTTCTTGGCCTCGTCGAAGGTCATCTGTTTCTCTTTGCCCTCATACACGGCACGCAGACCGTCGGCAAAGTCCTCTACATTCAGTTCCTGGATGCCACTGCCCAGGAAGTTGTTGGCCATACTCAGGCCCAGTGCATAACTTAATTTGTCCATTCTTGTTCTTAATTGAGAGTTGAAGTTTTGAGGATGAAGAATCAGCATTTTGGCTCGTGCTCATGCCTCAAATCTCACTTCTTGATAAAATATCCTGCAAAGGTAAGTGTTTTTCTTGGTTTGCATTTGATTTTCTGCCGAAAAAATTGTATCTTTGCTCGTTCAATCCATAAAACTATTGACGATGATGAAGAAACTAGTAGTATCGACCGGAGCCGGCATCAGTGCCGAGAGTGGAATGATGACCTATCGTGATGCGGGAGGTCTGTGGGACAACTATCCCGTGATGGAGGTGGCTAGCGCCGAGGGCTTTGCCGCCAATCCACCACTCATTCATGAGTTCTATAGCAACATGCGCAAGAAGATGACGGCTGGTGTGATGCCCAATGCCGCGCACAAGGGGCTGGTGGAACTGGAGAAGGACTTCGATGTGCATGTCATCACACAGAATGTCGACGACCTGCATGAGCGTGCCGGGTCTAAGAACGTGCTGCACCTGCATGGCGAATTGATGAAGGTGCGCTCGATGCGGCACCCCGAGCGTGTCTACGCCCTGCCGTGCGACCAACTCACCGACAAGGGGCTGGAAACCACCGTCGACACCCGTGACCCATACGGCGACGCAGTGCGGCCCCACATCGTGTTCTTCGGCGAGAGCGTGCCCAACTTTGAGCCAGCCTGCGAACTGGTGCAGCAAGCCGACATCCTTGTCATCATCGGCACTTCGCTGGTGGTCTATCCCGCTGCTGCCTTGTTGCAGTATGCCAAGCAAGGTACACCTATTTATTATATAGACCCCAATCCCGCCGCAGTGCCCTCATGGGTCACCGTCATCCCCAAGAAAGCCACCGAGGGTGTCGCCGACCTCATCGCCCTCCTCCGCCAGTAATGCAACTAGACATAAGAACATAAGAAAAAATACCTTTTGCAGCGATGATGAGTGGGACCCTCACTTAGTCTAGCCAGCCCAATCATTTGATTATGTCTAGCAAAAAATGCAAAAAATTTTTCAAGCAATGCTAATGAATCGGACAAACAAACTAATGCGAAACATGTTTGTGTGGCTAGTGCTAGTTTGCACTGCGGCTACAGCCTGTGCTGCCGAGGCGGCACGAATGCCGAACTATGACCGTTGGAAAGATTTGCCCAGTCAGACGCTGCTCGACATGGGCAATGCCTATTGGCACTCCGACAAAATTGACAGTGCACTGGTGTGCTTCATGATATTGTCCAATCGCTACAGCGAGGGACAATCAGAGAAAGAGAAAAAGTTCAGTTGTGGAGCAACCGTGGGTGTGGCAAACCTATATCTACAACAATATTTTGACTATCAGATGGCGAATCGTTATATTCTCAAAGCAGAAAAAATTATCATTAAATCTAGGCCGATGGTGGCCTCATAGAATTTTTGATAATTTGTGGAGATTTGTGTTTATTAAATCTCACGCAGATTATAATGTAGACGAGCACCGCCTGGCTGCATCCAGCCAGGCGGTGCTATTAATGTCCTTATGTTCTTATTTATCGCAAAACAAAATTCTCAAATTCGATAATTCGTGATAAAGAGAACGAGAATAGAGAAAATTCTTTAATTCCTTAAATTCCTGATAGAAAAATTCGTGAAAAAAGAACTCGTGATTACTTGCCGAACTTGATGCGGAGTTTCTCGAGCATGTCGCGGGTCATGGCATCGAGGTCATACTCGGGCTTCCAGTCCCACTCCATGCGAGCGCATGTGTCGTCCAAGCGGTTGGGCCAACTCTCGGCGATGCCTTGACGCAGCGGGTCAACCTCATAGACCATCTCAAAGTCGGGCACATATTCCTTGATCTTGTTGTAGATGATCTCGGGATCGAAACTCATCGACGCGATGTTGAACGAGTTGCGGTGCACCAGACGCTCGGGATTGGCCTCCATGATCTCGATGGCTGCACGCAGGGCGTCGGGCATGTACATCATGTCCATGAATGTGCCTTGCTTGATGGGGCAGATGAATTTCTCGCCCTTGACGGCGCTGTAGTAGATATCGACAGCATAGTCAGTTGTGCCGCCACCCGGAGGAGTGACATAACTGATCAGACCCGGGAAGCGCACCGAACGGGTGTCAACGCCGAACTTCAGCGCATAGTAGTTGCTGAGCAACTCGCCCGAAACCTTGGTCACGCCATACATGGTGCGCGGCTGCTGGATGGTGTCTTGCGGAGTGCCGTCCTTGGGAGCGTTAGGGCCAAACGAACCAATCGAACTCGGAGTGAACACGGCGCACTTCAGTTCGCGGGCCACCTCCAGGGTATTCATCAGGCCACCGATGCCAATCTTCCATGCCAACAGTGGCTTAGCCTCGGCAACTGCGCTGAGCAGCGCTGCCAAGTTATAGATGGTGTCAACCTTGTACTTGCGCACGGCATCGGCAATCTGCTCTGCATTGGTGATGTCAACCAACTCGGCTGGTCCTGATTCCAATAATTCGCCTTTAGGCTCTGCGCCCTTGATGTAACCAGCCACGACATTGCCGTTGCCGTAGATGCCTCTCAATTTCATAGTCAACTCCGAGCCAATCTGACCCGTCGAGCCGATAACTAACACGTTTTTCATCGTCTTTATTCTTACGTAGATAATTGTATTATTGTTAATGGTGTCACTAAGACGGTTGCAAAGGTACGAAAATTTGTGCAAACCGAATACAAAAACAACAATTAATTTTGATTTTGTTGAGGTGCAGCCAAATTTATTCAATAAGCGAGGGAAGAGCAAAAAAAATCGCATTTTTTTTTGGCTCTTCCGAGCGGAAGTATCTTGGGCGCAGCCAACGGTACGAAAAACCACGGCAATTTTGCACTTTTTACGCAGTTTTTTTTCTCATGTCAAGAAAAATTCGGAACTTTGTGCCTCTAATCGTCTAGATTGTCTAGAATATCTAGTGTGTCTAGAGCTTCTAGCAGAGAAAACCAAAAAACTAAAACCTATAATAACTATGTATGGTAAAATGAAAGAGTTCCTCACGCAGGAACTGGCCGACATCCAAGCTGCCGGACTCTACAAGAACGAACGTATCATCACCACTGAGCAGCGTGCTGCCATCAAGGTGCGCCCCGACAGCGACGTGCTGAATTTCTGTGCCAACAACTATCTGGGCCTGTCGAACAACCAGCGTCTGATCACTGCTGCCACCGAGGCTATGAAGTCTCATGGCTACGGCATGTCGAGTGTCCGCTTCATCTGCGGCACGCAGGATCTGCACAAGGATCTGGAGGCTGCCATCGCCGATTATTTCCACACCGATGACGCTATCCTCTACGGATCGTGCTTCGATGCCAACGGTGGTCTGTTCGAGGCTCTGCTGACCGACCAGGATGCTATCATCAGCGATGCACTGAACCACGCTTCGATCATTGACGGTGTGCGTCTGTGCAAAGCAAAACGTTATCGATATGCCAACGCCGACATGGCCGAACTCGAGGAGTGCCTCAAGCAGGCTCAGGAGCAGCGTTTCCGTGTCATTGCCACCGACGGTGTGTTCTCGATGGACGGCAATGTGGCTCCCATGGACAAGATCTGTGATCTGGCCGAGAAGTATGACGCACTGGTCATGGTCGACGAGTCGCACTCGGCAGGTGTCGTGGGCAAGACTGGCCACGGCGTAGCCGAGCAGTTTGACCTCTATGGACGCATCGACATCTTCACCGGCACGCTGGGCAAGGCATTCGGCGGTGCTATGGGTGGTTTCACCACTGGCCGCAAGGAGATTATCGACATGCTGCGTCAGCGCAGCCGTCCCTATCTGTTCAGCAACTCGATTGCTCCAGGCATCGTCGGTGCATCTATCGAGATGTTCAAGATGCTCAAGGAGAGCAACGCCCTGCATGACAAACTGGTCGACAATGTCAACTACTTCCGCGACAAGATGATGGCTGCCGGCTTCGACATCAAGCCCACCCAGAGCGCCATCTGCGCTGTGATGCTTTACGATGCCAAGTTGTCGCAGGACTTCGCTGCCCGCATGCAGGAAGAGGGCATCTACGTCACCGGTTTCTATTATCCTGTTGTGCCCAAGGGCCAGGCTCGCATCCGTGTGCAGTTGAGTGCCGGTCACGAGCGTGAGCACCTCGACAAGGCCATCGCAGCCTTTATCAAAGTGGGCCGCGAACTGGGCTGCATCAAGTGAGACTAGTCATTGAGAATTGAGAATTAAGACTTGATTCTCGTATCTTGATTCTTGACGCTTATGCTAAAAAATGCCAATCACATCTGCTGATTGGCATTTTTTAGCATCGTTGGCTATGTCCAGGATGCCTCCGCTCTGAAAAACAAAAAATGCGATTTTATTTTGTCTTTCGCTTGCTTATTAAATAAATTTGGCTGCACCACAACAAAATCAAAATAAATTGTTGTTTTTGTATTCGGTTCGCACAAATTTTCGTATCTTTGCCGAAATAACATTAAACTGCAATTGCTATGAAGAAATTTGCACTGATAGCCGTGGCGGCACTG